>JACLAB010008413.1_pt1 | contig 50115 bp, 33 predicted proteins | sample 8027921 | NCBI WGS metagenome assembly JACLAB01 (sample SAMN15725117, study PRJNA655200) | protist metagenome | isolation source: fluorescence activated cell sorting (FACS) single amplified genomes of... | place: USA: West Boothbay Harbor, Gulf of Maine | collected 2000-07-19 | reverse complement strand
TTTCCGAGCGCGTTGGCTACGGCTGAAAACGCAAACGCGTTGGCGAGGTACGCGTCGATTTGCCAACGAAATGGATTAGTGCCCATCGTGGAGCCGGAGATTCTCATGGATGGTGAGCATGATGTGGACACGTGCCGCGCGGTGACGGTGCGCGTGCTCGATGCGGTGTTTGCGGCGTTGCGATTACACGGCGTGCGGTTGGATGGGATGATTTTAAAGCCAAACATGGTGACGCCCGGATCGGATCGCAAAGGCGCGGCGAATGACGACGGACTCGATGCGCGCGTGGCGATTGAAACCGTGAAAGCGTTGTGTGATGTCGTCCCACCGAGTGTGCCGGGGATTTTGTTCTTATCTGGCGGGCAAACAGAGGATGAAGCCACGGAGCGATTACGCGTGATGGTTGAATTCGCCGGCGATCGCGCGCCGTGGACGTTGTCGTATTCGTACGGCCGCGCCTTACAAGCGTCGTGCTTGAAGACGTGGCAAGGGAAAGAAGCGAATGTTGTCGCCGCGCAAGAGGCGTTCTTGGCGCGCGCCAAGGCGAATTCGCTCGCATCGTTGGGGAAAAAATAAAGCGCTCAGTCGAGCCGCTTCATCGATCGATCGCGCGCGCGCGTCGGGCGCCATCGATTGATCCACCGGCGCGTCATGCGCGACTCACGCACACAGAAAACAAAAGAAAAACACATAGCTCTATTCATGAAATATCACCAATGTGGTACAGTTGTCAACCAGTCGCGACGACAATGCAAGCGCAACCGACGCGCGCGACGCGCAAAGCGGGCACCGCGCGGCGGTCGCGACCACACATCGCGACGCGCGGTTGGCGCGTTCATCACCCGCCACCGTCGCCGGTGACGCATACGCATCGCGGCGGCGACTTCAACGACGGCGACGGCGGCGCGGCGGCGTCGTGCGAAACCACCACTGTCGTCGTCGTCACCGTCACCGTCGACATGCCGCGCAAACGCGCGCGTCGCGAGCGCCAACATTCGTCCACCCCATCCTCCGCCGCCGCAACGCCACCACCGCCGCGCGCGCACGTCCCTCTGGACATCTGGATCATCATCGCAAGCAAACTCTCCCTGGCCGACCGCACATCCATGATGCGCGCGTGTAAGGAATTCGAACGCGCGGTCTTCGCGCACGCGCAATCGCGCGTCGCCGAATCGCAACGCGCGACGCGTCCTGGATGCGTCTTTGTCGACGACGACCCCGCCGCGCCGTGCGCAGACACCGCGGCGGTCGGTGCGTTCGTTCGCGTCGTGCTCGCACGCATGCGCACTGAGCGCGTGGGCACGCGCGAGGAGGAGAAAATTCGACTGGTGGCGTTCTTCGTGAGCGCGTGGTACGATTCAATCGCGGCGTCGACGCACGCGCGCGCGATACGCGCGGCGGCTTTACTTCGCGAATGCACGCGCTCGTGGGACGCACGCGCGCGTGGGCGGTGCGTTGGGGTGTATTTGCGCGAGGATATTGATACGATTGGTGACCGGGTGGATGCGAGGACGCGATCGCGGGCGGAGACGAGCGCGTGGTTTGCGATGCACGCGTTAGCCGCCGCGGATGGACGCGATGAGTTTGATTTCGGTGCGTTGGCGCATTTGCGACGGGGCGAGCGCGGCGAAGCGTGGGTGCGGTTCTCGGAAGGGTTTAGTGGGGTGTTGTCCACGCGCGAGGCGACGCATCCGGGGTTGTTTGCGGTGTTGTGTGGGCCGTGCGCGGTGACGTTTTGGCGGCGGGCGCTCGCGACGGAGATTGGTGAGCCGCGCTATGCGTTGGAGGAATTCGACGCGTTGTTTTCGTTTGACAGTGGCGATGCGTGTGCCAATGACGCGCAGGAGGTAGAGATGTATCGCGTGTTTTCGCACGGGGGCATGGCGTTGACAGAACTCGAAGGTTTGCGTCGGATTGGGCTCGAGTACATGGCGCTGGGCGATGACGCGGATGCGGCGCAGACGCCATGGGACTGCTTTAATTTCGAAATTGGCGCGCTCGCAAAGATGTTGGACTTTACGTATGACGACTCGTCGCTTACAAAAGAGGAGTTTGCGTGGCTTGTGTACGATTGCTCGCACACGTGGTCGGCGGGATTCGTCCTCGCGCTGTTGGCGACGCTGGCGGATACGCGAGAGACGTTTGCGTATTTGATTTCGCACTTTTTGTTCCGCGATGTGTGGCGATTATCGACTTTTCACGACGCCAGCGCGAGCGATGCTGATCAAATTGGGGAGTCCATACAGCGAGGGCACGATATCTTGCGCATGCTTGCACGAAAGGGTGACATGGAGTTGCAAACAAAGACGTGCGAGCGGGTGATTTGCGAGCTCGGGCGATGTTTGGCGCTGGAAGAGCGCGAAGCGGTTTCTGTCGCAATCAATGCGTACTGCGGTATCGCCGACTATATGACACACTCTTCAACATACGGAATCAGCCGTGCGAATAAAAACATCGCTTGGTTTTGCGCGCAAGGGATCAAGAATCCTCATGATTTTTTTGCGACGGAGGAATCGCCTCGCCTCCCGGACGAATTTCCCATGGATCGATTGCGACGAAGTTCGACTGATAAGCAACGATTGACGCACGCATGGAGTCGTCAAATCGCGGCTCGCGTTTCTTCTGAAAAGAAGATTACCGCCGAAGGTGCGCATGAAGAATAAGCGATTATATTTGTTGGATATTTGTGATTATGAATATTTGTTTACGCGCTCCGCGCTTTCAAGAGCTGCCTCGTCTGCAGATAGAAAAACATCGTACCTAATGTCAACACAATAATCGCAAACGCCGTGTTGTACGATGTCCACAACGTCTCTGGGTCATCAGGCTCTGTTAGCTGCATCAACCAAGCGGGGCGCGTAAGCGAGAGTCCCTGTTGAAATTCGCTTTTTGGCGATGTGGCGTAATAAAGGAAATCGGGACAAATACAGTAAATGCCGTACGGTAGAAACCCGCATGTGCTCGAAATAAGCGCCATAACTTGCAAGATTGATGTGAAGATGAATCCGCTCATGAGAATCACGCCGTGCGTCTTTGTTGAGCTCAAGCCGACGTCGCGGACGCACCTCGTTTCGCCAAATCGGGTGCTAAGTTTCCTCCAGCCCTCACCAGCGCCGAACACCGGGTACACTCGCACGTTGAGCACTTCTATCTCCTCGAGTGTGTATCCACGTGCGAGTTCGCACGCCATGGCGTGCCCAAACTCGTGCAGCGTGATGTATATGATGAGTATAAGCGCTACGAGCGCTATGTGCTTTATTAAAATCAGCGCGCGGTGTCGGTTGCTCACAGTTCGAGTACCCGACGGGCGGTCGCCGTCAATATCGATGTCAATTACGCTTGCGTCATCAGCATCCATGAAAACGTGGTTGCTCGAATACAATCTAAAGCATCTCGCGCTCCGTGGCGTGCGCAACTGTGGCGCACACACACTGACATCGTGCAAACAAAACGACGTTTAATGTCGAGACAGAGCGCATGTGCTCGTTGGGACATGTTCGAGACAGGTGTGATGACGCGATAGGAAACAATTCGAGTACAGATGATATTCATCATGTGTTATTACACACACGCGCGAGGATGCCATGCGATGCTTACTTACTCTTCCTTTTTGTCCTCGGTCGTCTTGACGACGCGCTTGACGCCCAAAGATGTCAAAATTTCGCCAATTTTAGCGGGATACGCCCCACGAACAGTCTCCGAGTGCTTTTCGCCATCTGCATTGTAAAATGCAAACGTCGGCATCGCCGTCACGCCGTGTGAGCCGCTCACCTCAGAGTTCTTGTCCACGTCCACCTTCAAAAACGCCGCCTCGTACTCCTCCGACATATCAGCAAACATCGGCGCGATGCGTTTGCACGGCCCACACCACGTCGCCGTAAAATCAATCACCACGGCTCGTTTCGCCGCCTTCGCTTTGGCGAGCTCGCTCTCGAACGACTCAACCGTATCGCATTCCACCACGTTTTTCTTTGGCGTCGCGCTCGCGGGCTTCGCAAACACGCTCCGAATGAACCCCCCGAGGATGCGAAACACCATCCACATCACGACAAACCGCACATTCCGCGGAAGCTGCATACATACAAAAAAACAACATCCACCGTCGCGTCAGCGTCAGTCACGAGACCCCACGCGAGACTCCACGCGAAGAATCAACGCCCACATCGTCGTCGTCATCATCCACACGACACACGCCTCAACGCACCGATTGCCAGTACCCCAACGCCGTCGCGCGCGCGTCTTGAATCATCCCAACGACGTCCATCGCGCGCGCGGTCGCTCGAACGTCGTCGACGCGCGGACTGACGGCGCGGCGCGGCGCGGTTCGACCCGCACCACAGCGCCAACCGAACAGGGTCCGTTTTGAACACTTCACCCGCCGCCGCCGCCGCCGCCGCCGATCCCGTCACAATTCGCCGCCGTCGACGCGTTCGTCCATCGCCAAGCGCCACTCGCACCGGGCCGTTCGCGACACAACGCATCTTTCGTCGTCGTCGTCGTTCGCATCGCATCGTCCGCGCGTCATCGTCGACGTCACGCGTGCGAGTTTTCCTCGTGAGCTGTGCATTGCAATTGTCTGCGCGCATCGATGTTGTTGTTGTTTGAAACCCCGGCGGGGTATTCGTTGTTCAAGGTGAAGGATGAGAAGAAGCTTGATGACGCAGAGGTACGTGTGTGTGTGTCGCGCGCGCGTGGATCGCGCGGATCGCGGGGGGCGTTGGTGCGATGTGGGCGCGCGCGTACCGCGCGGGTGGAATTGGGGTAAAGGCGCGATCGGGCGACGGCTGCGGCGACGACGCGTCGTGGCGCGCGCGTGGTGTGGGTTTGTAGCGTTTCGCGTGCGTGGACTGACGAATGATGGATGTGTGTATTGTTTTACGACGGCGTAGAAGCTTGAAAGTGCGTTTAGCACGATTGAGGGCGCGAAGAAGATGGTCTCCATGAAGGCGTTTAGCAAGTTTGAGAATACCACCGAGGCGTTGGCGGCGGCGGCGACTTTGGTGGACTCTAAAGTTGGTAAGAACTTGAAGAAGTTCTTGACAAAGCACGCCGAGGGTGAGACGCTCGCGGTGGCGGATTCTAAGCTTGGCGCAGCAATCAAGGAGAAGCTTGGGATTAACTGCGTGGCGAGCGCCGGCGTGATGGAACTCATGCGGGGCGTGCGCTATCAGTTGAATGAACTCATCGGTGGTTTAACCGATGCGGATATCGCTCCCATGGCACTTGGTTTGTCCCACTCGTTGTCTCGGTACAAACTCAAGTTTTCCCCAGACAAGGTGGACACCATGGTGATTCAAGCCATCGGTTTGCTCGACGAACTCGACAAGGAGTTGAACACGTACTCGATGCGCGTTCGCGAGTGGTACGGCTGGCACTTCCCCGAGCTTACGAAGATCATCGCCGACAACATGCAATATGCCAAGTCGGCTAAGCTCATGGGTGATCGCGTGAACGCTGCCGATCTTGATTTCTCTGGCATTTTGGATGAAGACGTTGAAGCTGAAGTCAAGGATGCGGCCATCATTTCCATGGGTACGGAAATCTCCAGCGAGGATTTGGACAACATCAAGCAACTTGCTGATCAAGTCATTTCTCTGAGCGAGTACCGCGCACAATTATATGACTATTTGAAGGCTCGAATGAATGCGATCGCGCCCAATTTGACGGTGCTCGTTGGCGAACTCGTCGGCGCGCGGCTCATCTCCCACGCGGGTTCTTTGATGAACCTCGCCAAGCACCCGGCGTCGACGGTGCAAATTTTGGGTGCCGAAAAGGCTCTTTTCCGTGCGTTGAAGACCAAACACGAGACGCCAAAGTATGGTTTGATTTACCACGCGTCTTTGATTGGTCAAGCGGCGCCAAAGTTCAAAGGGAAGATTTCTCGCGTCTTGGCCGCCAAGTGCGCCTTGTCGATTCGCGTCGACGCTCTTGGTGAGAGCTCTGAAGCTACAATTGGCATCACCGCGCGTGAAAAGGTTGAGGCACGCTTGCGCCAGCTTGAAGGCAAAACGCTCGGTGACGCTTCTGGTGTAAAGAAGCTTTCCGGCGACATCAAGAAGCACGACAAGAACCGCTCGAGCGACGCGCCGGCGCTTCTCACCGCGCCTCGCTCGTACAACCCGGACAAGGATGTCACGAAGAAGGAGAAGAAGGAGAAGAAGGACAAGAAAGAAAAGCGTTCTCGTGACGAAGACGGTGACAAATCTGCAAAGAAGGCGAAGAAGTCCAAGAAGGATTCCTCGTCTGATTAAAAGCAGACGCCGTCTTTACAACAATCTAGCTTTTCAAAACTTTTGTGTGTACTTGTAGTCCCGTAGCCGTTTTAACACGACGTAACTTCAGAAAGATTCATCATTATTACAACATACATGAGCGCTCTCTCGGCGAGAAGTTTTCGCGAGAGCGCCACGTCTCATTCGTACACGCGTGTAAGTGTAAGTGTCTGCCAGCGAGTCGCGTAAAATTTCGCTCACGCATCAAACGCGTCGAAACGCCTACGTCGGCGCCTACGTCGAAGACGTCTCGTCGACGCACAACCATTGCGTAAAAATTTGCTTATTTCCTTCAATCACTGCCTCGGCTTCGTGCAAAGATGCGCCATCTTCAACGCCGTCGTTGACGTTCCAAAACGCAATCGCTCGATTACGTTTGGGATGAATTCGCACGCCCACACTCGTGCTCGACCTCTCATCAATTTTCGTCATCGCTTTCGCCTTGGGAAAATGCGTCGACCCACCGCGAGATGGTTCGTGCAGGTAGCACATAAAAGTCACCGCCCGTCGCAAGCAATTCGCGCGATTGTCAAAATGCGCCGTGTAGCATTCGCCCTTTTCGTACGACACGACTTGCATCGGCTCGACGGCGACGAGCTTTTGCCGAGACTGACGCTTGCGAATCTGCGGCGTCTCTCGCAGCGCGCGCTGAATGCGGTCCCCGATGCGCATCACCACCGCATCGTTCGCGCGCGCGCCAGTGAGAAACGTTCCAGAGCTCGTTCGTCCCTCGCTCAATTTTCCATCGGTCACTCGACTTCGACGTAAATCCGATTTCGCGATAGCCATGAGATGCTCCGCCTCTTCATCCGTCACGAAATTTTCAAACACAAACAACAAGGGAGATTCCGAAATCAACCGCACGTACGGCGCACAATGCCCTTGCGCATGTTTGAGCATCGACAGACGCTCAAACATGCGCACGTTGACGTCGACGTCCTCGGGATCCGGCTCTTCGAGCGTCGCTTGGACGACGCATTCGCCTTCAATCCGACTCGATTCCCCTTCCATCGACGCGCCCGCGATATAATTCCACACCCCACGCGCGTGTCCAACTCGAAACCTTTGCGCATTCATGAATACTTCGTGATGTAATTCGGTACCGACGAGGAACGCAAACGACCATCGAGCGACGACGTCGGCGTCGCGTCGAGATCGTTCGAGACGCGCGAAGAGCGACGCCGACGCATCATCGACGCGCCACAGCAATCGCCACCGCGCACCGGCGATGTGAAACGCAGGTGAAATAACCATGCGTACGCGCGACGATTCACATGCATCGTCCTCGTCGTCGTCGTCGTCGTCGCCTACGATGGCGTCTCGCGGAAACGTCCACGTCGCGCGCGTCTCTCGTCTCGTCCGTCGCATCGTCGCCTCTGCCGGCGCCTGCGCCGCCGTCCCCACCCCGCCCGTCGCCCGCGCGCATCGCACGTATTCTTCTCCATCGATCCACGCCGTCTCCACGCGCACCGCGCCCACGTCGCGGCGCTCGCGCGCGCGCGCGTCGCCGCCGTCACATCGTCCGACCGCTCGACCGTCGTCTAATTCGTCCACGTACGCCGCGCCATCGACGACGCACGCGTCTCGCGCGCGCAGGCACGACGCGATGCGCGATATCGCACCTCGCGACGCGTCCGTCGCGCGCGGTGCGCTCTTGGCGTTGCCCATGCGCGCGCGCGCGTGCGTCTGACGTGTGACTTGGCGTTGACTCGAAGCGTCACTTGACGACGATGGCATCCACCGCGGAGACGTGCGCCGCGATAGAGCGCGCGTTGACGAACTTGGCGCTGACGGATGACGCCAAGCTCGAGCGCGTGATCGGCGTGCTCGTGCCCAAGGCGATTGAGATGCTCGAGACGAAAGATGCGGTGGTGGTGCGCGAGGTGCTCAAGCTGTTGCATCACATTAATAAACGATTAGACCCGGCGACGGGGTGCGCGTTGCCCGTGGATGCGCTGGTGACGTTGTATACGACGCATACGAGCGCCATGGTGCGAAATTTCGCGCTGGTGTACGTGGAGAAGGGGTTCGGGCGCGCGGATGGGGCGACGCGGGAACGCGCGATCGGACGCGCGTTGCGCGGATTGTCGACGCGGAGCGCGGAACACGTCGATGTGCTCGTACGATTGGCGTTTGATGCGCTCGGGACGCTGAAGCGAGATGATAGTCGGCGTGATGTGGAGTTTTTGGTGCGTGATGAGGATAGAAAGGTGTTTTTGAGCCGCGCGCTGAGATTTTTGTGCTACGCGCCCAACGCGAGCGGAACGAGCGCGCGCGCGACGGATAATCCGCTAGAGACGCGGTTGCGCGCGATGGCGGATGCGGCGATGGGAGTGGATGGTGCGCCAGCACGGGAGTTACGTGCGGTGGTGGCGGGTGCGGCAGCGGCAGCGGCGCAAGGAGGGCAAGAGGCGCCAGCGTTAACCGCGCCGCCGATGTTGAGTCCAAACGCCGTGGAGCGAATTCTAGGCAAAGGTAAGCCGAAACCGAGCGCAGAGGCGCTGGCGAAACGAAGACTTGCGTTGTTGGAGTTCATTGCCACGGCGGAAATTCGCGAGCGGGCAAAAGATGTAGAAATGAGTACGGACAAAGATGATGACAAAGAAACTGGCGTAACCGAATCGCCGGCGCGAGACGAAGACTCGGTTCGATTTCTCGTCAGTGGTTCGGAAATGCTCACGCATTGCATCGTGGCGTCGTGCGACAGCGATCACGAAGTAGCGAGACGCGGTGAAGAGTTACTCAAGCGCCGATGTACTTGGGAAACGAACCGACCGATCGTGAATTTAGACGACGCGGACGTGGCGTCCAGGTTGTTTCGGTTGTTTTTAGGATCGTCTTTAGACGTTCCCGTCGAGTCGCGCGTGCTTCCCGCATCGCCCGCGGTAAAGCTCAAGATCATCAACTTAGTCACGCGTTCTATCGCGGCGGCGGATATGTTCCCGAAAAACATCGAGGTGGTAAAAATGTGTTTGTACGGCGAGGGCACTACGACGCGATTAAAGGCGTGCGGCATGGAGTTTACAGTTTGGATTCTCACGCACGCCACGAATGCCGAGCTCGCCGCCTTTGCGCCATCTCTCATGGCTGGTATGATAGAAATATTAGATTCCAGACTCGACGGCTCTGTACAAGGCGAACGTGGGGCGACATTTGCGCAGGAGTCATTGCGAGGCTTTTGCTATCAGGCGCTTTCGCAACTCGTCGAGCGCGACCGGTCGAGCGCAAATAAAGACGTGCTTCTTGCCGAACGCATATTTTCTGCGCTCGACACCGAACCAGATGGTGTAAAGCCATACGTGCAAGAAGCCGCGCGCGTGCTTATCAAGGCGTACCGAGAATCGCCGTCGACGTACGTACAGACGCGCATGGAGGAACTCATATTAAGCGCCGTAGTCGACAAGGACAACCGAACCAAGCGTCTCGTCGGCGCACAATGGGCGAATGAAATGTTTCCATTTTCACACATCCCATCGAGATATGCCGCCATCGTCGTTTCTGGAGACTCAAAGCATGAGATGCAAGTTTTAGGGCGCGCCGGATTGCGACCGTCGACGACGCGGGAGACGATGGCGAGCGCGACGTTGTCCATCGAGCCGTGGGAAGGATGCGACCGCGACGTCGAGCCAAAGACCTGGGCCAATGAAGATGCGCTATTCGATGACCTCGCCGTGGAGCACTATCGTTATATGGAATACTTGGCGTTCTGTCGTGGGAAAACGCCAAAGGTACTCGAAGAGTATCCATCCGCATCCTCCGCGCTTCGCGACTTGGCGACGCGATTGCCCGGCTTGAGCGTCAATCCCGCACTGCATGCGCCACTATTCCTTCCCGAAAGCGCCATGAGTGCGGCTTTGGAGTTCATCAACGCGTGTATCGCGCGTGATGTCGCGAAATCCCGCGTCTTGACATCAGAAGACGTCACGTTGTACTTGAACTTTCTCAACCGGTGCTTGGTGAAATCCGCCGGGCCGGCGCTCGCGGCGGAGGCGCTCAAGAGTTTTATTCATCTCATCGAGCGCAGTCCCGAGCTTTTGCAGGACAAGACCACTTCGGATGCCATTTTAATTCGTCTGCGTCATTTCGTGGCACACACGGATATCGAAACGCGACGAAGAGCGGCGAAATTATGCGGGATTCTTGTCCCCTCGCTCGCCGCCGACGCCCGCGTACCGTTTCTCGATGAATTTCTCGCGTCGTGTCAAACGCAAGATCGTGGTGTGCGCCTCGAGCTTCAAGACGGAGCGTTGTGTGCGAGCGGATACATCGTTGCGTCTGGCGTCATTCCTGATGCCGACGCAGTACGCGCGTTGAAAATTCTCATCGAAATGGCGAGCAAGGTTGGACGGGGCGCGAGCGCAGAGGCGACGTTGGCAGCCGTCGCCGCTGAAGCCATCGGGCACGCGTCGCTTCGCAAGCTCTTACCTTCCGTAGTCGTCGGGGATGCGTTGAGCGCATTGTGTGAAGTCATGAAGAACACCGATCCGAACGTGTCCAAGCTCGCTGCGCGCGCGGCTGGGCACATCATGCTCAACGACGCGCGAGAGAGCACGACGTCGGTGCTTTTACCGAGCGTGTTGTCGATGTGTGAGGTTAAAAATGACGACGCTCAATTTGCTATCGGTGAAGCTATCGCGTGCGCATGGGGTGGTGCGAATGTCAACGCAGACAAGGTGTTGATGACGTCATTTACGACGCTCAACGCAGAAGTCAAAGCGCGAGCGGCGGAGGACGCCGAAGCGTCGACATCCATGGACGTAGACGAAGTGAAATCGCGCGTGGCAAATTACGTTGCGGATGCAGATCCTCGCCGGCACGTTCACAACGCCGTTGTAGACGCCATCTTCAACCAGTACATATACTCCAGTCGTGTCGAGAAGAGGTGCGCGGCGTGCGTGTGGCTACTGTCACTCGTGATGCACACAGATAACCATCCGCGAATGCTCTCAATGTTACAAGAGGCCCAAGAAGCGTTCGGTAGTTTACTCGGCGACTCTAACGATCTGACGCAAGAGCTGGCGAGTCGTGGGATGAGTTTGTTGTATGAAATGGGCGACGAAGTGCAGCAAAAGGAGCTCTTGGCATCGCTCATCGGTACGCTGAATGGCGAAGCGCCAAAGAAGCGTCACATCAAATTGGACGACAACGCCAAAGTTTTCGAGGAGGGTACGATTGCGATCAACGACAAGGCACTGAGAGGTGATAGCGACAAAAACTCGCTCACAACCTATCAAGAACTGTGCAGCATCGTCACTGACATCGGGCAACCAGATTTGATTTACAAGTTTATGGACTTGGCGAACCATCAAGCGGCGATGAACTCGTCTCGCGGCGCGGCGTTTGGGTTCGCATCCATCGCCAAACGAGCGGGCGACGCTCTCACGCCGCATCTTGAAAAGCTCGTGCCTAAACTCTATCGCATGATGCACGATCCGAATCCGAAAATGCAAGAAGCCGTAAAGGGGATCTGGACGTCGCTCATCGATTCGCCAAAGGCGACGATTGACGCGCACTTTGGCGCCATCTTGGATGAGTTGTTCACCGAAGCGGGCAGTCGTTTGTGGCGGTCACGACAATCCAGTGCGAGCGCACTAGGAGAAATATTATCAGGTCGGTCATTTGGTGACATTGAGCCGTACCTCGAACGCGTGTGGGACGTGTGTTTACGACTCATCGATGACATTAAAGAAACAGTTCGCGTCGCTGGCGAAGGTTTGTGCCGCTCAGTGCGTTCGTTGACGTTGCGTTTATGCGACGCTCACCACAGTGGCCCATCGGAAGTGAAACGAACGATCGAAATCGTGCTGCCAATTCTACTTGAACGCGGGTTGATGTCCACGGTGAAGGAAGTGCAAGCGTTGTCAATGGATGTCATCATGAAGCTCGTGAAATTTGCCGACGGCGACGCCATTCGGACGCACATTCCAGACATTGTCAAGACGCTCTTGGAATCTCTTTCGAGCATGGAAGACTCGCGTTTGAATTACATCGAGCAACATGCGGCATCTTTCGGTCAGGAGGCGAGTGATAAACTCGAACATATGCGCGTGCGTGCGGCAAAGTCGAGTCCGATGGGTGAAACATTGGATTTGCTCATGGCGCACATTGACGAAGACGTGATGACCGAGATCGTGGGTACGATGAGCTCAGTCCTGCGCACTGGAGTGGGCTTAAATACGCGCGCTGGTGCTGGGCGCTTCCTGCAGCGGCTGTGTATGCGCCGAGGTAGACTCGTGCGCGCACACGCTGGGAAACTCTTCAGCATGTTGCTGTCGTCTGCGTCCACGGATGCGAGCGCGCTCGTGCGCTCAAACTTCGTTGCCGCAATCGCTGCGATCGCGCGATACGCCACTGAACCTCGTGTGAATGCATTAGCGTTGGAGATCGTGCGATTAGCTCAAAGTGAAGCTGAAAAAGAACGCGCGGTGGCGGCGCAGCTTGCGCTCGAATTATCGAGAAGCGCTCCAGACGCGCTTCGCCCGCAAGCGACGTTAATTTTACCTCTCGCTTTCGTCGGTGCGTATGATACCGAAGCCGCGGGGAGCAAAAAGTGGAACGAAGTCTGGGATGAAAATGCCGGCGGGGTAACGAGTACGTTGCGCATTTACTTTGATGAAATTCGCGATATTACGACAAAGTATTTGATGGCCAAGCAATGGCAGCGCAAGCGTCAAGCTGCCGAGGTGTTTTCCGCCATCGCAAGTAAAGCGCCAGACGTGATGTCGACAAAAGCAAATGAGATCATGGGAATGTTAGTTGCCGAGCTTCCTGGCCGTATTTGGGAAGGGAAGACGTCTTTGCTCACCGCGGTTGCAAAAGTGATGGAATCGAGCGCGAAGGACATAAACGTAGCCATGGGTGTTGTCGCCGTCATCGACGCACTTCTCGCAGAGTGTGCGCGGACGAAATCAGACTATAGAAAAGCCGCACTTGAGGCGCTAGATGCAACTTTAGTCGCCGTGAGCGCGATTGACGGCGTCGATGATGACATTATTGTTTCGAAGATTGTTTCGTGCGTGGACGCCGTGCTTTTGGCGAAAGCGCCCGACGTAGACGATATCGATTCTGGAGTAGGCGTCGCTGGCTCGGCTGAAAGAATTGAGGCGGCGAAATTTGAAACCGAGTTGCGAATGAAAGCGACAGGAGCCTCAGCAGTCGCCGCTATGGCGGTGCTTGCGACGTGTATGAACCGCGTGAAAACCATCGACGCGTTGCGAGCGCACGCGCCAAAATGCGCGGCATTGTGCGCTACTAGTCTTGATCCCGAATTAAGTCGGGATAGACGGCGACAAGCGTTGAAAACATGCGTTGGGTTGATGCGCACGGTTTCGAGCGAATGCGCGGCAACGTTTGACGTCAAGACGTTACTGTCCATGGTCGTTCTGGCATCTGAAGATACGCAATCAAGCGCGCTCCGCCTTGACGCCGTGGACGCCATCCGTGCCATCGCGAACGATCCAAACTTCAAAATCACGAGTGAGACCAAGCTGAGGGAAATGACAAATGACAAAAATCCTGAGGTGATGCGCGCCGCTTTACGCGCCTTAGACGGTCCGAGTCCGATGGCCTAGATGTAAAATATCAATTTCAACTTTACTTTACGCGCGCGCTATTGGTTTGGCAACACAAACGTCACCAATGAAACGAACCCAACGAGCAAGATTAACGCATTCCACACCGCGCCTTGCACCCCCCACATCGCCACGTTGGCGACCATCCCAGTCACTTCCCGCTTTTCTTCATCCGTCAAGTCTGTGTTATCCACCACGCTCGACTGCACCTTGTTCTCCGTGTCGTACCAAAACTGTTCCTCTTCAGCCTTATCGACGACGTACTGCGCCAGGGCATCGAGCACGCGTTCGAGCTTGGCGCGCTGGTCGTAGTCATCCGGAACCTGGCCCTCGAGCGCGTCTTGATAGAGCCGCAACGCGTTAAGATCGTTCCGCGCGCCCGCAACCGCGCGACGCACCGTCGGCATCGCCGTCTTCATGTCCATCAAGTCATTCGTGAGCGATCTCGCGCGGTCAACGAGCTCGCTCGTCGTCGCCTCGGCGCGGACGACGACGCGAGCTCGAGGGATAGCGCTCGAAAGCCGCGCGCTCGAGCCGCGGTCGCGCGCTCGAGCCAACGCGTTCGACGCCGCGCGCGCCGTACATGACGCGGGCGCCGTCGCGCGCATCGCAGATGCGGTGATAGTGAACGACATGCGTCGAACGAGGGCGTGGTGGAAGAACCCAGGTGCGAGGCGCGAAGTGTGGCATTCGGGTGCCGTCACGACGCCACGTCGTCCGCGGACTGGATAACATGTGAATCCAAAAATCGCGTCGACGCCCAGCCGTCGTACGCACATTCCCACGTACCATTTTCATGGACGTACACGACGCATTCGCCGAGGTTGCCGACGCCGCGCGCGCCGTGTGCGAGTTTCCTGTCGCGCGTATTTAGGCCGCCGGAAAACAGACGCGCGAGCACGCCGCCGTGCGTGACGCAAACAACCTTGTGGCCCGAACCGGCGTGTGCGCGGTACGTGTCGATGAAAAACGCTCGCAACCGTGCGTCGACGTCGGCGACGGTCTCGCCATCGGGAGGCACGAATGCGTTGGGTGATTTATTCATCCACGCCGCGAAGGCGCTCGGCTCGAGCGCTTTGAGCTCACGCCGCGGCAGTCCTTCCAGACACCCTAAAGCGCGTTCTCGAAGTCGAGCATCGGTTGTACATGACACGCCGATCGCATGTGCGATGATTCGCGCGGTGTCGTGCGCGCGTGACAAGTCGCTCGACACGACAGCCGCGACGCTCGAGTGCGCAGAGGCGACTCGAGGCGATGCCGCTCGAGCCTGCTCTACGCCGCAATCAGTGAGCGCGCAATCACGCTGGCCTTGAATTAAACCTCGAGCGTTGTACTCACTTTGACCATGCCTGAGGAAGACGACTTCGAGCATTGCTGCGCGACGAAGTGAGGAAAAGATTATTACTTCGCACCTGAGTTTGTTATTAACAACGCGCGCGGAATTTTATGGCAATGTTTTTCTGTGTGTGTTTTGTGTGCGCTTGATCAATACGAATCGAGAAAATGAAATGTGAAGTCCTAGAACTGCACGTACAACTCGCGACCTGGGGACATCTCCTCGACTAACTCCACGGCTTCGGTGAGGGCGACTTCACCAAATTTGGTCAAGTAGTTGTTATTCATGCTCAACGTGGACAATGATCCTTCAGCGTTGTTCTTGATGGCTTGAGCGAGCGCAAACGCGCCCTTATCTTTGATTTCGTTGTATCCAAGATCGAGATTGGTGAGGACTTCGTTAACGACTGCAAGGGACTGCGCGAGAGCGGCGCAGCCGTCGTCGCCGAGGTCGTTGCCTCGTAAATCCAACACGGCGAGCGAGGAGGAGTACTTTATGGCGTCCGCAAACGCAAATCCACCCTCCTTACCAATTTTACACCAGCCCATGCGAATAGCGTTTATTTTACCGTGAAATTTCACCGTTTCTGCGAGCGCTTTACCGCCTGGAGGACCAATGGGATTGTATCCGAGCTCAAGCGTCACGAGCGCCGTGTTGTCTCTCAACGCCTCGGCGAGCTTTTGCGCTCCATAACCACCAATGTTGTTCCCGCCAATGTCGAGTAACTCAATCTTCTTGTTGTCTCTGAGCGCCTCGGAAATCGCCGCACAGCCATCGTTGGCGAGTTCGTTCATGTACAAGTTGAGATGCGTCAACGCGTCATCCTTGGCCAAGTAGTCTCGAATCGCCGGACCCGCCTCTGGTCCGATGGAGTTGTTCCCGAGGTCAAGGTTATTGATTTTCTCTGTGCGCGCGCCGAGGCCTTCGCAGAGCTTAATGCACCCCTCGTTTCCTATGTCGTTACCATTGAGCTGTAAGCTTCGCAAGCCAGTGTTCTCCTTGAGCGCGGCGCCGAGCGCGGCGGCGCCGAGCGCGCCGACGTAATTACCGCTCATCGCGAGCAACTCCAAAGACGTGTTTTGCGCCAAACCTTGCGCCAACGCACCCGATCCCTCGTAGTCTACCATGTTGTTGTTCATCTCAAGCGAAGTGATGGTGGTATTTGTCTTGAGCGCTTCGGCGATCGCCCTAGCGCCGTCGTCGCCGATGGAGCACGCGTTCAAGTTTAACGTCGTAATCGTGCTGTTCGTCTTTAAAAACTCTCCCAACACCGCCGCCCCTTCGTCGCCGAGCGAATTCGACGCCAGAGATAACATCGTAAGCGTATCATTATGTTTTAATGCTTCGCAAAGCGCCGTAATCCCAATCACGCCGACGCCGTTGGCGCTCAAATCCACGCACGACACCACGTTGTTATACGCAAACGACTCTGAAATAAACCCCATGCCTTCATCCCCAAGATTTTTCCCGCTCGCATCCACCGTGGGCGATCTTCTGAGTTCATCCATCACATCGCGAAGCATGCGTTTGGCTTCTCGAGTAATCGTGCGCTTGGGCGCCTTGGCTTTCGTCGCCGGTCCATCCATATTCACCGGTCCATCCATCCCCGCGTCATCCGTGACATTCATCACCGGCATACCCTCCTCGCCCACGCCCCCAGCGCCCGAGGCTTGCATCTCGCCACTACTCGTCGTCACCGAACTACCCGCCGCCACGCCGTTCCCACCCTTCAATTTCGTCCACGCAAAGTATCCCACGACGCCAACCGCCGCCGCTCCGGCGGCTACCAGCGTCACGTCAATCGTCGGTTCCGGCGCCGCCATCCCCCGTCCTCGCGTCGACGCATACGTCTTCGACTTTGACTTTGACTTCTTCTTCCCCGACGACGATTTCTTTCGCGGCGCACCGCCAGAGGCAGTCGCCGTCGCTCGCTCGGACGTCGTCCGCGCGCCCTCTGGCGCCAGCGCGCTCGCATCCTTCACCGTCGTCGCACCGCCGCCAACCGCCGCCGCCGCGCCGTCACCGACGTGCACATCAACCACGGCGTCGTCACCGCTCACCACCGGAGCGACAGACGCGTCGACGGATTCGTCGCGCGCGCCGACGGCGTCGTCGCCCTCGCTCGGAGAGGGCACCGCCGGCGCGCGCGCGTCGTCGCCCTCACGCCGCGAATCGTCCCCATCGTCCGCGCTCGCGCGCACGACGGCTCGCGCATGACGCGTTGCGCGCGTCACGCGCGCATTCGCGCGCACGGGTGCCGCAACGCGCGGGGAGACGCGCGACATGGCGAGCATCATGGTGCGCTGTAAACCTCAAGCGCGACTGCGTTCTCGAGCGCCGTGCGCGCCGCGCGACGCCTCGCGCGCGCTCGCGCGAATGCGAACGGGTGCGCGACGCGGGGTGCGTTCACGCCGTGCGCGTCGGGCGCGACGGTCGGGCGCGCGTGCGGGTGAGCTCGAGCGATAAAGCGCGCGGCGTTGTGACGGCGATGTCGGCACTTGTGCGCGCGTCTGCCGGCGAATGGAGACGCGATCGCGCGCGCGTTCGCGATGGCATCGCGCGCGCGCGGCGGTGATGATGTGTGCGATCGCGGCGTGCGCGCGCGGGGCGTGCGCGCGACGGGATTTGCGCGCGATTGCGGTTGATTTCGTGCGGCAGGCGCAAGATGTTGGGGAGATCGACCTGTCTCCGGGCGTGGAGCTCGGTGCGGAGCCTTCGGCGGCGAATGGACGACTGGGTGTCGTCGCGCGCGAAGGGCTCGATGCTATGGATGCGTACGCGCGCGTGTCGTGGCGCACGGTGCTGCATCCGGCGACGACGTACGACGCGAACGGACCCGGGTTGGGCGCGACGCTCGCGCAGCTCAAACTCGAGCACGGCGCTGACGACAAGGCGGCGTTAATTTTGGCGTTAATTTATGAAAAGTACGAGCTTGGCACGCGATCGAGGTTTTTCGAATACTTGCGTGCGATGCCTGAGGAGTTTGACACGCCGACGTTTTGGAGCGAGGCGAACACCAAGGAGCTCGAGGGGAGCGACTCGTACGAGCACGACGTGCTGGAGGAGTACAAGATGGTTAAAACCGTGTGGACTGGACTTACGCGACGTGTATTTGATGTGTATGGCGATGTTTTTACGAATAACGCCACAAAATCATGGCACGCGTTGCGTTGGGCGTGGACGGTGGCGCACGCCAGAGCGGTTCGCGTGCGAGGAAAAGAAGGTTTAGCCATCGTTCCCGTGATTGACATGATTCAAGAGTGCGCTGGAAACGAAACTGCTGCGGATGCCGCCGAACACGGCGAAGATACGGGGTTCGCGGTGTACGATCACCACTCAGATGCCGCCGTGGTGTACGCCAAGCGCGAGTACGCTCCGGGCGAAGCCGTATGCGAGCGCTTTGGTCGAATGAATAACTTTGACTCGATTCAGCACCTCGGGTATTTACCAGACGTCGATGAACGCGATACACGGAACTGCGTGTTGTTTGTCATGCAAGCACCTGATCGGCACGCGGAAAAGGTGAAGAATGCTGGATTTGAAACGCCTTGGCGCGCGTGCGTGGCGGCGGACGCCAAGGCGTCGAGCTTGGACTTGCTCGCAGCCTTCATCGAGCTCGCCGATGGACGCGATATCGATGTGAACGCCGCTGGTGTACCAGTTGACGTACGCAAAGATGCGTTACTTGACTTGATTAAAGTTCGCATCGATCGATACCCGACGTCGATTGAAGACGACAAGGCGTCGCTCGACGCCATGCGAGAGTCGGTGCGTGACTTTAATGAACGTCTCAACGCCAAGGGATTGGACGTGCTTGAACGCACACAAATGGAACTTCACCTCGACAATGCGCGCCGCGGTGCTTTAGCCGTAGAATTTAGAATGCGCGAAAAGAAGGTTCTCGTCGCCCTGCGCGAGCGTGTCGAGACGCTGCTCACAATGCGCGACGCGCGAGACGAATTGTAATGAACTACCGCCGCCGCTGCTATTCGTTCCTTTGAATATGTCTTTGATTTGTTTTGAACACGAAGCATGAATAATTACAGGTTTGGCATGAATGTGATCTACTGTTAGGTTGGTGGTGGTAAATAAAACGCGGCGAGCGCCGCGCGAGAAGTCGTTTCCGCCTTCCCGAGCGCTCCTGCGCGCGCATTGATGAAAGAGAAAAAATGAAAAAAGAGATACAGTGTGCGTCAGACTCCGCGCCAATTTCGTACCGTGTATAAATAAGAACACGGATACAGTACGTTGGCAAAAAATTGGACATATACAATATACACGTACAGAGTTGACTTGGCTCGCTCAAAAATTTCAAATACTCGTCGCCGGCGCCGTTTTCTGCGTGCAAATCTTTTGCACATACGACACGGTCGTGATGTTATGCGGGACGAATTTGGTGGTGCCAAATTCGACGACGCCAGATTCGATGGGTACGCCAATCACCGTGCGAAGACCCGCCTGTTCAGCTTGTCGTATGCGTTGAAAGCTCCACGCCGGAAGCTGACGTATATCCTCGTGCCATTCGTAGTTTCCAGTGTATCCAATGCGACCGGGCATACCAAATCCCGTACTCCAACGCGTAAACATCGTATACGACGTGTGCACGAAAAGTGGCACTGCCGAATTCGCCACGCTCTCCATCGTGACGTACGCCGACGCGTCGAGCCCTTGTTTGCCCTCGTCAAACTTCCAAAAGATACCAAAGTCAAATCCTTTGGACGAACACACGAATCGCATTCGTTGCTCCATCGTAGAGTCACTCGCCCCAGCGGCGTTCGACGCCGCATCCAACGGGTTCACCAACGGTCCGTCCCGGTGAAACATCGCCAACGACTCATCCAGCAACTTGTCAATCTGCTGCCTCGAACTCGTCCGCGGAAGCTCATCCGACACATTATACGCCCTCAACGTCCCCATCCCATGCACGCTGTCATCCTTCTCATTACCATCCTCACCGACAGACCCAGCCGCACTGGACGCCGCCGATCCAAACTGCCCGCCCTCGAGCGCGCTATCGGGCGAAATGTGTCGATCATCCCTATGCGCGCTCGCCATCCCGCGTTGCGCCTTGGCCGTCGTCTGCGCCGTGGGCTTACACTCCCGCGCCTCCGTGGGCGTTTGCGACGCCATGATCGCCACCTCTCACGCGCGCGCCGCGCCCGAACGACACCCTAGACGCGCCCGAAACCGCGCGCTTTGGCGAACGCTCGCACCACTGGCACTTTTTGGTGCCCCTCGCGACGATCACTCGCGCGACGAAATTCCACGCCCACGCGTCGTCGCGTCGACCGTTCGCACGCGATCGCGCGGGAAATATATCACGCGAAACCTCTCGCGCGCGTTTCACGACGCACAGCGCTCGCGCGACGCTCGCGCGCGTCTCACGACGCGTCCGACGACGCAAAGGTGCGCGCGACCGCGACACCCGGGACCGGGCGCGAGCGCGAGCGCGGCGCGTCCCGCGCGTGCGCTCGGGGCGCCGTGCGAACGCACGAACGAACGCGAACGGTGCGCGCGATGGAACGCCGCGCGGTGGCCGTACGGCGACGGTCGACGGTCGCGCACGCGACGTAGGCGACGCACGCGATTGTGACGTCTGACGTCAGCCGAGGGCGAGTTTCGAGAGGTCGATCTGGGGGGGTAAAACGACCAATCATTACTCTAAGGGGTCAGAAGATCCAAAAAGTGCACTTTTTGATGACAGCGCTGGCGGCGAACGAAGAGACGAAGAGGACACTTCGAACGCGATGCGAGCGACGGTTGGGACGGGATGGTGCACGAAGCGCGTTGAGGATGTGTGATGAACCTATGAGTGTGTGTGTGTGGTATTTCACGCGTGAAAGTGCAATGTCGTCGCGCGCGAGCGCGAGCGCGAGCGCGAGCGACGTCGGCGGGACGTCTACGCGACGCCGACGAGACCGAGCTTGGCGATGAGCTTCGGGACGACGTCGGCGTCTTCCTTGTCGCAGTCGGCGCGTAAGTCGTTCAGCGTCGCGCCAGAGGCGGCGTATAGGGCTGGGACTTTATCGGCGTCGTCACACATGTGTTGAGCGCGAGCGAGGACGGCGGCGAAAAGGGTGAGGGCGAAACCTTCGGCGAGGCAGTAGCCGGGTTCTTCGCCGTCGGGCGCGGCTTTGCGCAAGGCTTCAGCGACGTCGGATAGAGCGATGGTGCCGTCGACCACGGGGCCGGCGATGCACGCCGCGATGTGATCGCCCGCCTTGGGTAAGTCGCACATCACGTCTTCAATATTGTTGAATAAAGGCGCGAACCCTTCGAGGAGCTGGGCGCCAGACATCGGACCATCCGACGCGACGAGGGCACGCGCGAGCCCGTAGGCGGCGTTCCAATCCATATCCCGTCTCTCAAAGCTCGTGGTCAAGAAATATTCCACAAAGCCTACCATACGCGCTTCGCCCCACGTCGCGATGGCCTTTACGGCTTCAGCGACATCCTTATCGTCGTAAAAGTATTCTGTAATCTTTTTGCGCTCCGCCGCGAAGGTGTCATCATCCATGCCTCCATCGCTTGCCGGCGTCGCTTCAGACTTGGTTTCAGTCTTGGGCGTCGGTACATTGGCGCGCGGGGAAGGAATAGTGTGCGAAGGACCGCTGTCGCGAACGTCTTGGCGCGGCGCGGGTTTGGAATCGCGTCCTTCATCACGACGGGCAAATGAACCGCGAGAATCAGTGCGCTGGAATCCAGCTTGCGGGCGGTCGCCTCGGCTCGGAGGACGCTCGAATCCACTATCGCTGCCGCGTCGGCTGTCATTGCGAGACATTTGCGCGAACGAGCCCGCGCGCTCAGGACGACCGCCGCCACCACCGCCCGCGCGTCGAGTTTGCTCCATCGCCGCGCGCTGCGCATCGCGGTGCACGTCCTCAATTTTCTTCGGGCCTTCTTCCTTTCTGCGTTCACGCCAGTTCTTCGCACGCATTTCGATGACGTCTTGCAACATAAATCTGTGGCGAGACGACAACGCCTCTGTGTTCTTACTCAACAGATCCATGCGACGGAAGTACGCATCCATGTAAGCCTTGGCTTTTTGATGATCGAGTCGTCCACCAATAGTCGCCATGAGCTTGCACAACGCCTCAACATCTTCCTCGTTCGGCGGCTTTTCATTTTCGCCGAGGAGTTTCATGATACATGTATGCATGATGCGTTCAGTAAGCATTTCCTTCTTGAACAATTCGCCAATGAATCGAATGTTCCCGAGCATGCGTCTACGGGCTTGTAAAAGCTTATCTTGGCGTCTCGCCTCTTTACGACGCGCTTCTAATTCAAGCTCCGCCTCGGTCTTCGGTACGACAACCTCACCTTCCTCGAGCTCTTCTTCCTTCTTTTCTTCGCCTTCTTTGCCTTCTTCACCTTCTTCACTCTCCTTCTTCTTGGTGTCGTCGTCATCTTCGTCGTCGCAGCCTTCGCCAGCTTCGGCGCTCGCGATAGCCTTATCGCCAGATTCAAACTCCTCTTGGCACTTGTTCAGCAACACGCGCTTGAAGGTGATGGCTTGCTGACCTTCGGGCGCGGTGGGATCTGAAAATTCTACACCATCCTTCAAAAAGCGCTCAGAAAGCACTTGGCACAACTGCGCATACAAGGAGGAAAACGTCGGCTCTTGCAACGCCTTTTCAAACAATTGTCCGATGAGACCAACCAGAGTGGCCGCTTCGGCGATGCCGACATCGAGCATCTTTTCAAGCAACTTTTCAAAGTTATCTGGCGTGAGCTTGTTAAGAATGCCCTTGAACGAACGCTGACGTTTCTGTTCTTCGTCGTCGACTTCACCGATAACGTACTTGTTATCCGTTTTGTGCAACTTGGGAAGTTCGCCGGCCGGAATGCGGTATTGAGACTGATTGTACCCACCACCGCCACGTCGGCCGTCGCGACCACCGCGCCCACCTTCACCGGCGGGAAGGTTTCTGTGCGCCCACTTATCGTCACCCTTTTTGCCATCGTATCCGCCGCCGCCACCACCGCCACCGCCACGGGACCCACCGCCGCGACGACCGCCACCACGTCCTCCGCCAAACGACTGCACACCTGGAGGGCAAATAAACCCAGGCACGGGCCAGTAATCGATGTCATCAGGAACGACCCAGTCTATGGGTTTCGTCAACGACAAAGGCGAGTCGCGCAAGGCAAGCATCGCTGCGCGGTCATACTTGCCATCCTCCGGCTTGGGCACGAGACCAAACTCTGTGATGGGCGGTGGGACCGATCGCGGGCGTTCGCCGCCAGCAAACGTCGAGCCGTTTTCAGACATGCCGTCGGACATATCGGATCCTATGCTTTCGGATTTGGACAACGACACGGCGCTGACAGCCTCGGCGAGGTCCTCCACAGCTTTGTGTTTGGGCATCTCGGGCGCTTGCGGCTTAGGCGCCGCCGCCTTGGGCGCTGGAGCGGGTTCAGGCGCCTTGGGCGCCGGCGCCGGCGCCGGCGCGGGCTTTGGCGCCTCGGGAACCTTGCGCAAGATATCCGACAAGGACGGCTTCGCGGGCGCCGCGGGCTTGGGCGTTTCAGTCATCTTGGGTGCTTCCACCACGGGTGCTGGCGCGGGCTTGGGCGCCACTGGCATCGGCGGAGGCGCGGGTTTCGCCGCCATCGCCGCGAAGTTAATCGGCGCCGGCACCGCCGGAGCAGGCGCCGCAGGCTTCGGCGCCACGGGTGCCACAACCACCGCCGCAGCAGGCGGTGCGGGCGCTGGAGCCGCTACCGCCGGGGCCGCAGGCGCTGCCGCCGGGGCCGCAGGCGCTGCCGCGGGCGTCGGCGTCGTCGGTTCCGCCGGCTTTGCAATTTGCACCTCTTGCTTCGTCTTGGGATTGACAATCTTAATCGCCTTACTCGCCACCTTAACCGGAGTAGCCGCACCACCACCCTGCGGCGGCGTTGACGGTGGTTTCGCATACGCCGGCATGCCCATCGGCGGCATACCCGCCATCGGATGCATCATCCCCGGATGAAACGGCGCTCCGCCCGGGACGAACATCCCACCCGGCGGCATCCCTGGCTTCCCTTGCGGCATCCCCGGAGGCATCATCCCCATCATCTGCCCCACCGGCGGCATCCCAGGTCGTCCCATTGGCGGTGCGCCCATGCCACCCATCACCCCCGCACCCATACCACCCATACCGCCCGCGCCCGGCGCGCCGCCCGGCCCCGAAACCTTACCGACGGTGCCAAACATAAACTGTTGAGGTGGCATCCCCGACCCAGGCGCCGTCGCGATCACCTTCTTCGTCACATCATCATCCTTATTATTACGCGGCGATGGCACACCGCCCGCGCGTGGCCCCGTTCCGCTCATCGTTCCGTTCCAAACGCGCGCGCACGCGAATCAATCCAAAGATCGCGCGCGTCCGCCGCCAAAAATCTGGATGCGTATCGAATCGATCTCGACGCCCACGCTCGCGGTTCGACGGATGCCTCGAGGTGCGATGAAAAGAAGGCTGTAAACTATCGGGTTCGGGTGCAATATGCGATTTACTGACCCTCGCGCGCCGACGAATGCGCTGTTCGCGCGTGACGCGCGCGACCGAGGCTTCGTTTGACCTCTTTTCTTCTCCCCGCCCAAAACCCCAGCTATCTGATCATGATTGGTCGATTGACCCCCTCGACCGTTCGGACATTCGGCGCGAGCCCCAGGCCTCGAGCGCCGTGCCCATGGGCAAACTTACGGGTGCACGTTCGCGCGTCTCTCGCGCGCGCCGCGCCGCAGACGCCGCCGCAGCGCGCGACGCCCCGCACGCATCGCGCGTGGGATTATATTTCCTTTATATCCGCACCGCGAGCACCGCGTGATTCGCCGACGCCGAGGCACAGATGATGCAGTCAAGGATGACGATGGGGTGCGGCGCTGGGGTGCGCGCGGCGCCGCGCGGCGCGGTGCGCGCGAACGCTGGCGCGCGAGCGGCGGTGTGCGCGCGGCGCGCGATGGCGCGCGTGGTGAAGACGTTCGCGGCCGAGCATGAGCTCGATGCGATGTACATGGGTGGACGTGCGGAGCGCGATGAGCAGACGCTGACGTTGGAGATTGGGACGTCGCGCGTGACGCTCGCGCGAGGAAAGATTGGATTACAAGCGAATGGTGCGATCATGGCGACGGAAGGGGAGACGATGGTGTATAGCACGGCGTGTGCGAGTCGTGATTGCACTGGGGATGGGAGTTTCGTGCCGTTGACGGTTAATTATGCGGAGAGGTTTTCAGCCGCCGGGCGGACGTCGGGTGGGTATAAAAAGCGCGACGGCGGTTTGCGCGAGAATGAGACATTAAAGGCTAGATTGGTGGATCGTCCGATACGACCGATGATGTATAAGGGGTGGGGGTATGAGACGCAGATTTTACAGTGGGTGATGAGCTATGATGGGACGCGATCGACGGATGCTTTGGCGATTACGGCGGCGTCGGCGGCGCTCGCGGTGAGCGACATTCCGTTCAAGAAGCCCGTGGTTGGCGTGCGCGTGGGCTTGGCCCCGGGGTCGAATGAGCCCATCATCAATCCCACGGCGGAACAAATGAAGACGTCGCGGTTGGATTTGGTGCTCGCGGGTACCGATGAGGCTGTGCTCATGATTGAAGGCTTTTGCGATTTCTTGACGACGGATGAAATGTTGCTCGCGATTGAAAAAGGTCACGAAGCCGTCGCCAAGGCGTGCAAAGAAATCGACGTCTGGGCCGCGGCCGTTGGGAAGCCGAAGATGATGGAAAAGCTCATCGTCGCCCCTGACGGTATTGACGAAGAAGTCGAAGCGCTCGTGGGTGAGGATTTGACACAGGCCATCGTGATTCCCATCAAGCAAGAACGCGGCGCCGCCATCGGCGGTATTCGCGAGCGCGCAGTCGCCGCGCTCAGCGAGAAGTACAAGGTACGTCACATGATTCTATATTTTATCGCCCTGCTGTTTTGTTTTTGTTGCTGTGTTTGCTTTTCCCGTCGTCGCGCTCTCCGAAAAGTCTTCGCCGCTTCTCTCGAGAAATTGTTGGCGAAAACTCAACTGCCGAGCGCGTATATCAACGTGAACGAAACGAACGGGCGGCCAGCCCACCTTGGCGTCGCACCCGAGTACTTCTGGACACGCCCTTTGCAATCGTTCCATATTTTTCAGCCCGAAGTCGATGGCGATAATGATGTATAAACCGCACTCGTGACTGACGTTTCGCGTTCGCGCCTCGACGCGTTTCACTGCCTTTCCACAGAGTTCAGACGTCATCAACGCGTGTGGCAAGATTGAATCTCGCGCACTTCGTGATGCCATTCGCACGAATGGTCGGCGTCAAGATGGTCGCACCACGAGCATGATTCGCCCCATCGCGTGCGAAGCTGGACTTCTCCCGCGCACGCATGGCAGCTCGTTATTCACGCGAGGCGAAACGCAAGCCATCGGAGTCGCCACATTGGGCGGCAAAGGCGATGCCCAGCGTCAAGATGACGTTGAGGCTGGTGAAGATAAGCGTTTCATGTTGCATTACTTCTTCCCACCGTCATCTGTCGGCGAAACGGGGCGAACTGGTGGGGCATCCCGTCGCGAAGTCGGCCACGGGAATCTCGCCGAGCGCGCGTTGAATCCGGTGTTGCCTAGCGAGGCGGATTTTCCATTCGTCACGCGTTTGGAAAGTACCATCACTGAAAGCAATGGCTCATCATCCATGGCTACCGTCTGTGCTGGAACGTTAGCGTTACTCGACGCTGGCGTTCCCATCAAGAGGTGCGTTTTCGTTTTTTTTTCGTCGTCGTTTAGCTCGCCCTCGTCAAAAAAGCCAGGTCCTTAAGAACACTCTTCGTCGCATCACTTCTGTGATGTATGGAGAGAGATCGAGTCATAACTTGGCGACATTCAAACGCCTCTTGCGTCGCGTTTTGCGTCGCGCTCGGCCGCCGCGCTAGCGCGCAAAACGCTGGATGAACGCCGATTCGTTGGCTCAATGTCGTCCCGCATTTGCGCCGCCGCGTGGACATTTCTCGCGTCTTCGCCCTCTTTCTTCATCATTCTGACCGTCACTATTTTCGTGTCTACTTTTGTCCATGAACAGAAAAGTTGCCGGCATCGCCATGGGCTTAATTTTAGGCTCAGAAGCATCCGGCGGTGGAGACAAGCTTGATCCAATCGTGCTGACGGATATTTTGGGTTCCGAAGACGCTCTCGGGGATATGGATTTCAAAGTCGCCGGCGACAAGGATGGCATCACTGCCTTTCAAATGGACATCAAGGTCGAGGGCATCACCATTGACGTCATGCGCACGGCGCTTCAAGAGGCGCAAACGGGTTTGGTGCACATTCTCGGTGAGATGGAAAAATGTAACCCAGCTCCGGCGGGCGCGATGAGCAAATACGCGCCGCAAGTCGGGTCCATCCCCGTCGCGGAAAAGTACTTTGGTAAAGTCATCGGTAAGGGTGGAGAAACAATTCGTTCGATAATTGAGCAAACCAAGGTTGATTCCATCGACGTGGACAAGGACACACAAATTGTCACCGTCACTGGCGGCGCCGGGAGCGACGTCGGCGCCGCGCTCGAATATATTAAGAACCTCATCGCCGAACCCGAAATTGGTAAAATTTACCGCGACTGCGTGGTTAAGAAAGTTGTCGAGTTTGGTGCGTTCGTCGAGTACATGCCAGGTCAAGAGGGGTTGTGTCACATTAGCGAGCTCGATGTCGCGCGCGTGCCGAACGCGTCGGATGTCGTCACCGAAGGACAAACCATCGACGTCAAGCTCGTTGAAGTCAACAGCCGCGGTCAAACACGATTGAGCCGTAAAGAGGTGTTACTCGAGGAGAACCCCGAGCTCGCGGCTGCAGCTGCGGCATCGCGTAGCGATGGCGACTCCTCTGACGATTCTTCTGAACGCCGCGAAGGTGGTGGTCGAGGCGGACGAGGCGGTCGAGGCGGCGGCGGTCGAGGCGGCGGCGGTCGAGGCGGCGGTCAGCGACGCGATAGCGGCGGATTTTAACTCCATACCTGATCGTATCGCCGCCCCGGCAGCTCTAGCGGTCCTACATCGCACATGAAACGCAAATTTAACCATATTATTTACAAAACGAAGCTAGAGACTAGTCAGATATGTAGTTTGCACAGCAAGATTTTCACAAAATAAATTTCCTATCCCGCGCATTCGGTGAAGGCTTAGCCTTCGGTTTCGCCTTGGGCGCGGGTTTCTTCGCCTTGGGCGAAGCTTTCGTCTTTGCTTTTGGTGCGGTCTTCTTTGCCTTGGGCACGGGCTTTGTAGCTTTGGTTTTAGGCTTTGGCTTGGCCGCGGCTTTGGTTGGCTTTTTCTTCGCGGCGGCGGCGGCGCTGGCGGCAGTTTTGCGACCACCCGGAGAAGCCTTTGATTTGGATTTTACCTTGGGCGATGGCACTTCTTCCTCTTTCTCTTCTTCTTCCTCTTCCTCCTCTTCCTCCTCTTCGTCGGTATCGTCGTCATCATCATCCTTGTCTGATGCGTCTTGTACGTCTTCCTCCTCCTCTTCCTCCTCCTCTTCTTCTTCCTCTTCTTCTTCCTCTTCTTCTGACGTAGAATTTTCAAACTCGGATTCCTCGGACGTATCGCCATTATCATACGCAGCTTTTCGCGACTTCGCTGGCGACTTGACTGGCGATTTCGACTTATCAGGCGTCTTTGCTTTTTTGGTCCCCGCCTCGTCTGGCGACGCCGGGTCGGCGGACCGTTCGCGCTTCTTCGCTGTCTCGTCCGACTCTGTCTCATGAACATTCGCGGTTGCTTGTTCGCCTTCACCATTTCCAACGTCTTCGCCATTCGCATGAACCGCCTTGATTGCGTCGCCATCTCCGCCGTCTTCGTCTTCCTCCTCTTCCAGTTTAACGCTCGCATCCGCCTTTAATTTCGCGTGCTGAATCCGTACCGCTTGGTGTCGATCCAACGCACCGAGCGCGGCGAGTAAACGCGACCCTGAACCTTCCGCTGCGCGCGACGCGCCTCCGCGCGATGCAATCGCCGCCGCAGCTTCCTTCGCTCCGAGGTCCATGAGCGGCTTTAATAATTCGCCCGCGTGCGGCGGGTAAAACAAACGCTCCGACTTTTTACGAATATGCGTCTCCTGGAGCGCATTCTCGACGCCTTGCGGTTCCGCGTCGGCGTCATTGATTTTCTCAACCTTGGGCGGGCGTAAGATGCCGTACTTGGCCGTGTCCTGCACGTGCGCGCGCGCTTTCAACGCAAACTTGCCGTAATCCATGTGCCATCGTAAACGCATGCTCTCGAGCATGGTTTGCGCCGTGCCGAGCACGCCCCCAGCTCCCGCCGCCTCGCGTTGTTCGATCCCAGCCCCGACATCCGTACCATACGGCATGAATGGTGTCACGGCGAGAATATGCGACTGCGCCTCGCGCTCCCACACCGCCGTGCGGTCGTCGATGACGACGGCGAGCTCCACCGGGTACCGCGGCCCGCACGTCTGAGAGAGACTCTTTAACTTCTCCGCACTCACCGATTGCACGCGTTCGGTAATCAACGACGGGCTGAAAATTGTTCCATGCTGGTCCAAAATGCGCCACATCTCGCGGGCGTACATGATGTTCGACATGGTGCACACGAAAACCTCGGCCCGTTTCGAGCGCCCGCTATCGGCGCCAGAAAAATAGGCGCGCAGCTCCTCCCATCCTGGACGCACGTGCACCAACATCGACGTCGATGGATCTGCGGGATTAATCTTCGTAAAAACTAACATTGACCCGCGAATATGCGGCGATGGAATGCGAATCACGCTGCGAAACACTTGCTGCCCGTTCGGTAACGTTTCGATTTCGGGCAACGTCACCGCCCGTCTATTTTCGCACGTCACCGCGTCCTCAGCCACGTATTGCCACAACATCGCTCGATCCATCGTCAATCGCCGCAATCCAAGTTCGCACAACTGCCTATCCTTCTTCACTTCCTCCACCATCACCGCCGACACGCGCGGATTGGTGATATCAAACTTCATAAGGCTCACCAAGCGCGCGCGCGCGGCTTCGATGCGTCGGTCCAACATCGGCAACGTCGTCGCTTGCAGCAACGTCTCATCGAGATCAAGCACCACCACGAGTCTATTCTGCACCAGTAACGGCTGCGCATACGCCGGGGACATCTCTTCCGTCTGAAATGCGATGAACGTGCACGTCGGCGCGGTGTTGTCGACGTCGGGAACCGCCACGAGGTGCACTTCGCTCGCCCGACCGCTCCGACTCGTCCCGGTCGCGTCTTCGTCCGCGTCAACCTCCCCATCAAAAGCCGCAATCGTAATCACCGCGCTCTTATTCTCGCGCAACATTTCTGCGTGTAAAGAAAATAACTCGTGTTTGCTCGCCTCGTCCACGTCGCTCGCGGGCGCGGCGCGAAAAATCGGCGCTCCGAGCGCGCCGCGCGAGAGAAAGTGCAACGCCGCGAGCGGATCGAACGCATCTCGGCTTTCCCAGAACCCCACGATGGAGCACTCGCCGTCGTCCGCGGCGAGGCGCGCGAGTAACGCATCGCATGCGTCGCGTCGCGCGGCGTCGGCGGCATCCGCGGCGTCGGCGCGCGCGGAGGCGTCGTCGAGCGCGACGCATGCAATCGCCAACCGCGCTTGGTGCGGGCGCTTGGATACCGACACGCGCAGCGTCACGGGGTCGCCGCGCGGCGGCGGCGGCGATGACGGTGGCGATGACATGGCTCGCGCGCGATCGCACGGGCGCGAGGCGTGGGAAGGCGTCGCGTGCGGCGCGCAGTGCGGTGCGCTCGCGCGCGAAGCGGAGCGTCGGCTCAACCGACGCGCGCGGGCGCCCATCGAGCGCGCGCGTCATCGCGCGCGCGCGTGCGCGATAATGGTACGGCGTAAAATAATGATATTACAACAACAGCGTGACGACTTTAGTGTCGCGCGTTCAATCGCGCGCGATCGATCGACGGAGAGACGCCGCGCGCGCGGCGTCGAGACGCGCGAGCGCCTCGACCACGCCGCCGACGACGACGGCAAAGGCAACCGAGGCGGTATCGCCGACGTCGGCGTCGATGATGCGTCGCGCGCGCGAACGCGACGCGCAGGTCGCGACCCGCGGCGCGCTCGCGCGCGTGATTCGCGCGAATCGATGCGAACACGCGAGGCGCAGCGCGAACGAATCATCATCATCCCGGCGCCGCGCGTCCTCGACCCGCGCATCGTCAGCGCACGCGCGCGCGAACGTCGCGTGCGATCGCGTCACGCCCGTGCGCGCGACGGTGCGGCGTACATCGCGCCTTGGCGCGTCGCGCACTCGCGTCAAGGCGATTCAAACTGATGCATGTAAATGGATAAACCAACGCATGCGACGCCATTCGTCGCCGGTCGCCGGTCGCGGTGACGCGCACGATGCCCGCGTCACACGCGCATGCGTTCTCCGCGCGCGCCTGCGCGCCGCACGCGCGGTGGAACGCGTCGCCGCGCACGCGAAGCCGCGCATCGTCGACGTCGGTACCGTCATCGACTGCGTCAACGTCGCTGGAGCGCGACGGTTTCGTGGAGAGCACGCCGATGAAGGTGTACATCGAGGACACGGATGCGTACGGGGTGGTGTATTACGCGAATTACTTTCGCTTCACCGATCGCGCGGCGCAAGAGGCGTTCGAGTGCGCGACGGAACAAGGGAGGGGTTGGTTTGAAGGCGCGTCGGCGAGCTTTAGAGAGTTGTCTTTGGTGTCTATATCGAACGTAAAGTACGCGCGCGGGGCGGTGTTGGGGGATGAGGTGATCGTGCGAACGACGGTTATGGACGCCGACGCGCATCACGTGCGATTGATGCAGGATGTGATTGATCAACACGGTGGGTTGTATTTATCCGCGCAGACGACGTACGCGCGACCCGACGGGGCGCGAGCGGCTACGACGGGTATCGGAGCCGCACACGCGTCGACTGCGCCGTCGTGGTCGACGACACGAGTTATGGTGTATAGGGATGAGCAAAGTGGCGGCGTAGGCGGTGGGTGCTCGCACGTGGATGTGATGCGGTTTTTTGAACGGGGGCGGTCAGACGCCATCGGCGGTTCGGCGGCGCTCGCCGAGCTCAAGTCCAAGCACAACGTCATCGCAGTCGTGAGTCGGTTAGATGCGGTGTTTCCTATGAAGATATTTGCAGACATCACTCGCGCGCACGCGTGTGAGGTCCGTTCGACGGTGACGTTGAAACGGAGAAATATTCAAGTCGTGTTTCATCAAGAACTCTATGACGTGGCGTCAGGAGAACGCGTCGCGGCGGCTAATATTACGTGTACGTGTCTCGACGCCGCAAACATGAAGCCGATATCGTGTCCACCAGCGCTGATAGATATATTTGCGCCGATCCTCACGACGGCTTAGCCTTCATACCCTGTACTAGCGCTTGGTAATAATTTTAATAGTGCACCGCTGTTGATATTGTTTACCGCGGGCGCGCACCACACACGTCATCGCGCGCGCGCGACCCGCCCGTCGCGACGCGCGCACGTCGTTGTCGCACGAGCGATGTCGCACGCGCGCACGAACGCGTCGCGCGCGTCTGGCGCGAGCGCGAGCCGGGGCAGCGCTGGAGCGAGTCATCAGCCCGCAGCGCCTGCTCGCGCGTCGGGGAAAGCGACAGATATCGTGCGCATCGGTGGCGCCGATCTCGTGCGCACGCGCGAAGCGAATGGGGAGGTGACGTATCGACCAGTGGACTCGAGCACAGGTGCGGTGGTGGATGCGGCGACGTTTGAGCAGCGTAAGAAGGAGGCGCGCGAAGCCAAGCTTCGGGACGATCATCGCGCGAGCGACCGAGAAGCCTCGAAATGGGCCGCCGACATGCGTGGCTCGATAACGAAATCGCGCATGGATGAAGCCAGACGGTTGAAGCGCGAAGATGCGGAACAGAGGGAAAAGAATTCAGGCGGCGCGAACCCGCGAAGGCGAGCCAAGACGCTCGGCGTCGTGAAACCGTCGAAAGTGCTCGAGGAGTTGCGCGAAGAGATGCGCGTGGCCGAGACTACGAATTTGAAGACGAAGAATATTGGTAAGTTTCAGTTCTTGAAGGCGGCGCTTGATTTGGAGGAGGAAAAGTACGCAAAGCTCGTGGACGCGGCTCGCAAGCGCGACTACGCTAAGGCTCGTCAACAAAAGGGTGTTCGAGGCGACGCTGGATTAGACGCAGAACTGAGTTCGGGTGATGAAGACGACGTGCCACGTATTCGTGGCTCACTCGCCGACTTGGATGATCCAGATTATCGTCGAGGCCCAGCGCCGGGCCTCAAGGCGGCGATGACAGCGCTGGCGATTCCCGCCGTCCCAGTAGTCAAGGCATCACAGACTGCCGCCGCGACCAAGGGCACGTGCAGACGATGTAAGCTACCCGGTCACTTCGCACGCGATTGCATGGCAATCGAGGAAGATTTGCCGGAACTCATGGCGAGTGTGCAAGCGCTCGATATCGTCGAAGAAGGCGAGAAGAAAACCATCCCGAAGCCAAACATCGGGGGCGCCCCGAAGCCAAAGGCGCCTAAAAAGAAATCTAATGGGGCCAAACCGGCGAAAATTAATCAATCATCATTGAATGCCGATGCGGATGATCCGGATTACCGCAGAGGTCCGCCGCAGACGAACTTGTCGCAAAAGCCCGTCGCCGCCGCGACGACGGTGGGAAAAGTAAACAACGGCAAAAGTGCCAGCGGAAAGGGCCACGCGAAAAAGACAGCCGGTAACGGCGTCCTGGTATTCTCAAAAGATACAAGTAGTGGTTAAAATAAGTTTACGCTTGCTCGGTATATTTTACACATTTGTACTGGGGAGGCTATACGCCGCATTCAGGGGCGCTTTCCGCGAGGTTGTACGACCGCTCCACCGCCGCGTTCCAGCGCGCGTAGTCGCGCTCTCGATCTGCGTGCGATGTTTTGGGTGTGAACTCGATCGTTTTATCTTGCGTGCTTGATAGTTTATTGTCTCTGAAGATGTCCTCTTCGGTCATGAGGCCGGCGCCGACAGCCGCTGCGTATGCCGCGCCTCTCGCTGTAGTCTCTACATCCGCCGGGCGTATCACGGTCAATCCGAGTACATCAGACTGAATTTGCATGAGTAAATTATTGGCGCTAGCTCCACCATCGACTTTAAGAGTGAGTAATTGGTACGATGTAGCCTCCGCGATGTCTTGCCGCATCGCTTCGAGAACATCTCTGGATTGAAACGCGATGGCGTCCAGAGCCGCGCGCGCAATGTGGCCTTTATTGACGTACTGCGTCAATCCAACAATCACACCGCGCGCATCATCACGCCATCTCGGGGCGAATAGACCGCTAAAGGCGGGCACGAACGAAACACCTGCGGCGTCTTTGACGCCGCTCGCCAATGCTTCGATGTCGCTTGCGTTTGTAATCAAGCCCAAATTGTCACGCAACCAATGAACGACGGCACCAGCGATTGCCACCGAACCTTCAAGTGCATACACGGGTTTCTTATCCATGCCTCCGAGTTGCCAGGCCATAGTGGTGAGTAAGCCATTCTTTGAAGGCACGACGGTTGAGCCCGTGTTGAGAAGCATGAAACATCCCGTCCCGTACGTATTCTTCGCTTCGCCCACGTCACACCGCTGCCCGAGCGTCGCGGATTGCTGATCGCCAATACATCCCGTTATCGCAATCCCACCCAATCCGTCGATCGAGGCATCGATGCGCCCGAATTCTTCCGCGCAAGACACAATCTTTGGTAAGGCCTCGAGCGGCACGTCAAACGCCGCGCACATCTTATCATCCCATTGCAACGTGTCAAGCCTCATCAACATCGTCCGCGACGCATTTGTGACATCAGTAATGAACGATTTCCCATTCGTAAGCTTGTACACGAGCCAACTCTCTATGGTCCCAAAGCATAAGTCCCCGGCGTCGCGCGCCTCGCGCACCGCATCGCAGTGCCTCAACAACCAGCGCATCTTCATCGCGCTAAAGTACGTGCTCACGGGCAACCCACACACCGGTACAAACTTCTTCGCATCACCCTCGCACACATCTCGCACGAACTCCTCGCACATGTCTTTCGTGCGCGTATCCAGCCACACCACCGCGTCGCACAGCGGCGTCCCGTCGCTCCTCCGCCACGCCACCGTCGTCTCCCGCTGATTCGTCATCCCCACGCACGCCACATCTCCCGCACCGACGCTCGCCGCGCCCATCGCCGCGCGCATCGCCGCGCACGCATTCTCAAAAATCTCATTCGCGTCGTGCGCGCACCACCCAGGCGCGGGATACCGCTGCTCGTGCTCCAACTGATGCGTCGCCACCGCCACGTAACTCCCCGCCTCGCGCGGCGTCGACGTCGCGTACACCACGCATCGCGTGCTCGTCGTGCCCTGGTCTATCGCACACACGTACGTCGTCGTCGTCGTCTCCATCGTCGTCGTCGTCGTCGTCGTCAGTGGCGCCGACGCGCGCGTCCGCGTGTGCCGATTCCACTTCGCCCAAACGCGAGCTCAACGCGCCCTTTCGCGCGCGCCAACGCCTCTCCGCGCCCGCACACGACGCGTGACGTCGCGTAAAATTATCTTCAACCCATCCGTCGCCTCTCGCGCGCGTCTCGCGCGCGTCTCGCGCGACGACGCCGCGACAACCGCGCGCGTCGCGCGCCCGTAAGTCTGATGAAACATTCAAAACGGCCGCACCGCGTCCGCGAAACCCCGACCCCGCGCGACCGCGTCCGTCGCCACTCGCTCGCCATGCGCGCGTTCTCCGCGTCCTCTGCGCAATGCGCCGCGCTCAACCAGACGTACGTATTATTATCCTTCGCCTCGCGCGGTGTGCTCGCGTCGAACGACGTCGCGACGGGGCGTGGGCGAGGGATGATTAATCAACGCGGGTGACGTCGGACGATGGCGCTGACGGCGGATGGGTGTGGCTGTGCGCGCGTGTCGTGCGCGGTGACTGACGGAGGGTGGTGTGGTCGTGTGCGTAGGGTGTCTGTGCGTCGTACGCACGCGCGTCGCGCGCGGACGGTCGTTAATGCGTCGTCAAACGTGCGTCGTAACCCGAACATGGCGCAGTTGAAGGCTGGGTATTTGTTTCCTGAAATCGCGCGCATTCGTACGGCGCACTTGGAGGCGAATCCGGATGCGAAGATTATTTCTTTAGGGATTGGTGATACGACGGAACCGATTCCGCAAGCGATTGTGGATGGTATGGTTGCCGGGGCGGCGGCGCTCGGGACGAAGGCGGGGTATTCCGCGAAGGGTGGATACGGCGCCGAGGCTGGGCAAATGGAGTTGCGCGCCGGTTTGGCGGAAAAGTTCTATGCCGGTACGCCGATTGAGAAGACGGATGTCTTTGTTTCTGATGGTTCGAAGTGCGATATTTCTCGTATGTTGCAAATGTTCGGTACTGGGCGTAAGATTGCTGTGCAAGATCCGTCGTACCCGGCGTACGTCGATTCCTCCGTCATCATGGGCAACTCGACTGGGTTTGATGACGCCACCAAGCAATACCAGAACATTACGTACATGCCGTGCAACGCCGATAACGACTTCTTCCCGGATCTCTCCAAGGCGAAGAGCTCGGAATTGATTTTCTTCTGCTCGCCAAACAACCCTACGGGTGCCGCCGCGACGCGCGCGCAGCTCACCCAACTCGTCAACCAAGCGTTGGAGACTGGATCTTTCATCATTTATGACGCCGCGTACTCTGCGTTCATCGGTAACGACGACTGCCCGAAAACGATTTACGAAATCCCAGGTGCGGAAAAGTGCTGCATTGAAACGTGCTCCTTCTCCAAGTACGCCGGTTTCACCGGTTTGCGTCTCGGCTGGACCGTCTTCCCGGAGGCGCTCAAGTTTTCCGACGGCTCCTCGGTGCGCCAAGATTGGAACCGTATGATGGGTACGGGCTTCAATGGTGCGTCTAACGTCGCTCAAGCTGCGGGTCTCGCGTGCCTCACCGATGCCGGTATGAAGGGTATGAAGGACATGGTTGCGTTTTACAAGGAGAACGCCGCCATCCTGAAGAGCACCTGGGAAGAAATGGGCTACAAAGTTTACGGTGGCACCGACGCCCCATACGTGTGGGTCTCTTTCGAAGGCCGTGATTCTTGGGAAGTATTCACGGAAATTTTACAAAAGACGGACATCGTTGTCACCCCGGGTGCTGGCTTTGGTCCGGCGGGTAACGGCTACGTCCGCTGCTCCGCCTTCGGCTCGCGCGAAAACATCAACGAAGCGGCGCGCCGTCTCAAGGAGAAATTCTCCAAGTAATTATTTTACACATTATTACGTTCTCATACGCGCGTATCACAGTACATCGTCCCATGAATTGATTTAATAAACACATCAGCATAATTAGAACAAGCGTGGCCTCTCGTTTGTTCTTCGTCTCGATGATTTTCACCAAAACGCGCGTTCATCAATAAATATATTATTGTATGTTACAAGCTATTGCCAAATCCTGAAAAAAATGTGATACATCTCAACCCGTGATCCATATGGAATGGGTCAAACTCGGCAAAAGAACGGAGGAGACGAGTCTCGAGCGCAGCAATCCTAAAAAAGGCGCGCAATCCTCGTCGCCGCTGGCGGCGTAATTTATATATCTTTGTCGCTGCTCGTGTTCTGGAAGTGTGATTACTCAGAACGAAAAAAATGAAAAAGAATGAACGTCGAAGTATACAGCCCCGAGGGTTGTATATGACTTATAGTGTACTAGCGTTCATGTGTGTGCCTAGATTGCTCGCGCCTCGCCGCGCGAGCTCAGCGGCCACTCGCCGCCTTCATCTTGGCTTGTTTTGCTGCGAGCTCTCGCACCTTGGCGAGAAGCTCTTGCGGGATTTCGCGCTTCTTATCACCAACAGTTTTCACAGACTGTTGTGGTAACATCGCAATTCTCAAAAGGTTACGCCATTTATCCTTCAAATCAACCGCGGTACGGTGCTCAATGGCTGGGAAGCCGAGCTTTTTAATGTCGGCCCATTTACCGCCACCGCATTGGGCGACGCCACGCACGAGCGCCTCAGCTTCTTCAAGCGCCCACGGGTTGTGGTGCTTGCTTCGACGACCGGTGCCATTCTCACCAGGTTTACCTCGACCAGCATTCTTCTGCGCGCCGCGCGCGCTGCCCTTTTTGCTGATGTCTCCGTCGTTGGACTCGGCGTCGCTCACGCTCTTCGCCTTCTTGTGCGGACTCTTCGGGAGCGCCGCCTCGATCGCCGGACGCTTGAGACCCTTGGCACCTTTACCTGACATACGGGTTTTACCCGTAGCGTGGCGACCGCCACGAACCGGGGATTCCAACTCGTCCATGTCCTCATCAAACGAGCGGGACGTCTTCACTTGACGCTTACCGGCGGCGCGCTTACTCACAGGCGACGACGGTTGCTTAAATCGCGTTTGACCGACGTGCACCACAGAATCTTCTCCCGAATGCGGAGACCCGAATCTAGAAGATGGCGGAGAAACTTCGTCGCCGTTTCTGAACGCTTCCAATCGCCGCAAAATCCATTGTCGGTTGTTAGAGTTGGTGTCCTTGCCAAAGAGCGCGCGATACTGCGCGCGGAGCGAAGCGATGGATTCAACCTCGGTGTGACCGGGGACGCCAAACTCAACCACGGCGGGGAGTTGATGGTAACCGCTACCGCCATGGCTCGCCCACTCGGGCTCGTGGCCTTCAGGCGCAACCAACGAGCACAAGTTCCCGTTGCTCATCCACGCGCTCAGCGGCGGCGCGTTGCTTTCGACATAAATCTCAGCCCCTTCATCGTCAATCAAGCCAATGGCGCCATCAATGATTGGCGCACCAAAATCGCACAATAAATTCTCAGCCGCGTCATCCATGGCTTCAGGAAACGGCGAATACGATCGAATACTCGCCGCATCCAGCGTCTGCGTCCCGTAAAAGTGCGCCACGCTTTGCGTCGACGCCTTATCGTCGTCATCGCTCCCAGCCAAACGCGCATACGCCGCGTTATGATGATCAAACCCAAGCTTCCCAAGCATCGCATCAAACTCACGCCCATGTATCAACAACTGCGCGCGATCCGCCGCCGCTTGCGCCTGCGCCGCCGACGCGCTTAAAATCTCCCGCTCCGCCGCCTTCAACACCGGATCCGCGTCAAACTCCCGCTCAATCGCCGCAACATCCGCCGCATCCAGCACGCCACCCATCATCCCCGACGACGCATCTACAAACTTATACCCCCGATACGCCCCCATCGCGCGATCGTGTCGCACCGCCGCAGCAGGCGACGACGCGCGACGCCCGCGCGCGAGCGCCGACCCGCTGGACCCTAACATGTCGCCAACCACCCCTCGGACGCGCCGCCGCCCGTCGTCGTCCCGGTGCCCGCGCGCGCTCGACGCCTCGCTCGCGTCGATCACCCGCGCGCGCACGAATGCGATTAAAACGTCTGCGTCACTCGCGACGCGCGCGATCGCACGCGCGACGGCGACGACGACGACGAACGGCGACGACGGATGCGCGCCGACGCGGTGTCCCGAGTGCGGGCGCCCGACGAATCGCACGCACGAATGCCCGCGCACGGACGCGCGTGCGACGGCGATCTCGCGCGCGCGGCGACGCGAATGCACGATGCAAAACACGCGCGATGCGTGGGTGCGCGATGCGTGGCGCGGCGCGTGCGTACGACGGCGCGGGTGCGACGGATCGTCGGATCGGTCGCGAATGCGCGTCGACGTGTGACGGCGCGGCGGCGCGGGCGGTCGCGGACCATTCCATACTGGACGTGTGTGATGACCTATGTAGGAGGATCCTGGCGCGGCGTGGGGTGCCACGTGGACGCGCGTGGAATTGGATGATAGTCGTGTGGACAATCATAGTATGTCTATGGAGGCCCGGCGGCGCGGCGTGGGACCGCGTGGGTGTTTTCGCGCGATACGTGTATACCGTTCGTGTGGTGTTGAGTATGAGTTTTGAGTGACGTAGGAGCGTACGTGGGGGTACGGCGTAGGGTCGTGATTGGTCGAACCTAAACCCTATGTGAGGGTTTAGGTGGTGGGATCGCGTCGCGCGCGCGCGCGGCGTCGGCAGTTCGCGTCGACGGACGACGGACGACGGGCGCGCGTGAGGGCGACGGGCGTGATGTCGGCGGCGCGGGAAATCGCGCGCGCGGCGCTTCGCGCGTCGGCGGTGAGCGCGAAACCGTACGGGTTGCGCGTGCATTTTAGCAACAAGTTCATCTACGCGCAAGTGGTGCGTCGCGAGGATGGGCACGTGGTGGCGAGCGCGTCGTCGAGCGAGCGTGGGTTCGTGGATGACGCGCGCGCGGCGGCGGAGGCGGTGGCGGCGGAGCGTGGGCGCGCGCTCGCGGGGGTGGAGTCGACGGCAAAGCGAGTGAGCGTGAGCGATAAGCGCGCCGCGGCGTTGGTCGGGGCGAGACTGGCGGAACGCGTAAAGGCGATCGATCTGGACACGGTCACGTGGAATAGGCCGTATGGTGTGCGATATCATGGGAAGCATGCGGCGTTGATGGAGGCGTTGAAGGCGAATGGTGTTGGATTGGGGTGAGTGCGAAGGGTCGTCGGCGGCGGCGAAAGAGTTGGAAGAGAGACGTTCGCGAAGGCTTCCGTTGCCTTGACGACGCGTGTGCGCGTGGCTTGACGATTAAAACCTCAACCGTGCGATCGTCGTGTGACGTTAATGGGTCGGTTCTTGTAGTGTACTTTAGCGTTTAATGACTACATATATGTTTTAGAATTTGACGTGAAACGCGAACGCGCGCGCTCGAGCGCCAGCCGCCTCACTCCCTCGCCCGCGTCCTCGACGCGCGCGTGTGAAAGTAGTCGACGCGCAAAGGCGTGAATACTTCCAACACTTCATCTCGCACGCCTTAATCGCGCGAACGTGTCGTCATGACGTCTGACGACGGCGAAAAGGCGGCCGCCGACAAAGACAAAAAAGCAAAAAAGGAAAAGAAGGAAAAGAAGGAGAAAAAGCTGAAGCGCGACAAGGATGGCGAGCCGATCACGCGCGACGTGCCACCGCCGCCGCCGCAAGAGATCCACACGCTTTTCTTTGGGCAAATGCCGTTTGACACCAAGGTGAGCGATATCATGCCGTGGTTGAAGGCGAATTTAACCAGACACGGCTGCGGGTTCGACATCAAGGACGTTCGCATGGCGGGCGGCGACGGTACGGGCGTTCCGGGTCAGGCTAAAAAGTTTAAAGGGTTTGCATTTGTTGATTTTAGTACGAGTAAAGCGGCGAAGAAGGCGATGAAGTTGCACCAGACGTTGTTCCGCGGGAGGCCGGTGACGGTGGAGCGGTGCGCCAGGAAAGAGTTTACGGCGCCAAAGAGTGAAAAGCGAAAGCGTGCGATAGAAGAAGCGACCACGGATGGAGCCGCGCCAGACTCAAGCGCACCTCCTGAGAAGAAGATGTTAAAGACATTGGTGCAGCCGGATGTGGTGAAGGCTATGGTGGCGGAGGCGGTGGAGAATAGCGAAGGCACGCTCGCGCCGGGCGACTGCGACGAAAAGGTTCTCAGCTTTTTAGGCCTGTTGCCGGCGGAAGTGTGCCAAAAAGCTGTGAATGAGATTAAAAAGGTGTGCATAAAGGGTAATACTGCGAAGAACAAGGGAGCGTACTTCATGGGGATTATCAGAAAGGTGTCGAAAAGTAGTTGGGATGAGCGTAGCAAAGTCAAAGACGAAGAAAAGGCGGCGAACAAGTCGTGAGATTTTTTTAATAATAATTATGAGAGTGTTTGTGTGCGTTCTTTTTGCAATAGTCAAGCATGCGTGTGCTAGTATACAACAAGAAATGAATCGAATTTGCATGCGCCATCGTTTAGACTTTATACTTTATTCAGCAGAGGGCGCGGCGTAACCGAGAAGCTTGTCCGCAATCGCCGCTGGCGCGTACACGGCGACGGTGCGAGACGGAAGGTAAGCCAAAAACGAAGCCGGACGGCCGTTGAAGGCGTAGTCTTCGGCGGAGTACGTCGGCGCGGTGTACGTCCACAAGTTGGAGTAACCGCCAAACTCTGGGTTATCGGAGCTCAACACCAACTTGTAGTCGCACTTGTCGCGGCAGCCGATGCGATAGTCGCTGAAGGACTGCGTCGGGTTCCAGTTGAACACGAATACGCAGTCACCACGCTCGAACACAACCACCTTGTCGGCGTCACTCTTGCACGACGTGTACTGGTGGCTGGATGCGAGGTACTTGAAGGCACCAGCCACGTGGTTCATGGCGGCGTCAAACGCGTTCAAGTACTTGTAACGCAAGTGGTCCATGTCGGCCAAATCAAAACGTCTACGGCACAAGTGGTAAGAGTTACCGTTACCCGGGATGAATTCGCCCGTCGAGGCCTCAACGCGGTCATCGCGCGGGAAATCAATCCATTCAGGGTGACCAAATTCGTTACCCATGAAGTTCAAGTAGCCTTCACCACCGAGACCCATGGTGAATTGGCGAATCATCTTGTGGAGGGCAATGCCACGGCTGACAACGGGGGAATCCGGAACCAAAGTGGACATGTTGGTGTACATTTCCGCATCCATCAACCAGAACGCTGTGGTCTTGTCACCAACGAGCGCTTGATCGTGCGATTCCGCGTAAGAGATGCACTTTTCGCCGTACCGTCTGTTTTCCATCGTGAACACCAAGTTGCCCATATCCCAGTTCTCATCGGAGCCCCATTCGGATAAAACCTCAATCCACTTGTCCGCGATGGCCATCTGAAGACGGTAGTCGAAACCGACACCACCTTCGTGCACCGGTCGGCAAAGCGTGGGCATACCACTGACATCTTCGGCAATCGTCGTCATCTTGCCGTCGTACAACGTATGCAACATGTCGTTCGCCATCATCAAGTAAACCATGGCGTCGACATCCGTGGCCATGCCGAAGTATTCGTCGTAGTTACCCGTGAAGGCGACTTGCAAACCGTGGTGCTTGTACATCATCGATGTCACACCGTCGAAACGGAAGCCATCAAACTTGAACTCTTCAATCCAGTAACGCAAGTTCGAGAGCAAAAAGCGCATGACTTCCCATTCGCCATAGTTGAAGCAACGCGAATCCCACATCCAGTGGTAACCTTCGGGGCCAGAGTGGAAGTACTGCCCGTTAGAGCCATCGAACATGTTCAACCCATCGAGGGAGTTGGAAGACGCGTGAGAGTGCACCAAATCCATCAAAACCGTCAAGCCCATGGAGTGCGCCTTGTCAACCAAGTATTTCAAGTCGTCGGGCGTACCGCAACGGGAGGACACGGCGAAGAAGTTGGTGACGTGGTAACCGAAAGACGCGTAGTACGCGTGCTCTTGGATAGCCATCAACTGCACGGCGTTGTAGCCGAGAGCCTTGATGCGCGGTAACACGTCGTCTGCAAACTCGATGTACGAGTTGATCTTGGGCTCAGTGCTTGACATACCCACGTGCGCTTCGTAAATGCGAAGCTCTTCCGGGGCATCCGGACGTTCGTACTTGAACTTGTACTGCTCCTCCTCGGGAGGGTCGTAGTACACACCATTGAACGGGATCTCGCCAGGCGCTTGCACCGCAAACTTGATCCACGCCGGAATGCGATCGATGGGCGCGCCGTTCGGTACTTCAAAGCGAACCTTGACGCGGCTGCCGTGCGGAATCGCAGGCGAGCCATCGGCGTTGTTGGGCAAAAAGATGGAAAACTTACCGTAGTCATCCTTCTTCATCCAGCAACCGTTACCGGACAAGTCCCAGCCATTGAAATCGCCAAAGAGGCACGCCGCCGTGGCATTCGGCGCCCATTCCGTGTACGTAATCCCCTTCGCGTCGCGCTTGAAACCCATGTTTTCGTACCCGCGGCTGAATTTCTCCAATCCGCCTTCGTGTTCATCAATCGCCGCGCGCAAATTCTTGTATTTGTTGAAACGGTGACCGAGGTGACCTTTATGGCCTTCGAGCGTGGAGTCCAACGCGCACACGCCAAAGCCGTCGCCATCGAGCGGCGCAAACTTAATCCCCTTCAATCGATCCTTGTCTTCCGTACCGAGCTTGCCAGTAATCGGTGCCGCCGCCGCAACCGCAGCAGGCGCTTCCACAGCAGCCGCTGCGGGCGCCGGCGCCTCCAGCGCGGGCTCCGCAGCCGCCGGCGCCGCCGCCGTGGCCACAGCGGACTGCGTCACCTCATCAAACTCCATACCATCCAACTCCGCCTTCAATCGCTCATTCTCAACACGCAACTTTTCCACCGCAGCCGTCACCGCATCGAGATCAAAATCCTCATTCCCAGCCGCCCGCGTCTTCGCGAGCGTCGCGCGCTTCGCGATCGCGCGCTTTGCCTGCGCGTCGCAAATCCCACATCCACCGTCAGTCACCACCCATCACCATTCGCGCGCGCACGCATCCCGACCCAAAACACACCACCAACCACCCGGCACCCATCACCCCCACCCGCGCGCGCATCCGCACCGCGGCGACGCCAATATGCCTCTCATCCATCAGATCCGCGCGAAGAGGCATATCCACAATCATTCGCGCGAACATTCCCGCGCACCACCCCTTTCGTCGCGCGCATCCCGCGCGACGCGATCGCGCGTCATCGTACCTGTCGCACCCCACGCGCACCCATCGCCTGCGGGCGCGTAGACATCATCATCGTCGTCGACATCGTCGTCAATCGGCGTCGCGCAATGTCGTTGGGCGACGCGATCGCCGTCGTCGAGTGGCTGAGAACGGCCAACGCGCACGTCGTAGTGTGGCGTGCGTTCGCGCTATGTAGGTCGACGCGCGTGGGGATATATCTGTGCTCCGAATGTCCGAGCGCCCGAGCGTCCGAGCGGTGCTTTCGCGCGCGCGCGATCGATCGATGCGGCGATCGATGGGATGCGGATAATATCGATCAACGTATCGATCGATCGCGCGCGGATCGCGACTCGAGCACCTCGACGGCGCGCGCTGGATTGGTGTGAAGACGCGTCGACGGCAGCGCGCAACGCGGTGCGGCGCGGCAGACGACGCGCGGGTGACGAAGATGTGGCGCGTGGCGAATTCGACGGCGGATTTTGAGGATGTCGACGCGTACGGAGGAGGGATTCCGACGTTGAATGCGCACGTCGGGCGGCAGGTGTGGGTGTGGGATGACGCGGCGTCGGTGGAGGATATCGCGGCGCAGGATGCGATGCGTGCGGCGTTTACGGCGACGCGTTTGACGAGGAAGCATAGCTCGGATGAGTTGCTCCGGGCGCAGTATGAAGCGAGGCGTGAGGCGCGTGGGTTGAGCGCGAAGACGCGACCGCCGGCGCGCGAGGCGTACGCCTCGGGGAAAGGTGTCGACGGCGATGCGATCGATGCGAGCGCGGTGGAGCAAGCGATGCGTGCGGGTATTGAGTATTATCAGGGCATTCAAGATGACGATGGACATTGGGCGAGTGATTACGGTGGGCCGATGTTTTTAATGCCCGGGCTTATCATCGCCGCGCACGTCATGGGTAAGGAGGAGGAAATTTTAGGCGGGCATCGACGGGAAGAGATGTTGCGATACTTGGAAAACCACACCAATGAAGATGGCGGTGTTGGTTTACACATTGAGGGGCACAGCACGATGTTTGGGACGGTTTTGACGTATGTGGCGTTGCGCTTGCTCGGGAGGTCGGCGGAGACGCCGTCGTGCGCCAAGGCTCGAGAATGGATTTTAAGTCGCGGTGGCGCCACCGAGGTGCCATCGTGGGGGAAATTTTGGCTCGCGATACTTGGCGTGTACGAGTGGCACGGTCTCAATCCGGTGCCGCCTGAATGTTGGTTGTTGCCGTATTGGTTACCGATGCACCCGGGTCGCTACTGGTGCCACTGCCGCATGGTGTACTTGCCGATGAGTTACCTGTACGGCATTCGTGCCACTGCGAAACCGTCAGCGTTGACGGATGAACTGAAATCGGAGCTGTACGTCCAGAAGTCGTACGCGGACATCGACTGGAACAGCGCCCGTAACGCATGCGCAAAGGAGGATTTATACTATCCGCATCCTTGGATTCAAGACGTCGTGTGGGCGACGTTGATGAAGTTTGAACCGCTATTGGTCAACAGCAAGTTGCGTAAGTGGGCGTGCGAAGAAGCCATGAAGCACATTCACTACGAAGACGAGAACACGCGATACGTGGACATTGGTCCTGTGAACAAGGTGTTTAACATGTTATGCTGCTGGTTTGAGAATCCGGATTCATCCGCGGTGAAGAAGCACATCCCCCGCATCGCCGACTACCTCTGGGTCGCCGAAGATGGCATGAAAATGCAAGGTTACAACGGGAGCCAGTTGTGGGACTGTGCATTCGCGGTCCAAGGCATTGTTGCGACGGGTATGGCGAAGGATTTCGGTCAGTGCTTGAAGCGCGCGCACGACTTTATCGAAAAGAGTCAAGTCCGCGACGACTGTCCGGGAGACTTGAGTAAATGGTATCGTCATATTTCGAAAGGTGCTTGGCCATTCAGTACGCGTGATCACGGTTGGCCGATCTCTGATTGCTCTGCCGAGGGCTTGAAGGCGGCGTTGACGCTCGCATCGCTCGATGATGACCTCGTCGGCGCACAAATTTCCGTCGACCGCCTCGCCGAGTGCGTCAACGTCATTTTGTCTTATCAGAACAAGAGTTCGGGCGGATGGGCGACGTATGAAAACACGCGTGCAGGAAAGTGGGTGGAAGTATTGAACCCGGCAGAAACGTTCGGGGACATCATGATTGACTACCCATACGTCGAGTGCTCGAGCGCGAGCTTGCAAGCTTTGTGCAGATTTTCCGAGCGCTACCCAGACATTCGCGCAGCTGATATTGCGCACGCCAAGAAGACTGGACGACAGTTTTTGAAGAACATTCAGCGCCACGATGGGAGTTGGTACGGGTCGTGGGCGGTATGTTTCACTTACGGCACGTGGTTTGGCGTTCTCGGTTTAATTGCCACGGGTTCGACGTACGCGACGTGTCCGAATTTGCGCAAGGCGTGCGATTTCTTACTCTCCAAGCAGCGAGCTGAAGGAGGCTGGGGCGAAAGCTACCTGTCGTGCGAGAAGAAAACGTATCATGAATTGATTGATCAGCAATCTGGCAAGCCAACGGCTCACGTCGTCAACACGGCGTGGTCTTTATTGGCGCTCATCGCCTCGGGGCAAGCCGAAAGAGACGCGGCGCCTTTGCATCGAGCCGCGCGCGTGCTCCTTTCCATGCAGCTGCCAAACGGTGACTGGCCTCAGCAAACGATCATGGGGCAGTTCAATCAAAACTGCATGATTTCTTACAGATATCATAACTCATTTACATTCTGGGCGCTCGGTGAATACCGCTCAAAAGTTCTCAAGACTCTTCGTTGATTTAGCACCCTTCATAGTAAACCGCGACGCGCGCACGCGTTGAATAACATTTGATTTCATTTATCAAAACACAAACGGCTAAGCTATAACACAAACGCAGCGACGCGCGCGCTTCTTAAATAATTTTTAAATAATTCCTCCCCACTCATAAAAACCACTTGATCCTCTTGTCAGACTTCAACGCTTGATATACGCTCAGCACGTCGTCCCCCGAAAGCATTTCAGCAATCACATTCGCACTCACATACTTGCCCTTGGAACTCGGTCGCGTGGTGACATTTTCTGGATGAATCACGCGCCCGCCGAGCGCGTTTGAAATCAACTTCACGATGTCGTCCACGAAACCTTCCTCATCCGCGCCGATGGCTTGAAACTTTCTCATGCTCGGGTACTCATTCACCTTGGCGTCGAGCTCTTTCCACTTCTCATCGGTGTCCGCGCCCACCATCACGGTCGTACTCCCAGTATTCCCCTGTCCCGGCGCGCTCGTCCCTGCGTTTTCTTTGCGCTGCTTGGCGAGCTCGGACATTGTTTTAATGAGCTGCGCATCGAGCCCTTGCGCCGCCTCTGGGTCGTCGTTGAGCGACCCGGCGCTTCGAACGGTGCGCTGAAACGCCGCGCGCGAGACGCGAGCGTTTGGTTTCGCAAATACGCTCGCGCGAGCGAGGCTGGACGCAATCCTGGACGCGCGAAGCATGTCTTACTCTGGAGAAGAGACGGCTCGCCAAAGGACCCAGAGGTCCTTTGGCGAGCGTCAAATGAATACAACACACGCGCTGTAGCTTTACAAAATTGATTCTACTGTGAGTTAACGCGTACACGTGATCTATCGGCCTTGTCTGGAGCGGTCGCGCTTGGCTTCGCGAGCGGCAGCTGCTGTGGGGCGCAAATCTGAACGCGCGATTTCAGTCTTCACTTCGAGCGAGCCGCGAGAAATGCCGTGCACGTTCCCGTTGGCGTCTGGAAGCATCGATAAAAATCGCGCCGCCTCTCCCGGAGACATATCGCCATCGAGTACTGATTTATACGTTTCGAGTATATCGCGCACCGCCGACGCGGGCTCGTCTACGAGCTCGACGCGGTAATGTTTTACGCCGCTCGCGACCCATCGCTTCAAGTACGAAACGCCCGTCTGCGCTTGAGAATTGAACACTGTATTTCTGCACCCCATATCCGCCAACACCAAGTGATCGGCGCCGTGATTATCACGCAAATGTACATTTTTAGTCTCGCATGGATGACCGCAATCCTTGTACGAATTCCCGTCGGACATGAAGCGGCAAAATACGCAGTGCTCGGTGTGGAAAATCGGCAAGTGTTGATGCAGGATGATTTCAATCTTCCCGGCGCCCACGGGCCCGAGCGCGGTGGCAAGGTCGCGCTGCTGATCGGCGTTCAAATCATGCGTCGGTGTCAATCGCTCGAGGCCGAGTTTCAAGAATAAATCCGCACCGATTGCGTTAGCGGCATTCAAAGAGAAATCGCCTCTGAGTTCAGGGACGACGACGTCCGCATCCGTCTCGCGCAGCTCGACGAGCGTCTGCAACAATCCCGCCGAGCGAATCAATAAACCATCGGCGCCGAGCTTTAAATAAAACCTCCAAAGTTGTTCTTCTTGCGGTTTTAACACGCGCGGGGTGGCGACGATCGCGCGCTTGCCCGCAGCTTGAACGGCCCGCGTCGTCTTTTGCAACCCGTGCACTTCGAGAAAATCGAGCGCGACTTCATCAATCCAGGCAATCTCCATCGCTGCTTCCGCCTGTGCGCGCGTGCGGCATAGCACGGATATCGAAGCACCCTGCGCTTTGTTTGACGACGCACTGCGAGCGCTGGCGACGAATTCCTCGCTATCCTCGACGGCGCCCCACCAGGCGTCGGCTACGAGCTCGTCGCGCACCGAACGCTCGGCTAATCCTTCGGCGCGGTTGGGTCCCGAGACCAATCGCGTGGCCAAAAGCGCGTCTACGGCGTCGCGACGTGCGGCTTTTATTTCTCCTGGGGAAATGTACAAACCATCTTCGGCGCCACTGGCGCTGTCGTCCGTGACGACGCCGCGAAGCGCGGAGGCGTCGACGCGCGACACTTCGAGCGGCGTTCCACCGAGCTCACCTATAGCCTTCTTCAGCGACGTCAAATCCAACGCTCTGTTCGTGCTCTTCGAAAGCGTGGATGCAGTCCATCCCTCGCCGACACGCCCGGCATCATCGATTATTTTAATCACCAACTTTTCGCCTATGGCACCGCTGACGATAACCGCGCAGGGGTCCCGACGGCTCTCCCTGCTCGGCGTCGTCGCCGGTCCGGTTGGCACCATCTTCGCAAGCTTTGCCTCAAGTATGGGGTCCGACGTGCGCCACACCAAGTCCCCAGCCTCGACGCGATCGAAATCGATTTGGTTCGCGCCGAATGTTACGGAGTACTCGCCAATGGTCACCGCACCGTCGTTCGCGCCGCCGACCGAGGCTCCGCTTTGGTCAAAAATTTCATACACGCGGCCGCCTTCTTCGCGTTCCTCTGGCGCACCGCGATCAATCACCACACCATCGCCGCGTTTCATACCCACGGAGTCATTATTCATGCGAATCGTCAATGAACCGTGCGATCTTCGTCCTGGGTGCTGCACGCGCGTGACTTCACCGAGCAAAACGCCTCGATGGCGAGGCGCTCGGCCGCGCACCAGACGCTGATGCATTGGGCCCTC
>JACLAB010013142.1_pt1 | contig 50151 bp, 37 predicted proteins | sample 8027921 | NCBI WGS metagenome assembly JACLAB01 (sample SAMN15725117, study PRJNA655200) | protist metagenome | isolation source: fluorescence activated cell sorting (FACS) single amplified genomes of... | place: USA: West Boothbay Harbor, Gulf of Maine | collected 2000-07-19 | reverse complement strand
TCGGCGACGGCGGCGATGTCGCGCGCGAGTTCGTGCACGAGGTCGTGCGATGCGAGCATGGCGACAAGGACGACGACGACGAGGAAGACGACGACGAGTGCGTCAGTGTGTGGCGATTGGTTCGTCATGCCTCCGCGCCGCTCGCGTGCGGGCGCCGGGCACGCGATGGAGCACGACGGAGATGACATCCATCGCGACGAGGAGGACGAGGAGGACGAGGACGAGGGCGACGAGGAGGACGAGGACGACGAGGGCGTGCCGCAGGTGCTGTACCGTGGCGAAGAGCGCATGGTGGAGGAGGAGGAAGACTTTTTCACCGACGACGAGGACGACGACGAGGACGAGGACGACGAGGACGAGGATGATGACGAGGAAACTCAATTGCTCGAGGCACAGCGTCGGTTGAGACGATCGGAGTCTAGGGAGAGAGAACTCGTGAGACAACGCGAGCGCGCCGTAGAGGAGGGCGACGGAGGCGTAGACGTAGACGCAGACACGGAGCATCGACGTGATTTTATTGGAGTGATAGAAGACCTGTTACAAGGGGTCGCCGCAACACACGTGGACGGTGAGCGTCACGCTACGGTGATCACGGATAGAATGCGAGAGCGGGCGCAACTTATGGGTTTGGGTGATTTGGGTGACGTTTTTGAACAGATGTTACACGACGTGCGGTCGGGTGGCATTGAAAATTTGCCGAGATATCAATATCTAGTACATTACCTCCAATCTCCCGTGGTAGAAACCGAGGATGGACTTGGCATAATCTTTGGCCATGAATCGGATGAAGAATTTTTGGATGAAGATTTTACGGACGACGAAGGTACCGATTCAGATGACTTGTCTTTGTTGAGCGAAATGCAAAGCGACGAAGACACTGAACAACGCGAAGACTCGCTCTTTGAATGGATTGACGAAGATGGACCATTTTTCATCGAGAGTGCAAAGGTACAGAATTTCAAGGAGTGGCTTAACGTCCAGTCTGGTAAGAACCACAACCAAGGTGCGGATTCTGTGTGCGCTTTTGCATGTGCGCACTATGAAGCCACCGACGAAGGCGTTGAGATTGATGAAGAGGAGCGAATAAAATGGTCGCAGACGTTCCTTGTGACGGGACGCAATGACGTCTCTTTATACAAGAATGGGAAATGTGTAGGGATGACTAAACAGCGCTTGCCGTTTAGTGTGTATAGTGTAGCATACGATGAAGAAACATCCATGGTGGCGGTGTGCGGAATGTCCACGGGGTATGGAGAGCTGACAAATGTGGCAATTTTTAAGCTCGAGCAAACTGAGGAAACAGTGATTCAGGTTTTGAACGGTATGCACGACGGCGGCAGCACCATTCTTCGGGTGGAAGATGAGCGCAGCTCAGCGTTCTTTCACACTTGGTACCCTCAAAAGATGAAGTACGACAGTGCAGTGCGTAAAGGCACATACGACGAAAAACGCCCCGAACCATATTTCCCCAAAATGTGGGAGTTCACCGAATTGTGTCAGGCGAATATCGGCGCGCCGCACTACGATAGAACGTACCAACACATGCAGGCTGATTCGTTGGAACTTGCCGAGCAAGCGAATTGTATTCGTTTTGCTCGGCTTCAAATAGAGGCAAATCAACCAAAAGAGCTCAAAATATTGATTTCATCAAATGACAAATGCGTGTACGTGTGTCGTTTAGAGGCAGTCATGGACGAAGAAAATGTTCGGGTCAAAAGCCACAAGCTTGTGAAAGATTTCATCATTCCAAGATTAACAAATGATTCGGTGAATTGTGCTGTGGCGAGCCCTTGTGGGACGATGGTTGCATGTGCCGGTGATAATCGCCAGATCACTGTCAAAGTGTTGTCGATGGGTACTCACGGTCGGGTGGATGTCAACGCACAAGGAGTAGTTCAAGGTAAGACAATCTCATTAAAATTTACTGGGGCGAGCGACGCACCTGGAGCGAGTCAGTACCTGGCGTGGTCACCAGATGGACGATATCTCGCTGCGACATCAGATAGTGATAACGCAGTGATGGTTTGGCTCGCAGTGCGTGATAGTGCATTTCCGTTTCACTTCCGTTCCATTGCCCACATACACTCACACAGAAATGCGTGTTTGCCGGTGATGTGGTCCATCTCAAATCCATCTATCATGATTTACGGCGAACGCGGCGGACGGTTCCATATGATTGACGTCGCGCAGGCGGAAGATTACCACAACGAGCTCGTTAATGCGTTAGAGGTGGTTAAGGACAGTCGACCACGTCCCTCGCGCGAGTTCATAAGAGAACAATGTCAAGCGTTAATCAACATGCGACTCCAACGCAGTTCGCTTCACCTGGCGCTCATGGAAGGCTACTCAAAGAATCCTGATCCAATTCAAACTGCAAACAATCTGCTTGATTTGGCATTTGGCGACATCAATCACAAGGGGGAATTTCATACGATGTGGAAAGCGTTCAACATACAGACTTTTCGAGAAGGCACTAAGAATGAATACATCACCGGGTTGTCTGTGCAAAAGGGCATGCCTTGTCCAGGCTCGTTAACCACAGAGTGCTGTGCGGATTACATTTATGTCTCTAAACCTCATGATATGCTGAGATACACATTACCTACCGGCTTGAGAAAGGACTGCAAGAATTTTTCCTGTTTTCCGCCAATGTTCCGTCACGCCGCACGCGAGTTCCTGCGTTGCGCAAGGTTAGGTCGTTTGGACGCCGAGGCGCGATTGCCTGATTTACCACAAGATGTTTTACAAATGATCGTTTCAAAAATGGCTACGCCCTTCTATCGCTGGGGTGAACTAGAGATGATCGATCGACGCGAATGGTACTTGGACCACGCACAATTTGAAGATATACCATCCGATGAGATTGAGCGTCTTCGACAAATTCAGCTTACACAACATATGCTTGGTTAAATGCATCGTACCGGTAGATACTTGTGTATATTATTTTGCAATCACGACAAATCATAAATGTCTTGGAGCCAGACGAAGAGCACGCAGTACCCCGCGAATAAAACATACACGAGGAGAAACGCCGCGCCCGTTCGTCGCGTGAGTCTCCAAGAGTTCCAGTACAATGAGAAAAAAAAAATCATCAACACCCCAAAGAGGATACCCACGGATGGTAACAGCTGCGCGGTCTCGATGAGAATTCGTCCGTTTGGCTGAGAAGGCAAGATGATGAGCCAAGGTAAACCGAGGCCTAGCCAAATGTCAAATACGTTGCTTCCAACCGCGTTCGCGACAGCCATATCACCTTCGCCAGCCTTTGCGACGGCGATTGAGCCCAGGGCGTCAGGGATGGATGTACCAGCGGCAACGACAAGCGTGCCCATGACTACTTCGGGAATGCCAATGATACACCCGACGCGCGCGGCCCAGGATACCATGCAATACGAAATGCCGCTAATCCACATGATTGACATGCAAAACGCCACGCCATAACGATGTTCGCTGCCAAACACAGAACAATCGGGGATGGTGTAATAAAACGCATAGCGCCATGGAAGGCTAAGCACGTGGAGCGGTATGGCTGATGGCGACTCTGGCCATTCAAAGGCATCTAGAGTATCTTGAACTTCCTCTCGTACTGGGCGTCGGGATTGTCGCCGGGTATCGGCGCGGCGAAGCATCGGCGTAGGTGGTGGCGTTTCAACAATTTCAATCCTCTTCTCAACCGCCAGCGGTTTTACGCTCGACTTGTCGCCCATCCATGCCATGATTTTTGCGTTGTAATACATAAACGTCACGTACGTTCCGTAAAGTAGAACAGAAATAAGCCCTTCGTACCATCGTACTTCGCCATCGTAGAAAATTAACAAAACAGTTAAAATTGCCAGAGCGTAAAATCCGCAATCACGCGTCACCGGTCGCCAATCGAGCTCGAGTGTCTGACCAGCGCATATGACCGTCGCGCCAACGATGAATAATATGTTGAACACGGCGGAACCGACGATGGCGCTGATGCCAATTTCATTCGTGGCGTCGGGTGAAATTAAACTCATGCCCGAGGAAAAGAGCTCGGGCGCGGATGACCCCGCAGCCATGAACGTCGCCCCGGCAACGTCTTCGCTCAAATTGAGCTTATCACAAATTTTTTCCAACGATGCAACGAAGTAGTCGTCGCACACGATGGCGATACCGAGAAACATGTATAAAATACCGACGACGTACAGCGTCCATCCGCCGTCTCGAATCCAGGACGAGTGCGTCACCGCGCATCCACCGCTCGATTTCAACCCTCTTCCATGCGTCGGTACGGCGTTGATGCCCGTAGCGACGTGGTCACGAGAAGTCCACTCATATATAACGAGCAAGATCGTGCTCACGGCGACGAAAGTCGAACTACGGGGCGATGAAAACGTCGGTCAATACCAAAATCACGCGATCGACGGCAAAGACGCGTACATGAATATGCGCCAGGCTCGTCTCGCACGCATCTTCGGCACGCGTTTAGAGTCGTGCTGCACACGCACGCGTGTGCCTTGTTTGTGCGTGTTATTCTCGGTCCACATGACGACGTTTTCACGCGCGTCGACGTGTCGGGCGCGACCAGGCGTGGCGTCCCGATACGCGCGCCAGAAATAGCCAAAGCGGTCAACATTTCGCGTCATTGTTACCACTCGCCAATATTGACGCCAACGTCGCGTCAGCTCGAGCGAGACGAGCGATGCACAAACTAACATGCCATGTGTCGTCATTCAAACACTGCTTTGTACGGCAAAACGAATCGCCGAAGCACGCCGGCGTCATCCTGCTCTACGCGCGCGAGCGCCGCCGCTCGCGCTCGCTCCGCGCCTTCACCGTCTCGCACGACAACCTCAAACGCCCCGACATTCATCGTCGTATGCGTGGGCACATCAGACACATCAATACCATCGAACGCACATATCAAATCATAACAAACACCACCATCGGCGTCGTCATTATCATCCTCGACCCCAACGACGCGTTCGCTTCGCGTCGGCGCGACCAAACCATCCTTCGTCACCAACCGCACCACCTCTCGCGCCGACGCGATATCGCACACAAACTGCGCTTCAAACCGCATGGCATCCATCGCGCATTCGCCATCATCGCGCGCGACGCGCACGCGCGCGCGCACTTCACCACCGCTCGCCAACCCACACCAGTGCGCAATGTTTGTCCCGAAAAACCCACGCGCTTCGAGCTCGCGCCGCGCCCCATCGCCGCCGTCGCCGTCGCCATCGCGCGTGTCATCGCGCACGTTTACGACGCGAACGTCCAAGACGTCGAGCGACATCGCGCGCGCACGAAGCGTCGACTGTTGACGCGCGAACGCACGCCGCGCACTGGAAAAGCACTTTCTGGCGCCACCAATGTATTAGTCACGCACGACCGCGCGACGCCCGACGGCGCGCGCCGCACACGCGCGCGCATCGCATCGCACGACGCTCGAGCGACGCACGGTGAATATCGTGCAGCGTTTGCATCGCTCGCGCGCACCGTTGAACCCGGTTGTGGATCGATTCACGACGCGAGAGAGGTCTTGGGCGTGACGTGGGACACGAGGGCACGCATCCGGACGCGCGCGCATATAACGCCGACGCACGCACGCCTCGACGCCGTGATAACGCCGTGAAGGCGCGCGTTTGGTGGAGAGGATTTTCGTGCATTCGTGTGCGGCGAGTTTGGTGGCGAACGACGCGCGCACACGCGTGAGAACGGGGCGAAAAGTCGAACTTTTCGTGCACTTGTGAAAAAATATTCTTCAGCAGGATAGAGTTGACGATTGAACGACGTACCGTATAAATGCAAAGCGTTTGGCGAGGACGAATTGAGTGTGCAGAGGTGCTGCGGGTAGGATTCGTTGTTGAGAGACACGCGGACGCTGGCAGAGGTGGCGCAGCGAAGGAAGGGGCGGAGCCAAACGACGTGACGCAACTCACGGGTGGCGGGCCGACGGAATAAAGCGCGCAACTTTTACAAGAGGAGGACGCTTGAAGACGACGGAAGGAGGTTGACAATACAGAAGGAGTTGATCTTTTTCGCGTTCTTGGGCATATACTACGTATTGAACGTGTTGATTGAGTTTTGTTGATTGAATTTGAACGCTGCGATGGGCGATACGGCGACGATGAGCGGGTCTCGGCCGCAAAAGCCGAGCGTCGTGTGCTCGCTCCATCAGTTGGATGGTCAAGATAGCGATAAGGATTTCGCTAAAGTGGCATCAATAGTTGGCGGTGAACGAAAACTGCCAAAGATTAGTTATTTGAAGCACGAAGCGGCGGCAGTGTTTAAACGCGTGCGGTCATTTGGGTCGTTTCAAGATTTAGTCGTACCCGATATTGATGGTTACGAGTCGTCAGAGAACACTGAAGATGATGATGACGACGACGACTCGTGGGGTTTATCTGGATACGTCACTGACGCAAGTGAGTTCGACCGGATTTTAATTTCCGCATGGGAAGACCGCTTTGCAGGTGGACTTTTCCGCTACGACGTCACGGCGGTGAGCACGAAGGTGATTGCGGGTAACAAACAATACGTGGCACAGTTCAATATAGGACGCGCGACGAACAAGCGACCGACAGAATTTTCAATCGACAAGGTGTGTCAGGACTTCGATGCAAACAAATTCAACTTTACCAAGGCTGATTTGAAGGAAGTTTTGTTTTCCTTCACCGCTCTCGCGGGACAGGCAGATGAAAACGTCAGTCGCTCTATATTTGAACCGTCGGCATGCGTCGGTGAGAGCCCCACGGTGGTGTTGATTAACGTGTCGCCAATCGAGTACGGACACGTGCTGCTTTGCCCGCGCGTGACTGATAAGTTGCCGCAACAAATAACGCCAGATGTTTTGCTTCCGGCGCTCTACATGGCATCGGAGTCTCGCAATCCGTATTTCCGAGTCGGCTACAACTCTCTCGGTGCGTATGCCACAATCAACCATTTGCACTTTCAAGCGTACTATCTCATGGAAGCGTTTCCCATCGAACGCGCGCCTACGGTAGAAATCGCTCCGGGCACGCATGGTGATTGCACCGTGTATCGCGTGAATGGCTACCCAGTGCGATGCTTGTGCTTTGAAGTTGGCGATTCTTTCGAAGAACTTGCGACACTCGTGGGTGATTGCTGTGTGAAATTGCAAGGAGCTAATATCCCATTCAACATATTGATTGCAGATCACGGAGCTCGAGTATTTTTGATTCCTCAAGTATTCTCGAGACGCATCGCGCACAACAAGATTCCGGAATCCGTCATCGCCACGGGCGTCAACCCCGCCGTATTTGAAATTTCAGGTCACTTGCTTTACAAGCAAGAGAGCGACTACGATGGGTGCACGGAAAGTAGTGCCGAAGAATTATTAGCGTGTGCGTCTTTGACTGAGACGCAATTTCTTGCCCTTGTAAAGTTCACCGTCGGGGAAGGAAAGAATAGCCTGAGCGCTGTTCAGGATTTGACCGCTGTCGTTGATTCCGAAAATTAGCCACGTTGGCGTCAACTAGCGGGGTGTAGCTTTAGAGATTCCATTTTTGTCAACTAAATTGATTTTTCTTTTACATGGTTTGATTGTCGCTGTGCGTTGCGCGCGAGTTCTAAAGTGCGGCCGCTTGCGTACACCATTCTCCTCACTTGCGTCGATGAGCCGCGCCGATGGCTTCTTGTACACTCTTAAACCCATCGCGTTCCAAGCACGCGGCGAGTTCGCGCTTTATTTTCGGTACGAGCGGCGGTCCTTCGTACGCGAATGCGGTATACAGTTGCACCAAGCTCGCACCAGCTCGGATTTTATTGTACGCGTCCTCACCGCTCGCCACGCCTCCGCATCCAACGAGAGTAATCTTGCCACCTGTGAGAGCGTACAGATCGTGCAAAACTTTGGTACTCGGCTCCATCAAAGGTTTACCACTCAAACCACCGGCTTCATCGCCGTGTTTGTGCGCCTTGATGGCATCTGGACGCGCAATCGTGGTGTTGCTCACGATGACGCCGTCAACGCGTTCGCTCTTGACCACGGATGCGATATCCTTCAACGCCGAATCCGTCAAGTCTGGGGCGATTTTCACCAACACGGGCTTTTTCGCCGTTCTCTCGTTCGCATCACGCGCCTTCAAAACTTTCCGCAATAACGAACTGAGATGCTTGCGTCCTTGCAAATTTCTCAATCCCGGAGTATTTGGACTCGAAATGTTCACCACGATGTAATCCCCAAACTCCCCGATATTCTCCACCCCGAGCACGTAATCGTCCGCCGCTTGTTCTTCTGGTGTAAGTTTATTCTTACCGAGATTCACTCCGAGCAATCCGACGCTTGTGCGCGATTCATCAGACGTGCGATACGCCTCCAACCGCGACTTTGCGCTCTCGTGTCCCTCCGAGTTGAACCCGTAGCGATTTATCACCGCTCCGTGCTCGGGCAAACGGAACGCTCGCGGTTGCGGGTTCCCAGGCTGTGGTTTAGGTGTCACCGACCCAATCTCAACAAACCCAAATCCCATGCCTAGGAGCGCTTTAAACGCTTTGGCATCCTTGTCGAACCCGGCGGCTAAGCCGAGCGGATTTGAAAACGTCATCCCAAACGCCTCGACATTCAATCTCGGATCATCCTTCCCGCGCATGCGCGGCGCTAAGCCATTCGAAAGCGCAAAAATTCCCACGTTATGCGACGTTTCAGCATCGAGCGTGCGAAGAAGCGGAGTAACGGCGCCGTACGCCGCGAATTCCACATCCTCCGCCCACGGCGCGTCCACGAAACGCAACGCCGCACCCGCCGCCACGGTCCCGAGCGCACCGTACGCGAGCGTGCTCATCATCGAACGCTTCGACCCATCGCGCACGGGCGCGCCCGACGCACCACCACCGCCCGCTGACGTCGAAAACGCCAACACATTCACCGGCGTCCCCGTCCCAGACACGGCTCGCCCGACACCAAACGCGCTCTCGCGCGCGCATCGCGCCAACACCGCGCGCATTTCGCGCGCGCCCCGACGCACCATACCCCCCGTCGTCTTTCCCTCGACTCTTCCCGCCTCGCTCGTGCGCGCGCGCGTGTGCGGGGCGCGCGGCGACACACAGCGCTCCAAAAAAGTGCAAAACCCGACGTGCCGAACGCCATTCTACGCCGCATCTGCCGCACGGTACGTCCTCGACGCGCGCGTTTCCCACTCGAACCCGTCGATGCGATCGCGTGACACCACCTCGGGCGCACTCGCGCGCCTAAAACGCGTGGATGCGCGCGTGCGTCGCACTAATCCACGCCATGAAGAAGCACTGACGTCACCCAAAACGCGTTCGCCTTTCGCGCACAGAAACACTCACGCCCACGCCCACTGATCATGTTCTCCATGTCTACGAGCGCGAAATGCGCGATTTCTTCCACGGCGTCGTTGCGCGTGGCGAAGACGTCTTCCAAGGCGCGTCGTGCGGCGACGATGGTGACGCGCGCCGAGGGCGGGTGGAAGCCGATGGCGGTGACCGCGCCCAACTTGCGTAACAACTTGGATGGTAAGACGACGCGTAACATTGACGGTAAGGTGTACACGATCGAGGCGAAGGGTGAAGAAATTACCGTGACGGATAAGTTTGGGAAGATGTTCGCGTCGCGAGTGAACAAGGCTGGAGTTATCGAGGCGGATATGTCGGCGGCGATCGGCAGCGCGGCGGCGGCTGCGGGCGGCGCGGATGGTGACGATGTTCTCGACTTTGCGTCGATGAACATTTCGGAATTGTTTGGTTTCAATGCCAAATATAAGATTCCGGAAGTCGTTAACGGTCGTGCCGCGATGTTGGGTGCGGTTTTCGCGCTCTTTGGTAAATTCGGTGGGCACTCTGTCGCCGAACAAGTCTTCTCCGTCGGTGGCTTTTTCAACATGTTATTAATCATTGGCTTCACCACCGCCGCGACGTTGGCGCCGTTCACCCTCGGTAAGACCACTTTGCGTGGCGCTATTCCGGACGAGAATGCGTCGTACCCGGACGAGAAGCTCCCGACGCTCTGGACGTCCAGCGCCGAAGCCGTCAACGGCAAGGTGGCCATGGTCGTCTTCGCCTTGGCTTTGATCACTGGCAACTAAATTAACGCAGCAGCGGCACGCGATTCTTCAAAGGTACGGACATTTTTCCTCAACATATTATTTTCTATTCGCGCGTGATGTAATATTCAGCCTACAATTCTTTGAATCATATTAAAACCACGTCGGTGTCGGTCCGTCGTTTGCGCGCATAGTTTTCAACGCGAACGAACCGACGACTGACGTTTACAAACAATGTATCGTGTGTGTGTGTGTCTCTGTGTCGGTGGGTATTGGCCGGTGGGTATCGCCGCCTCTAAGAACGATTACTGTCTGTACCCGTTTGCAGCGTATTGCGACGCGTATTGGGTGTAATATCCTTGTTGCATTTCGGCGTATTGCGCCGCTTGCGAGTCCCGACCGCCGACGTTTTGACCGCCTTGCGCGTACTGTTGCGCCGAGGCGTCTTGCGCCTTGTATCCAGGCGGGGCGTTGCCCGCGGATTGCTTGGACGGCGCTTGACCCGGGTAGACACCAGCGGCGGGGGGGTAAGGGTAATGGGATTGCACCGCGTACGGGTAAGCCGGTTGGTGGGGCATGGCGTAAGGGTAGGAGTACATGGGGTGGCCGTACGCGTTGGGCATGTTGGCGTACGCTTGCATTTGCTGCGCGCTGGCGCTCTTATCACCCGACGCACCACCAGTCGCAGCTTGAGCTTGAGCGTTTTGCGCTGCAGCTTGTTGCTTGTAGTAGTCCGCGTATGCGCCCTCTTGCGCGGTAGTCGTTTGCGCCGGCGCCGCTTGGTACCCTTCGTATCCGGCGTAGCCACCCGCCATCGGCACCGCCGGCGGCATCATGTAGTTGGCATACGCGTTGGGCATCATGCCGCCAAAATATGCAGGCATGACGGGTTGACCATCCGGTCCACTCGTCGTGGCGCTTCCGTTGAGCGAATTCGCATCCGGGAGCTTGGACGCCACGCTAGAGTTTCTACTAGTAGGTTGTCTCTTCGCTTGCGCCGCCGGTTGACGCTGCTGCTGCTGTTGTTGTTGCATACCCCAGCCCGCCGCGGATTGTTGCGAGGACGAATCAAATCCAAAGCCGAAATCACCACCAGCGGTCGAAAAGTTACCAAACTGAAGTCCCAAGTCTTGCGCCTGTTGCTCCATCGCTTGCTGCGGGCGGGGCACGGCGGACGCTTGCGCCGAGGCGTCAAAGCCAAATCCAAAGCTATCGGTGGATGTCGGCTGCGGCGCCGCTTGGCGAGCTTGCTGAGGGGGTTGTTGCGGCGGTTGCGGCGGGCGCTGTTGTTGTTGCTGCACCACCGGAGCTTGCGCCACCGGAGCTTGCGCCGCCGGAGCTTGCGCGCCGGCAACCTTCTTGGCCCAGTTCACCGGCTCACTCGTCGCCGCGCCGTTGAAGCTCGGCTCCGAAACACCCGCGTTCACACCGTTCACCTTTGGCGCGGGCTTACCAGCCCCACCTTGCGGACGCGGAACGCCACCTTTCGCGGCACCCGCGCCTTGCGGACGCGCCGGAGCCGCCGCCGCCGCCGGCTCACCGCGCACTAAATCCGCGAGCGTCTTGCCCCCCGGACGAATCGGCGCCGGGTTCGGCACGGGCTCCAACTTTGCCACCGGCGCAGACACCATCACCGGCGCTGCCGGTGCCGCAGCCGTCTTCCCTCGGTCCTGTCGTCTATCTCCTCGTTCCCCAGCGCGCGGCGCCGGCATCGAAGCGCCGTACTTCTTATTTCCTCGCCCGTGTGCGCCATTCTCCTTGTTGTTATTAAACTTTGTCCCGTCAAACTTCTTTTCAAACTTACGCCCACCATTCGCACCGACGCCATCATTCGCATCAGCACCACTGTTCGCCTTCTTCTTGGCCTTCTTATCCACCGTCTCAAACTTATCCACTGCGACGCGAGCGAAACAACGCCGACGAGGTCAGTCGCGCGATTCCGAGTAATCATCTCCCATTCGGTCAGGTCTCATCGACCAATCATAACCAGGCCACGAGTCCCCCCCCCAACACCGCCGGCGGCGCGTTGACCAGATCGCGCCGCGATCCGCGGCGATCCGGCGATCACCCGCCGCCGCCGCGCTCGACGCCAACGCACACGCCGCGACGAACGCATCGCATCGCACATATTTTTACGCACTATTCAACAACGCATCCACCGCGCGTTCGACATCGCCTCCGCACTCCGCGAGCACGGTTTTGCAATCATCCACGCCGTGCCCCGTCAGGGCGCTCAGCTCGGTCGCGCTCATGCTCGCTCGCTCGCGACGCGACGCGCGCGGGATACGGCGACGATGCGTGCGAAAGCGGGGTGGTTAAATTCGTGTCGTGTGTGACACCGTTCGTCGATGAGCTCGCGCGAGTCGCGTGCGACGACCAGGCGACGGGCGCGACTGTGACGTCGATCGTCGGGCGCCGGTCGCGCCATGGGTCGGGGAAAACGCTGGGCAAAAGATGGCGGGAAAAATGAAACGAAACGAATGGATTGGGTGGAATTGGCGCGCCGAATGGGTATTAATAAACGACTACGCTGTGTGTGAGATGATGGTTTATGAACGACCGCCGTAGCGACGATCGCGCTTGGCGTAGGCGTGAAGCGCGCGCCTGAGCTCGGCTTCGCCGAATTCGGGCCACATCGTGTTCGCAAAGTAGAGCTCGGTGTACGCGAGCTCCCACAATAAAAAGTTGCTCAGCCGTTGCTCGCTGGTTCGGATGAGTAAATCCGGCGCTTGTGCGAAATGGATATCGCGTGATGCTAAGGTTTTGTCGTATGTGGAGAGATAGGAGCTGAATGTGTGCTCGTTGACGTCGTCGACGGAGAGTTTTCCGGCGGCGACCTCGCGCGCGATTTGCTTGGCGGCTTCGACGATGTCCTGCCTGCCGCCGTAGGAGAGGGCGACGACGAGACGCATCTTGTCGTTGTCTTTCGTCGCTGTCATCGCACGATCGACGGCGTCGCGTAATCCTTCATTGACGCGGTTAAGATCGCCGATGACTTCCACTCGAACGCCTTCTTCGACGAGTAAAGGGAGCTCGTCTCGCATGGCGGTTTCGAGCAACGCCATGAGCTCGTCGACTTCGCTCGCGTTGCGCCCCCAATTTTCATGACTAAACGCAAACACCGTGAGCGTGCGCACGCCCCACGCCCCACAACATCTCACCACTTGTCTCAGTGCGTTTACCCCGCGTTCATGTCCAATCGTACGCGGTAATCGACGCTTCTCGGCCCAACGAGCGTTGCCATCCATGATTATCGCAATGTGCTTGGGCACTTGCGTCTCGTCGAGCTCGCGCAAGGGCGTCGGCGGAGAATTCCACCTCGAATGCGCCCCGCGTGGGATAGCTCGGAATCCATCGAGGAGGCCCGGAAACCCACCACTGGGCCACCATCCGGCATCTGGGACGTCTTCAACGTCGCTCGAAGACGCCGACGCCGACGTCCCGCGCGATCCCGTCTCGAGCGAGGATTCATCATCGTGCGCGACATCTCCCGCACCCGTCGACGATGCCTTCGCGAGGTCTGGTTCTATGGAATCTATGGATACTACGTCATCGGATACGCCGCGGTCGCGGGATGACGACGGCGTGTCCGCGCGGCGGCGTATGGTTTCGCCGCGGTGTCGGCGATGCATTGTTGAATGCGCGCGCGGTGCCGACGCCGTCGTCGTCGTCGTCGTCGCCCGTGTCGTCGCGCATGGCTGCCTATGCGCGCATCGCGACGACGGCGGTGACGGTGCGAACCGCGCGTGGAGCGCACAGCCGCGAGTGGTCATGCGATTCGACGGGGACGTGCGAGATCGTGAACGTGGGACGTTGTGAGGAGGCGAGAGTTATTTCGCGATGATTTCTAACAACGAGTTGATTTCATAAACAAGGTACACATGTGATGGAGCAACGCGCGATGATGATGCATGCAAATATGTGTGGTTGCTCGCGCTATGGCTTTTGGAGCAGAATTAAGTGCTCGGTGCGAGCTTGATTGTATACCGAGCCGTCGCTCAAAGTGCCGCCGACGTGCTTCATCGTACATCCCGCGAGCTCAATCAAGCCGCTCTTCGCGCCGGCTTCGATGATTGATGTTCGAGTGTTAATGTTTGCGCCATCGCCAACCATGATTGCAGCCCGACCGCCGCTCTTCAAGCAATCAGCGACGACGGCGACCCAAGCGTCGGTATCCCGTTGCCACGTCTCTTTGAATGAATACGGATCGCTTCTCAACGCCTTGCGCGAGCCAATCTCGCCTTCGAGCCACTCTTTGGGCCAATGACGGTCACCTGGAACCGTAGTCGTGAGAAATGTCGACGACAACGGCTGAGCCTCGGCATCAGAGCTCGTCACTACCGCTCCCGATCCCGCGCGCACTTTCCGCGCAAAGCTTTGATAATCGTACACGCCAGGGTAGACGCACGACGTCAGCACGGCATCAACCTTGTCTTCATCTTTTAAATTGAACAAACGAATATCCATATTATGAATCGACGCCTCGGGCGCGGCGGGGTCGTGTTGATTGCACACTGCTTGAAATTCGAGCACTCGCTTGACGTATTCATCCGTAATTTTCACAAATTTGTCGGCGTTGTCGCTCACGATGTTCCCACTTCCCCCACTCTTACCCTTGCCTTTCGGTCTGCGCTTATTACTCGACTTTTGCGTGCGCTGCACGGCGACGCTTAAACAAAACCAAGCTGCTTCGAAGACCCGGGCGTCGACCTCTGAAGCTGAAACTTTGGCCAAGCGCGCTCGTAACGCGTCTCGCATCGGCCGCCACGGTTTCGGCACCCCCGAATCCTCGCTCGCCACCACCCCATCGTCATCACTCGACACCGCCACTGGCGGCGCAGAAAACTCCCCAGTCTTCGCCATATCCGCCGCATCGCTCACGAGCGCCGAAAGCGCGTCTAAAGACGCCGAAGACGCCCGCCAATTTCTATGCGTCGATACGAAACAACTCAACGGCGACACATCCACGCCAATCGCGCGTCTCCCTTTCGTCTGTCCCACAATCAACGTCGTGCCTCCACCCATAAACGGATCCATCACGCTATCTCCAGGCAATACATCAAATATCGCGTCGCACGCCGCAGCTTGCATGCCGGCGAGAATCTCGCCAAACCCGTGCGTGCACTTTGGATAGCCCTTCGGCGTCGACGTAAAGCCGTGCGTCCACTGAATGCGCATGGCGCGCAATAAACTCGATTGCATCTCCACGCTCTCGCCCCACGCGTGCTCGGTGAACATGGTCGACGGCGTGGATGCTGTTTGGAGGTAGGGGAAAACTGGCACCGACGACGACGATGCGGCGGCGCCATCCGTGTCGTCGTCTACCGCACTCGCGCGCGAACGAACGCCGCCGCGCCGACGCGCCGCGGGCGCCGCACGACACGCCCTGCGTCGCGTCCACGTCCTCGCCGTCGTCGTCGACGTCGTCGCGCGACAACGCCGCGCCGCGACCATCATCATCGACGCACTCTGCGGTCGGCGTCACTTTTCACGCGCACGGATGACAGCCGCGGCGGCGCCGATTGGATTCCTCGGCGCGGGCATCATGGGCGCCGCCATGGCGCGCACGCTCGCGCGCGCCGGCGCGCACGTGATGCTCTGGAACAGGTCGGCGGATAAAGCGCAGCGCGTGCGCGATGCGTTTGCATCGTGTGATGACGCGTTCGCGAAGAATGGCGGTCGCGTGAGCGTGGCGACGTGCGCGAGCGATGTTGGTGAAGCGTGTGACGTGACGTTTGCGATGTTGAGCGATCCGCGGGCGTCGGCGGCGGTGGTGACGGCGTTTGCACGTGGTTTGGAGCGACGAAACGACGGCGGCGGACGACGCGAAGCGGCGTGCTACGTCGATTGCTCCACGGTGGATGGCGCGAGCGGGGAAGCATCGCGTGAGGTGATCGCCGCGGGTGGTGGTGAGTTTTTATCTGCACCCGTGAGCGGTGGATGGCGCGATGCGGCGAAGGGTGAGTTGTTGTTTATCGCTGGCGGTTCAAAGGCGGCGTACGACGCCGCGGCGGCGTCGATGGGCGTCATGGGATCGAAGACGTGGTTCGTCGGTGATACGCCCACGCACGCCGCACGCGCAAAGTTAATGCTTCAGGTGATGATGGGTAACGTCGTCGGTGCGTTGGGGGAGATGGTGAGCCTGTCGGGGCGCGCTGGCTTAGACCAGAACATGGTGCTCGAAATGTTGTCGCATTCCGCCATGGGGTCGCCGCTAACGACGGCGAAAGGGAAGCTCATGGTGGCGAAGGACTTTTCGCCAAATTTCCAAGTGTATTTGCAGCAAAAGGATCTTCGTTTAGCGTTAGCGTTGGCAGATGAATTGGATTTCGCGGCACCTATTACGGCGGCGACAAACGCGCAATACGTCCGCGCGAAAGCGCTCGGACACGCGAATTCAGATTTCGCCGCCGTCGCCGCCGCCTACGACGCCGCCGTCACCGGCGCGAAGAAGCATTGAGTACAATTATTTACATATATTGCATCGCGCGCGAATGAGCGCGAACTCACGCGCGCGTTGATGCACACGAGTTGTTATTTCATCAAAGAAAGAGTTGCACTTTTCCAACCAACCGTTTTGTTTTTCGTTTCCACACCGTCAGAGCGCGCCGCGATGCGCGAACGGCTGCACTACATCACCGCTGACGATGGCACGCGCATCGAATGCGCCGTCATAGAACACGATCATCCACACGCGACGACGTCAGAGTCGGTGTCGTCGATGTCGCGCGCCCGGGACTGGTTTGTGCTCGCGCACGCGCACCCCAAACTCGGAGGCTCTCGAGAGATGATGACGCCGCTCGCGCGCTCGCTCGCGCGTAAGGGCTATGGTTCTGTGTCCGTCGCGCTTCGTGGCACGTCTGGTTCTCTTGGGCACTCGTCGTGGCGCGGCTCACCCGAGGAAGGCGCGGATATAGTCGCCGGCGCGCGGTTGGCGCGCCAGTGCTTTGGCGCTACGACTGAATCGCGCGTTCATTTAATTGGATATTCCTACGGCTCGACGATTTGTTCGTACGCTCTGGATGGAGACGAAAGTATTGCGTCGTTCATTGCGATTGGGTACCCACGAGGGAGCTATTCGTGCGGGTTTATGGGTATAGGAGCGAAGATTTTGATGCGCGACTCGTTTGACGCGCTCAAGGCGAGCCGCAAGCCAAAGTTGTTCATTCATCCGGCGAATGACGATTTCACCAGTCAATCCACGATGGAACGATTAGTGAGTGAAAAGTTATCCAATGAAGGTATGGACGGCGCCGAGAGCGGTAGCGTGAAGCCGTGTTTGAAAATTTTACCCGGAGCAGGGCATTTTAGCGTGGTGAATGATTCTCGCGCGGTTGAAGACGCGGCGTCGATGATTGTAGACTTTGTGGAAAAATTAGAACTATAGATATATCAATACGTATAGACTATTTGATTGCGCGCGCGCGTGCTGCAAGTACGGCTTGATACCGCGATTGTTTACACATCTGTGTATTTACTTTGCCAAAAGGATGATACTGCCGCGTGGGGCGACGTTGTATCTTTGCTCGACTCCAGGTTTACCTTCGGCGATGAAATCTTCAGGTGATGGAAGATTAGTATCGACAATTCGATACCACGCTTTGCCGTGAGGTGGCGACGGTAGCGCCGCATCGACGTAGAATTCGTGCGCGTTGAACGCGATGTACAAATCACCTCCGCCAAGGCCTCTGTCGTGCAAAGTGAACGCCAAAAACTTCGAAGTCGGGTCATCCCATCGATCTTCGTGCCAAGTCACGTCATGGTCCGAAAGGAATTCTTCACGCCCGAGCAAAGGGTGCGATCGACGAAGCTTGATCATCTCAGAACTAAATCGGAAAAAGTGCTTCTTTTGCTTGTCAAGTTCGCTCCACTGGAAATTATTCAATTCGTTATCGTGACCGTACGTGTTATTGTTCCCGCCACGCGTGTGACCGTATTCATCACCCATGAGCATCATGGGAGTACCTTGAGAGATCATCAACGCAACTTGAAAGTTTTTCATCTGCCGCCAACGCAAACCGTTGACTGCGGCGTCGTTCGTGACGCCCTCGGCGCCGCAGTTCCACGACAGGTTGTCATTCGACCCGTCATTATTGGACTCGCCATTTGCCATGTTATGTTTTTCGTTGTAGCTCACCAAGTCGCGGAGCGTAAACCCATCGTGAGCGGTGATAAAGTTGATGGAGTGATACGGTTTGCGCTTGTTGACGTGGTACAAATCCGACGAGCCCGAAATGCGCCGCGCAAAATCACTCTTACATCCTTCATCACCCTTGATGAATCGTCGCATGACATCTCGGTACGAACCATTCCACTCGGACCAACGATCCCAGTTGGGAAAACTCCCGACTTGGTACAACCCACCGCAATCCCACGGCTCGGCGATGAGCTTGACGTGCGACAATTCGGGATCCTTTGCGATGGCGCGAATCACAGGCGGCGAAGCGAGCGGTGTGCCCTTCTCATCTCTGCATAACGCCGACGCGAGGTCAAAGCGGAATCCGTCGACGTGATACTCGCGTACCCAATGCTTTAAAGAATCCAAAATAAATTTAGACACGTATGGATGGTTTGCGTTCACCGTGTTTCCGCATCCAGTGTAATTCAACATTTGCTCGTACTGCTCCGTGTTTGTCATGTAATACGTCTTATTGTCGATGCCACGCATCGAGACGAGATTTGGTAATTCATCGTTCATCTCCCCGGTGTGATTGTATACGACATCCAAGATGACTTGAATGCCCGCCGCGTGCAACGCCTTGACCATTTCCTTGAATTCGCGCGCGGCGCTCGAGGCGTCGCATCCTCGACGACCAAAACGCGCCATCGGTGCAAAGAAGCTCATCGTGCTGTACCCCCACGTATTCACCATGTGGTCTCGCGGGTTTTTCAACCGTTGAAACTCCATCTCGTCGAATTCGAAAACCGGTAACAACTCCACGACGTTGACGCCGAGCGCCTTCAAATGCTCCACCTTGGCGGCGACGCCCGCGTACGATCCACGCTCGTCATCCCCCAAACCCGACGACGCATCCGCAGTGAATGCGCGAACAGTCATTTCGTACACAATCATATCCTTTTCCGCAATCTTCGGCGCCTCGACGCCTTGCCAATCAAAAGGCGACGATTCAAAATCGTACCCGCTCAACATTTCGGGATCGTTCGCCTCGCCGTGCGTCATGTGTTTCGGCCCTTTCCCAAACACCTTCCGCCGCGCCTCCACGAGCGGCGCGTACGGATCCATCATCACACGTTCTGGGTACCATCGCGCGCCCGTATCCCACCCACCGTGACCATTCACGCGATACCCGTACTTTGTCCCGCGTCGAGCCGCGCCCTCGTCCACACGCACGTGCCACACGTTCCCCGTCCGCGTCATTGGAATCTCATACTTGATGCGCGCAAAATCATCGCCATCCTGAAATATACACAACGACATTTCACTCGCCGCTTCGCTATACGTCGCAAAGTTGATCCCACGACCATCGTCGCTTAAAGACGGTCCGAGCGGAGCCGCGACGCCGTCGCTCCACGCCGCGCCAGCCGCGCCTCCTCTCGCGCACACCGGCGCCGTCGACGCATCATCCATCGTCGCCGCCGCGCACACGAATACCGATCCCGCACCGCGACCACGCACCGCGCGTCGCGCGCCCGACGTCTCGCGCGCGGGCGACACGACCGCCCGCGACGCGCGCGCGCGCTGGCGTCTGTCACCGTTTGATTTGAACGCAATCGCCCGTCGCGACGCCGTCGCAGACGATGACGACGCACCGCCGCACGCGTGGTGCGTCAGCGATGACATATACGCCGTGTGCGACGCGTCGGCGAGGCGTCGCGCGCGCGCGAGTCGGCGTCCGCGTATGACGGCACGGCTGCGGCACACACCGACGCGCGCGACGCGATCGAGCGCGACATGTCTGCATCCGCTGCCATGGTGGACACGGGCGTGCAGAAGGCCAAGGTAGGTGCACGCGCGAGCGCGCGCGTCGCGCGCGAGCGGGTGAAACTCGCGCGACGCGTGCGCGTTTCGGCGATTGATTAGTGGATTGATGAATGAAGGTTTGACCGCGCGCGTCGCGGTGGTCGTGGCACCTGTGACGCGCGCGACGTTGTCATCGAATGATGGGACACTGACCGTACGCATCGTCGCATTTGCGCGCGCACTTGAACGCTCTGGGTGTAGTTTATTGAGGATGTCGACGCGTACATGAGCGGGAAGACTGTCGAGGACACGTTGAGCGAGCTTCAACGCAAGTACTCGCGATATAAACTCATCGAACGCGATTTACAAGAGCAGCGGATTAGGTATTCCACCAAGCTTCCGGATGTGCAGCGATCGTTAGAGGCGGTGGAGATGTTGTGCGAGAAGCGAGATGGGGAGAACGCGGCGGAGGAAACGTTGGTCAAGTATCAGTTGACCGAGGCGACGTTTGCCGACGCGAGCGTGACGTCTCCTGAGAGCGTGTATTTGTGGCTCGGAGCGAATGTGATGTTGGAGTACCCGTTGGACGAAGCCAAGGAGTTATTAGAAACGAACGTGCACGCGTGTGAGAGTGGATTGGAGGCGAATGCGAGAGATTTGGCGGTGTTGAAGGACAACATGACCATCGTTGAAGTCAACATGAGCCGCATATACAACTACGACGTACGCAAGCGTCGGAATGCGGAAAACCAGGCCGCGGTCAAGGCCAAGTAGACTTCTTTTGTTCACACGCGAACTGCGTCTCGCGCGAACGAATTCATAGATGTAAAGTAGACACACACTAAGTTTAAGCTTCCCTCACTCTGTAGCGCGCTCATTCGTCGTCATGCGAACCGCGCTCACCCGACCCCCAGCCATCGCTGTCGCGAACCCCGCCGGGATTGCGCGCAATAAACGCGCGGCGGCGACGGTCGCCAACGTCACGCGCCGTGACCTCATTCGCGGTGGCGGCGTCGCGCTCACGGTACCTTTGTGGCTCGATGCCTTTCAAGACTTGGGCTTCTTTTCGGGTGAGGATAGCGAATTTGCGCCGCTGCCACCCATCGAACCAGGGTATGAGGTCGCCATGTTTGCAGGTGGGTGCTTTTGGTGCATGGAGGCCCCGTTCGACGCGGTGCGTGGGGTGAAGGCGACGACGAGTGGCTATATTGGCGGCGACGTCGACCGCCCGCGTTATCGGGACGTCGGTTCGGGCTCAACTGGGCACGTCGAGAGCGTTCGAGTGCTGTACGACGCGTCGCAAGTGTCGTATGAGGATTTATTACGAGTGTATTGGCGTCAGGTGGATGCGACGCGGGACGACGGGCAGTTTGTAGACAGTGGCGCGCAATACCGGCCAGTGATTTGGGCGGCGAATGCGCGGCAGATGGCGGCGGCGGAGGCGTCGAAGAAGGCGCTCGAGACAGAGAAACGGTTTGGAGACGGTCCCATTAAGGTGAGCATCGTAGACGCGTCCGATATGACGTTTTGGCCGGCGGAAAATTATCATCAAGACTACTACAAGCGCAACGCGAATAGGTATAGACTGTACCGCTCGATTTCTCAGCGCGACGAATACATCGCCCGCGTTTGGGGCATAGAAAGGAGAGAGTAATTGTTCTGCGTGCTCCTGAACACGCGCGTTCACAAGGGGAATTTATTTTAGTAACATATTTTGTAACGTATAGGATTGGTCCGAGCGAATAGACGAAGTGAGCGAGCGAAATCGTTAAAGGCGTGTGCGAGGAAACATTCAAAGGCGCGAAGGAGGTGTCATGTTGTGAATCTCAAATCGTCTTATTGACATAAACGTTGAGATAGATTTCAATCAATGACACGGCAATCACGCTGCAATACGTTTCACACACACACACACACATTTCACTCGCTATTCGAGACTTGTGCTCGGCTAAAGTTTAATACGGACGGGAGCCAGCGCCGTAACCTGAATAGCTGCCACCGCCGCGAGAGGCGCCGCCGGCGCTACCGTAGCCGCCGCCACCGCCGCCGTAGCCGCCGCCACCGCCGCCGTAGCCGCCACCGCCGCCACCATAGCCGCCGCCGCCGCGTCCACCGCGACCACCACGTGAACGCCCGCCGCGCCCGCCGCGCCCGCCGCCGCGGCCGTAACCAGCACGGTGCGCCATGTCTTCAATTTCAGGAGAAATAATTTGGTTTGCGTCTTTAAGAATCGGCACCAACTTTTTCGCCATGTTGGTTTCTTCGGCGTCGAGGAAGGAGAACGCCCAACCCTTGTTGCCGGCGCGACCAGTACGACCGATGCGGTGGACGTAGTCTTCAATTTGGTTCGGGAAGTCATAGTTGATAACCATGTTGCAATCCTTGATGTCCAAACCGCGCGCAGCGACGTCAGTGGCGACGAGCACAGGCGTGCGCCCTTGACGGAACTGGTTCAAAATCCAGTCGCGTTCGCGTTGCTCCTTGTCGCCGTGAATCACGCCAGCCAAGTTACCGATAGAGCGTCCGATTTGATCGCACATGCGCTTGGTAGAGCAAAACACGAGCGCCTTGAGCGGCTCGCATCCGTCAGGCGGTTTATTTAAGATCTCCATCATGCGCGTCTCCTTGGCGAAACCGCTTAAAATTTCAATCGTTTGCGTAATATCCTTGTTGGCCACGAGTTGGTCGGTTTCACCAATGTTCACCTGAATTGGGTTAGTCAAGATCGCTGTTGCCACGCGAATCACAGCCTTGGGCCAAGTCGCGGTGAAGAACAACGTCTGGCGATCGACTGGAACGTTTTGAAGAATGCGACGAATTTGCGGCTCGAAACCCATATCCAACATACGATCCGCTTCATCCAAAACGACGTACGTCGCGCTGGACAAGTCCACCATGCGCGACTCCAATAAATCATTCAAACGTCCAGGCGTAGCGATGCAAATTTGCGGGCGCGCGCGTAATTGCGACAACTGTCGTCCCTTCGGAGCGCCGCCGTACAAGCACACCGAATGCACGCCGGCGGCTTGGCCAAACTTGTAGCACTCCTCTTGAATTTGCGTCGCGAGCTCACGCGTGGGCGCGAGTGCCAACATCATCGGCCCGCGAGCGTCACGCCCATTCCCACGCTCAGCAATGTGCATCAAACCTGGAAACAAAAACGCCACCGTCTTCCCGCTTCCGGTTTTCGCCACGGAGATCATGTCGTAGCCTTGCAACGCGATGGGCCACGACTGCGCTTGAATCGCCGTTGGTTCGGTATATCCCGCGCGTTGCACCGCGCCAAGTAAGTCCCGCGGCCACGGACCTTGGTCGAACGCCGTCATCGGATCTGGAACCACAACGCCCTGGATGTACGAAAAGCGCGCGCGCGCGACGCGTCAGTCAGTCTCGATCGGTCATCTTGATTGTCCAAGATCATCATCTATATCGCGTCTCACACCGCACACGCGCACATCGCGAAAACACGCAAAGACGAACAGAACAATATACGTACCGGTGGTGCCTTTACGGAAATCTCATGGCGCTTACGAAACGCGCTTCCGCCCTCGCTCGCGGCGTACCCCAAATCTTTCGTTCCCAACCCTTTCCCTCGCGCGTACGCGTCCGGCGGTGGCGCGTTATACTCCTCCGCCCCGTACGTATCGTCCGCACCGAGGTGTTCAAAACTCGCACCGCTGTGTCCGAGATAGCCAAACTTGTTTTCAGCCTTGGTCGTCGCCGCTGGACGCTCGTACTGCGTCACGTTGGTCTCGGTGTGCCAGTAGTAGACCTTGCCTTCGGCGTGCACCTCTTGCCACCCCGGAGGGAGGCCGACGCTGCTCACCGTGCCTTGAACCATGAGAGGAGTGTGCCGTGACTTTTCGTGGTCGTTGCGGCGCGCGCGTGGGCGGGCCGGGCGGCGTGCTGTGAGGTTTGGAGCGCGCGATTCGATCACAAATCTTGTCTGGCGGCGGAGCGTTGACTTTTTTGGATGAGGTGTATGGTCTAGTGTTAGATTTGTTAGAGTATGAGACGTGGGTCCGATTTGTTTTTTATCTTTTTTTGTGATCCTCGACGATTCGCGCGGGGCGGTTGATGATTTCGATGGCGCGAGCGCGTGAGAAATGCCGCGTTCGCACCGCGCGTATGCGTATTAAAATGTGTTTTCCTATGTCGATGACTCGGCGACCGGCGTGGCGTCGGTAAATGATGGGATGGCGTCGGTCGCGTCAGACGTTCCATCAGAGGCGGTCGGCTCGTCCTCGAATTCGGCCGGCGGGACGAAGTAATCCGCCACGTAGCCGTAGTAAAATGCCCCAACGAATTCGCCCGCGGTCAGGGCAAGTAAGGTGCCCCAATGTACGACGCGCTGGGACGATCCGCGCGGGCGGCATAGGGCGAATGTCGCCGTAGCCGTCGAACCGCCGAACAGAACGCACGCTTGTTTCACCGCCGCGCGAAGCACAGCGCGTCCAAACGAACGCAACGCCCTCGCCGCGGCTTCGTCGTCACGTTTACTGTTGTACAAATATGCACGCGCGGTGGCGTAGATGGACAACGCGACGTCGACGAACCATTCACCCAAGGAGTTGACCGCGCTCGCCAGCGCCGTCGTCCGAAACATATTCGCCGACTGTTCAATCTTCGCTAATCCTCGTTCCCATGAAACGCGCTTCGCCTTGCGCTTCGCACTCGCCTTGACATCCTTACATAACTTCGCCCCTAGTCGATCGCTCGACGCGGTTAATATAACGCGCTCGCATACCCTACGCGATACCGCAACCGCCGTGTCCCGCGCAAACGCCACGCACGCCACGTTCAACTCTTTCTTCCCACCCTCAAACTGCGGCATGGGCTGGAGCTCTCCAGTATCTTTTTCTACATCCATCGACGCCTCCATGCGCTTACACCAATCATCCACCGCGGGTTGGTAGGCTAATATCAAACACTTGGCCGCGCGCAACGCCGCGCCTCGCCACGCAAACGCCCCCGCCACCGCGTGTCGCTCAATCACGTACACCTTTGACGCATCATCAGGGTACGCCGTGGTAAGAAACGAACACTCCGCGCGCGTCACCACCCCGAGATCGCCCAACGCACGCGCCACGGCGCCACCATACGCGTGCGCTCGCGCAACTTGGCCATCGCCAGCACATCCCCGCGACGTCGCCACGCCGAGCGCCGCGAACGGTGCCGCGGACGCCGCCCACGACGACGCGCATTCGCGCGCAAACATGCTCGCTGCGTCGCGTGCGCGATCGAATCCGAGCCTCGAGCGCGACGCAAAGTGACGAAACAGTCGTCAACTGTCGCTTTTTTGTCCCACAAAAGGGTTAGCCAAATTCGTTACGCGCCGCACTTGCCGCCGCGCGCGACGCGATGCGGTCGTGCGTCGACGCGTCGACGTCGGCGAGGACGCCCGTGAGCGCGCACGCGCGCGCGCGATGGGCGTCGCGCGCCGTGGCGACGACGGCGGCGCGTAGCCGCGTGAGCCGCCTGCGGCTGGAGGGCGCGTTGGCGCGGCGTTGGCGCGGCGTTCGTGCGGTGAGCGCGAGCGCAGACGACGCCAAGGGCGCGGTAGATGTCGAACATAGTTGTGAGGTGTCTCACGCGCGCGATGGTGCGGCGCAGACGTCGCGCAAGGCGGCGATGGCGGCGTGTAAGAAGTTCTTGGCGGCGGCCAAGCCGAGTCGCGAAGGCGCCGGCGACGGAGACCGCGAACGTCGCACGTATGACGCGACGATGACGTACGTGCGCGAGTTAGCAGAGGAGTATGATTTACCAGTACATCGCGTGATTTGGGCGCCGGCGTTTTGGGCGGTCGTGGCGCGAGAGAGATGGAGCGCGGAGGAGGTGGCGGCGGCGACGGAGGAGCTCAAAGGCTCGGGCGCGCCGTATTTAATCGAAAAGTATGCGTTGATGCGGGATATAGAAGCGTGTGAGCGCGTGTACGACGCATGTATAAAAGGTGGGTGGTATGGCACCGATGAGATGCGGGCGTTGAACATGAGCATGGCCAAGGCGTACGACGGCAACCGAGGCGGCGCCGCGCGCGCGGATGCCATGTGGGACGACATTTTGCACAACGCCATATTATCCACCAAGGCGCGGTGTGAGGCGTATTGTGAATTATTCGAAGGCCGTTGTCTTCAACCTTTGCGGTTTGAATCATTCGTGCGCGCGTATGGGGCGTTTCGTAAGGAATTTAGAGAGCCCGCCACCGGCGAGTGGCGGCACGGCGTGTCCAAGCTTCACGTTCAGCGCGTATATACCGCCGCGTGTCGCATGATTAACAACACTCACAACTCGAAATTTGCCAAGAGTATCATGCGTGATGTGTTGCATGATCACACAAAGTATCATCGCGATGAGAACTTTGTGTTGGCGACGGATTTCATCGTGTGCGCGTTGTTGGGCTCGTCGAGCGAAGGCGTCGTCGTGGCGAGAGAGTTGTTTGAAATCGCCCTCGAAAGTGGCGTCAAGCTCGGTGGTCAAACCTGGGCGTACGTCGTTATCATGTACACGCGTGAAGGCATGCTTGATGACGCCATGAAGCTTCTTGAGCGGCTTGAAGGATTGCCATTCATGCAATCCGGGTCGCTCGGCGCCCTCGCCTTTGCCGCCGCGTTTTCAGTCGACGGTTCTAGCAAGAACCCAGCCGCAGCAGCCAAGATGCAAAAGCGCGCTAAAGAGCTTCAAATCGTCGAAGCCAACAACGCAAAACAGCGTCAAAAGATTGAGCGCGCGTACGCCGACGTCATGTCGGGGTTGAATAAGAATGGACAACCGCAATTGGCGTTGCGCGCGTTTACGCGCATGCAATCCGCGGGTGTCCGACCGACGTCGGCGCATACGTATAGACACCTCTATAACGCTCTGAAACTGAGCGATGCCGGGCACAGCGCACCACGTCAGTTATTATACCGCACCATGCAAACCGTGAAGACGCACTTGAAGGGCGTGGATGCCATCATGGTGGCTTTAGATGTCGCCGCGCACGACGGCGTCGCCGACGTCGCCGAAGACATTTACGACCGCTTGCGCTGGCACGGGTACATGCGCGACGTCACCATCAAATCTCGCGTGTACGATTGCTTGATGATTACCAATTATCACACACGGGATCAAGGCGGGGCGATGGAGCTGTACCAGCGCGTGCAGCGCGACACCGATGTGGTCGTGAGCGATGATTTCTGGTTTCACCTCATCAAGACGCACTGCGACGAACCAGCCAACGTCGAGCTCGCGATGGCGCTCCTTGAAGACGCCATTCGCGAAAATGCCTCTCGACGACGCAAAGCGTTACCAATCACTGCATTCAACGTCGTCCTCTACGCATGCGTGAGATCAAAGACGCCGACGATGGCGATGAAGGTGCTCGCCGTCGCTCGAAACGCCGGCGCGCGATTGACTCGAGCGTCGTATTTGAGCGCCATTCGCGCGTGCGCAAATGCCGCGCTCATGCAGCGCGATGTCTCACACGAACGCGACAACGTCATCGGTGACGAACGTGATGATCCAGTAGTCATGGCTCGACGCTTACTCGATGACATGCGCAAAGATGACATTGCACCGACGCCTAAAATTTGGTCGGCGGTGCTCCTGGCGTGCGCCTCTGCCCGGGACGTCGACGCCGCGCGGGACGTGTTTCAAGACATGCGTTCGAGCGGGTGCGAGCCCGATGTGTATTCATGCACCGCCCTCATGCAAGCCTACGCTGCGGTTCACGACGTGCGCGGCGCGGTGGCGATGTATTGGACGATGCGGGAAGAATTCAAATGCGCGCCCAACGCCGGGACGTTGCACGCGATTTTGGACGTCGTCAGAGGCGCGACGTCCATGAAGAAGACACATAGCGGCGGCGATATCATCGACGATGACGTCATGAACCTCGCATCAGAGGTTTATTTAGACATGCGGCGACTTAAAGTCAAGCCCAACAACAAGATTTTCGAGCTCCTCACCGAATCTTGGGTTGAAGACGCCTTTGCGCCCGACGCCAGTGGCAAGAAGAATTTCGCGCGTTTTGCGTTGAATGATTTCAGCACACTATCATCGACGACGCAATCCTTCGACGCGGCGACGACGCGTTGGGAAGATTTTGCTGAACTCGACGTACACGAATACTCCGTCGCCGAAGCTCGCGTAGTTGTGCTCGGGTTGTTGCAACATTTGAGAGAATGTCGCGCGCGAGGAGGAGACGTCGAGGGCGACGTCGTCGTCGTCTGCGGGGTTGGTAAAATTCGCGAGCAGATTTTCAAACTCGCAAGCGACGTGCGGTTGGTATTAACAGAGACTGAAAACGCAGGCCGCGTCGTGTTTACGCGAGATGCCCTGGAGGTGTGGTTGGATAAAGCGTCATCGGCGTCAAACGCTCGCGCGACGTAGAGCGCGATTGAGCGCGTATCAATATTTATCCGCATTTATTTGCACGCAACACGTATTCGCCGCGCACGCACGCGCGCGCGCACATATATATACATATACACGTTATGCACATGTATTCACGCCCGCATCGCGGCGTCGGCGTCATCATCGCGGCGCTCGTCGTCGCGCTCCGCGCGTCGATTGCAATCGCGACGCCGACGACACCACTCCCTGCATCCATCGCTCGCGCATTTCCGCGCGTCTACGAATGCACGACAACCCCGTGCGTGATTGCGGTACAGAGTTTACACACGCATGGATCATTCACCGCGTTCGCGCGCGTCGTGACGAATGAAACGTGGACGCTCGCGCTGGAGAAGCGCGCGCGCGACTCAATCGCGACGTACGACGCGCGTCTCCCACCGCACGTCGCCCGCGTGTTCGACGCGCACCGACCACCAACGTGGCGCCGCGTCGATGCCATGGTCATCACTGGCCACGCGCGCGGTCGTCGTGACGCGAAAGCGTCGTGGGTGACGTTTCACGCGTGCGACGATCGATGGCTGGGCGACGACGCGCGTCGGCGGTACGATTACCGCGTCGTCTTGGCGCCCTCGACGTCCTCGATCGCCACGACGTCGACGAACACGACGCCGACGACGATGGCATCGACGACGTCCAATGCGTACGACGCACACATCGCCATCACGGCTGTGCCACACGGACGCGGCGCGTCGCGCAAATGCCATCGAGAGCGCGCGCGTCCGCGATGACGTCCGCGCCCACGACGCACACCACACCGCGCGTCACACCGCGCGCGCGCACACAGACACGGAAAGAAAGATGCAATGCAATAGTACGACACCACACGACGTCGAGACGTATGCGCGCGCGCGATCTACGTCCAACCACTCGTACCGATGTGGGGGCGTGACCAAGGGTGCCTCGATTTCCCCAATTCCAGGCACCCCACACCGGCACACACCCATAGCACACACACACACACACATCGACCATCTGTGCCTACACTACAGGTTTTCCCTAACCCTAGGCCTCGGACACCCCTCTCCGTAGGGTCACGATTGGTCAACGACCCCCGACAATAAAAAAAAACCCCGAGGCGCGCCCCCACCGGTCGCCCGCCATTCACGCACGCGTTCGCCGACGATGTTCTCCATCACCGCCTCCTCGATCAAGGTCACCGCCAAGGTGAATACCACCGCGGCGAAGAAGTCGTCTCCGTACGTACCCTCGATGCGCCGCGCACACCGCGGATCGATCGATGCGCGCGCGCGGATGCGCGCGGCTGACGCGCGAGCGATGGATATCGCGATTGTGGATACGGTTCGATCGTGGCGCGCGGGGCGACGCGCGCCGCGTCGCGCGCGAGGGCGACGCGCGGGAAAGAAGGGCGGGGATATATCGCATGGAAAATCTTCCGTCGGTGTCGCGCGCGAGATGGCGCGGTGGCGCGGGCGGCGATGCGCGACGGTGGCGTTTTGGGCGCGCGCGGGATCGTCGATCGCACGGGGTGGTGAGGGTTGTTAGCCGAGGGAGGCGTGATGACGCGCGATGATGCGTGTGACTGACGATGTGTGTGTTTGTGTGGTTGTGTGTAGGTTTGCCAATAAGGCGGCGGTTGCGGGCGCGGCGGCGGCGATTCTCCTCGCGGGTCCGGCGCACGCCGATCGCTTGGGCTTGACGCTCCAAAACGGCACTGGTTTGGCGCCGGGCAAGTACGAACAACCGTTCTATGACCCGCGCCCGGTTGTGCTCGTCGAGAAGGATGCGTGCGCGGATATCACTCTTGAAGGTGCGCGCATTGCGCCGAACGTGCAACGCGGTCCGGCTGGTTGCAAGACCATCACCGGCGCGCCGTGCGTCGACTTCTCCTCGGGCAAGTAAGCGCGCATTCGTTTCGATGTACAAGGATGTCGGATGCGCGTCGCTCGCGGCGATCCATGACGATAGCATAATGTAGTGTTATGGAGCACAACCAGAATATATTATTACTTCACGATCGCTCGTACATCTATCGCGTGAAGCGCGAGACTGCTCGTCGACGCGCGCTACGCTCTGCGACGGCGACGTCGCTAAAACGCCCGAGCCCAAGACACGTTTTCGCACGTGCGCGCGCCGCCTAAGAATCCAACCATAACGGTGATATTGTCTCCGCTCAAGCGCGTGAGTGCCTCGGAACCTAAGCGCTTGGCGCACATCGAAGGCTCCTTGACGGTGTCTTTAACCATCGCGAGCGCTTCGGCGTTGTTTACGACGTCCCACAATCCATCGCACGCGACAACCACGGCATCGTCTGTGGAGGGATCAAGAGTGATTTCTACTGTTTCTGGGACTGCGATGACGCCGAACGGCTTGGCGTCGGCGTCACCTATCGCGCGAGTGACCGCGACGCCGGCGTCGCCGACTCGCCAGACGCCGTCGTGCTGACGCAACGCTCCAGCGCCGTGTGATCGCTCAATTCGCGCGCGTTCGTCCGCGTTCGTCTGTGCGCTGTGGTCTACGCTTAATGCTAGTGGTTCGCCATTGCGAGCTAGGATTGCACGGCAATCACCGGCATTGGCGACGCATAAGCGGTCTCCCCAAATCAAGCACACGCTCGCCGTGCAACCCGGATTACGAGCGCCTTGCTGCGCGCTCTTCGATGCGCTAATCTCGCTTTGTTTCATCGCTGCGAACCGCGCGACGAACGCTTCGTCTACTTTGACCATTGCGACGGAAAGCACCGCACCCATGTCGTCGCCGTGCGAGCCCCATTCGCTTTCGACGGCGTTGGCAATATTCACCATGGCGAATTCGGCGGCTTCGCTCCCGCGATGACCATCGAAGACGGCAAACAAATGTGCGTGATCGTATCCGCCAAGTTTGGGATGACTCAAATGGCGATCTTCCATCTTATCCGCGCCCCGAGCGCCTGGGGTACTGAAAAATCCAGCAGTGAACGCGTTCGCGGCGGCGGCGGATGTCGCCGACGGAGGCGCCAACGCCGGCGCTTGCGACGACCAATTCAACGTTTCGCCAAGCGATGAACTCGCTTTCTCAGCTCGCTCTGCGCGGTCCGCCGCAGGCGGTAACCATACCGCGGCGACATCGTCCAAGTCGTGCGCGTGGCAATATTGCGCGATAACGTCGTCGAGCGCCGCGCACATTTCACCGCACGTCGGCCGCGTCTCCTCCGCGCCCGCCCACGCTCGCTCAATCAGAGCATTCACGCCCGACGGTACGACGCCCGCAGAACCAGTGTCACCAGGCAACACTGGACGCAAATGCTCGCTCGCAATTGCCGTGGCTAAATCCTGTTCGTTGTAGCTCATGTCCAACACAGTGTGCGCGAGCGCCACGTTTCGAGCTCTGTCGCTAAACGGCACCGTCCCCGTTGCAATCTCACAGAAAGTCACCGCAAACGCATAAACGTCCGCTCCGAACCCAGATACTCGACGCATAAGGACTTCTGGAGACATGTACAAAATCGACCCAACCATGTGCTGCTTTTGAAATCCCCCGCTCGGCGCGCCTTGCGCGCCTTCAATCCACTTGCCTTCGACGCGCTGCTTACCTTCGGCGTCTTCAGTGGAATAAATCGCCGCCTGTAAGCTCGCGCGTAAATCCTTCTCATACTCCGCCAACCCAAAATCCCCAATCTTTGCACTCCAAGACCCATCGAGCAATACATTCGAAGGCTTTATGTCCCTATGCACGACGCCGCATTCGTCGTGCAAATACGCCAACCCGAGCGCAACCTCTCTTCCAACCTTCAACACCGCCTGCCACGTCGGCACCCATCCTTGTGCATACATCACATCATCAATCGCTCCATTCTCCATGAATGGAAATAATAATTCATAATTCGGTGGCGTCGCGCGAGCACCGACGACGCGCAACACGCTCGGGTGTGAAAACGAAAGCATCAACGCGAGCTCGGTGTGATATCGATCAATCTCTCGACTCGTGCGCAGTTTCGGGCGCTTAATCGCCACCGCCGCGTTCATAAATCGTCCATAGTACACCGTACTCAGCGGCCCGGCGTACAGGACCTCTCCGCGCACCGCTTCGAGCGGTTGTGCGCTCGCCAGTGCGCCTCCACTGGCGGCGCCCGATGCCGACACCGACGACGTCGACGCCACCGATGCACCGACCACGCACACGTCCAAACGCGCGTCGTCGCGTCCGACGCAACATCCGCGAAAACACGCGTTCGCGGCGCGCGTCATCGTCGCCGTCTGACGCCGCGCCGAACGTCACAGCGCGCCGCAACGAGGTGAACCAAAAAAAAATCATGTCCCGACGAGGCGGAGGAAAAGATTTCTACGCCGCGCTCGGGATCTCGCGCGATGCGGATGAGAACGAGATACGTAAGGCGTACAGAAAGTTAGCGATGAAGTGGCACCCGGTGCGTGGTCGATGCGAACGACAGCGATGGGCGAATGGATGATGAGATTGAAGATTTTTGAGCGCGATGCAAAGATGAGATTATGATTATGTCGCGTTGGTTTTCGCACGGATGCGCGACGGTGAACGGGGCGTTCGTGACGTCGTATGGTGATATTCTTTCGTGACACTGACCGCGGCGCACGCGTTAATGCACGCACACCACGCGCACAGGATAAAAACCCCAACGACGAAGGCGTCGCAGAGAAGAAGTTTAAAGAAGTCTCCGAGGCGTACGAGGTGTTGAGCGACCCGAAAAAGAAGGAGATCTACGACACGTACGGGGAAGATGGATTAAAAAATGATGGCAGTGGTGGACACGGAGGTGGGTTTAGCCAACAGCACGCGGAGGATATATTTGCGCAATTCTTTGGCGGCGGCGGCGGCGGGTTCCCGGGTGGCGGCGGTGGATTTGGCGGCGGGTTCCCGGGAGGTGGATTTCCAGGCGGCGGCGGCGGATTTGGCGGTGGATTTCCTGGGCATATGGGTGGTGGTGGTCATGGTTTCGGGCAGCCCGAACAGCCCAAGCGTAAGAAGGGCGCGGCGATCGAACAAGTATTGAAATTGACGTTGCAAGAGTTGTACTACGGGACGCAAAAAAATTTACGCGTCACGCGCAAGGTTTTGCGCAACGGTAGAACAGAGCAAATTCAAGAGACACTGCCGATCGATGTCAAGCCCGGATGGAAGAGTGGTACAAAGATTACGTTTACTGAAAAGGGTGACGAGACGCCGACGACGATTGCGCCGGATATTGTATTCACCATTGAGCAAAAGCCGCACCCGCAATTCGAGCGCGACGGCAACGATTTAATCAAGACGGTGGACGTCACGTTGCGCGAGGCATTGCTCGGCACGTCCTTTAGCGTGTACACGCTCGATGGTAAAGCCATGGATGTCAAGGTGGATGACATCATTTCTCCCGACTACGTCAAAGTGTTGCCAGGCGAGGGCATGCCGCTGAGTAAATCGCCCGGCACGCGCGGCGATTTGAAAATCAAATTCAACATTCAGTTTCCAAAGGCGCTGAGCGACGCGCAACGCGAGAGTTTAGACGCGGTTCTCGCCGACGTCGCGTAGCAGCACGACACACGAATTGACAGGGCTTTATGTTTGTAATATTTGCACGAGCACCGATAACGACAAAGACAAACATGATGTGACAGCTGTAAGTGTATAAATTGTTGCGTGCGCATTTCAAAAACTACGAAAAACCGCACGCGCGCGCTACCGATACCGAGGAAACGTAGTAAACAACATGTGTATGCACACGTTTACTTGTCCGGAAACATACCCTTGCCATTACCCTTGAGCACGGCAGCCATGTTGGTCTTCTTGTTACCCGCAGCCTTGGACTTGTCATAGTACGCTTGGGAGAAACCGCCCGACACGTTGCCTTCAGACGCGCTCTTGACGTACAAGATGATCAAAAACGACGTCGGGATGATGATGAACAACGCGGTGGCGATGACACCCAAAATATTCACATCAGCGAGCGCAACTTGCTCGACGGCTTCTTGCGCCGCAAACGCCGGCGCGGCGATCATCGCCGGCGCGGCAGCCGCAACCGTGTGCATCTTTTGCGCAAACTTCGGCGCAGACATTTGAGCCTATATACCGTTAAAATACACACAATACGTCAGTTTTACCCCATAGAGACATTTACCCTTCACACAGGCACACGACATCCACGACGATCGCGACCCTGATCGAGGGCGTCGAGTCGAGTCCGTCGTCGTCGCCGTCGTCGTCGTCGATCGGTGACGATCCGGTGACGACGACGACGGGCGACGACGACCGGTGACGACACCGTCCGCGCGCGTCCGGCGTCACCACCGACCGACGCACGCCGCACACCGACCGACGACGACCGCGATCGCCCATCCGCGCGTGCCCCGATATCCACACCGTATCTTTCCCCGCATCGTCGTCGTCGTCGTCGTCGTCGTCGTCGTGGACGTTCGCGCCGTCGCCCATCGCCGCCCGCATCGACATCCAATCGCAGCGCAGCGCGGCGCGTTCGCGTCATCATCGAGGAGGCGACGAGCGACGGCGCGAACCGAAACCACGACGACCGACGACGCGAGAGCGAGCGCGCGAGCGATCGATCGCGCATCCATTCATTCACGTCGTCGTCATCCGACGCGTCGCGGTGCTCGTGCGCGTACCTTGGGGGCGACGGTGGCGCGCGCGTTCTTACGCGCGACGCTCGCGCGCGCGCGGAGCGGGATCAAACCGGCGGTGTTCAACGCGAGGACGGCGGACATGGCGGAACGAACGTCGTGGAGTGGGGCGCGCGATCGCGCGCGCGCGGCTGAGGGGGTCGTGGACGCGCGTGTATGTGTATGGGTAAACAGTACGATGATGTGATAGGGTGTGTGCGGGGGCACTCGAGCGTGAGGGGGTCGCCTCTGGTTATGATTGGTGGATTTGGGATTTGGGAAGTTCGCGCGACGCGTCGGGTCGTCGTCGTCGTCGGCGCCGCGGTGCGCGTCGTCGGCGTCGCGCGGTGTCGCGCGGTGTCGCGTCGTCGAAGGATGATGCGTTCGAAGGATGCAAAGTGAACCGATGACGACGACGACGACGTGCTCTTGGTTTACTTTGGTTTTTTTGGTTTTGTGGCGAGCTGTTGAGCTGTCGCTGGGCCTCACTGTGCGTCGCGGCGCATCCGTGCGGCGATGTCGCTGGCGTGTTCGGTGCGATTGACGCTGATTGAAGGGCGCGGGAGGTGTTTCGCGCGCGGTGGGGCGTTGGATGTGCGCGTGGTGGACGCCACGGGCGTGCGCACGCGCGCGTGTGCGTCATCGTTGGGGGAGATTGCCGAGTCCGGCGCGGGCGATGGGGCGAACGCGGTGGTGCGGTGGCGGGAGGAGCACGACGTGGAGGTGTATCGTGGGGATGATGAAATCGAACTCGCGTTGGTTGATGAGGATGGCGTGAATGGGGGCGGTGTGGGCGCGCTGAGCCCGGCGAGCCGAAGCGGCGACGCGGGCGCGTCGGCGCCGCGCGGGCGCCTGTCGTTGAAGGCGCTCTTGGACGCGAGCGGCGCGTCGTTCATGGCGAATGCGGTGGTTCCAGGGGCGTGGGTGGTGCTGCGTGATGGTGATAGCGGTGAGGAGCGCGGGCGAGTGTGTGTGCGCGTGCGCGTGCGCGAGGTGGGCGCCGGGAAGAGCGCGTCGGCGACAAAGACAAAGACGAAAAAGGTGACGGTGGCTGATGGCGAGAATGATGACGTCATGGAGGAGGATTTAGATGAGTCTATCGTCGTGGAAACGAGCGGATCGGAGGATGAGGACGAGGACGAGGACTTTGCGCAGAGCGGTCGTCGTCGCGGCGCGAGTACGAGCGGCGCATCCTCTGAGCGCGAGCCACGAAAGAATCCGGTGAACGTCGTCGGGAAGTTCTTGCTCGGTGTGTTGAAACGAGAAAAGAAAGACGAGGATGCTAAGCGTGCGGAGAAAGAGCGCAAACGCGAGGAGCGCGAAAGAGAGATTGAGGCAAAAAAGGTGGAGAAGGAGCGCGCCAAGTACGAACGCGAAGAGGCGAAACGCATAGAGACCGAACGCGAGGAAGCCATGAAGCGTCGTTTGGAGGTTGACCGCATGGAGTACGAGCGCGAACAGCGCGAAGCTGCGGCGTTGGTGGCAGCAGCAGCGGCAGAAACGTCGTCTGAGATTGAAGAGACGTCGCCGCGGACGCCCGAGCAACGCCAGCCGGAACCGACGGCTTTTGTTGGAACACCAGAGAAAATTCATCACTTGCACTTACCGAGCGTGCACTTGCCAAACGTTGACGAAATCAAGCATCAAGTGCACCACATTCAAGACGTCCTTCGCGACCAGGGCGGTCGGCTCAAGCGAAATTTGGACGAACAAGTGCACCACCTTGGCGAGCACGTGCACCATTTGGGTGAGCACGTGCATCATTTAGGCGAACATGTGGGCGAGCAAATTCATCACGCGCAGGAAAACATTCGCGACACGAGCGGGAAGGTTGGTAAGAGGCTGGCAAAAAATAAGTTTTTGCGCACCATCGCCGAGCGCGTGTCGCCAAACTCCATCCTCATGCTCGCCATCGCTTTCTTCTTGGCTGGCTTGCCAGAGAATCGCGTGCGCAAGGTTCGCGATCATAAACGACGAGAGTTGCATTCACAACAGCATCGCGAAGAAGAGCGACGTCGACGTGAACAAATTGAAAAGATTGATGAAATATACGTTGATGAAGGTGCAGAAGAATACGTCGACGTCGACGAGCCAGCGTACATTGGACGAGGCCCGACGCCTCGAGGAGTGTACGAAATAGTCGAAGGTGATACTTTGTGCTCGATCGCTGGGTGCTTCAATTTAGCACTCGTTGAGATTATCGACAAGAATGGCGACGTCATCACAAACCCGGACGAACTTGAACCAGGATCGAGAATCCGCATTTACTAAAGATGTTTTTACATCACGCAAGCAGTGTAATATGAACATATGAACAGAAATAGTTTACAATCTTTTGTTAAAATCAGTCTCCTCTTCGCTAAAGGGTGTCTAATTCGTCCTCGCTGATGTTTTTACGCCGTCCCATTTGCACGAGCTTCGGTGCACTTGGCCATCGTAGCTGATAAACGGGAAATGATATCCGTCATGAAAAAGTTGTCCACCGAGCTCTTCAATGGTAATGCAGACTCAACTTTCTTGCCCTTTTCGTTAGCGTATGTCGCACCGTTCAACCACAACGTGGCTTCGACTTGCGAAAGTCGCGCAAAGTGCGGTGCGATGGAGGCTAAACGTTCGTGCACTTGCGTGTGTGTGTTGTAAGGCAACGGAACACCCGCAAACTCACTCAACGCACGAAGGATTCTCCAATCTTCGCGTGCTTGACCGACAGGTCCCATAGAACCTAAAGCTAACTGCGCGCGACCTTCGGTGTTGACGTACGTACCCGTCTTTTCTGTGTACGCTGCGCCCGGGAGAATGACATCCGCCTTGGCGGCACCGGCATCACCATGGTGTCCTTGGTACACAATGAATGCCCCATCCGGAGCTTCGAATTCCTCAGCACCTAACGAGTACACAAGCTTGGCCGGGGGAGCATCCTCTGCGGACGTACCAGGTACAAAGCCTAAGTCAAGCGCACCGACAGTGCCGCCGGCATCGTGGAGGACGTTGAAACCATTCCAGTCACCCTTGACGACGCCGTGGGAATCGCACATAGCATGGATCTTTTTCAAGAGTACCTTGGCGTCTGGTCGGCGCAATAATTCACTTCCGACAATAACCATGGGATTTTTCGCAGCCTTGATGGCTTCGCACGCCGCGTGCTTGCCAGACGTAACCTCCTCGAGCGTCGCCGTGGTGTCGCCCAAGTGCACACTTGGGTACGACAAGTCCGCCTTCGGGCCAACAGATGCGACGGTAGCGCCGCCAGCGATGACGGCACGGCGCAAGCGCACGTTCAATACCGGTGCTTCAGTGCGCGGGTTCGTGCCGATGAGGAGCACGTAATCTGAGTCTTCGACGCCAACCAAGTTGGAGTTGAAAAGGTAAGACGATCGCACATCCGCAGACGCGTTCGCCATGCCCTCAGGCGTGAGGTGCGATGCACCGAGCTTATTCATCATGTCTTTTAAGGAAATCATGGATTCAGCGTCGCAAAGCTTACCCGCGACAGCGCGCATTGCGTTTGGTTCGGTGGATTTCAACTTTTCAGCGACATACTCCAACGCAAACTCCCAAGACGTTGGGTGTAATTTTCCATCACCACCTCGTACCATGGGCTTATCCAAACGTTGGCGCTTAAGCGCGTCGTAGGAAAATCTGGCCTTGTCGCTAATCCATTCCTCGTTGACCTCTTCGTTGGCGCGCGGTACGATGCGCATCACCTCATTGCCGCGCGTATCTACGCGAATGTTACTCCCCAAACCATCCGTGACGTCGATGCTATTCGTCGATTCAAGTTCCCAACTACGAGCTTGGAAGGCAAACGGCTTGGAAGTCAACGCACCTACCGGGCACAAGTCGATGACGTTGCCGCTCAACTCGCTCGCCAAGAGCTTTGAGACGTACGTTCCAACCTCCGCTTGGTTCCCACGCCCGGTGATTCCCATATCTTGCACGCCCGCAATCTCCGTAGAGAATCGCACGCATCGCGTACAGTGAATACAACGCGTCATCACCGTCTTTACCAACGGTCCGAGCTCTTTATCCTCCACCGCGCGCTTGTATTCGGTAAACCTCGAACGGTCGCTTCCAAAAATCATGCTCTGATCTTGCAACTCACACTCCCCACCCTGGTCGCAAATCGGACAATCCAACGGATGATTGATCAACAAAAACTCCATCACACCCTCGCGCGCTTTCTTCACCAAATCCGTCGTCGTTTTAATATTCATCCCCGGCATCACCGGCATCGCGCACGACGCCACCGGCTTTGGACTCTTCTCCACCTCCACCAAACACATCCGACAGTTCCCCGCGATCGAGAGCTTATGGTGATAACAAAACCTCGGCACATCAACTCCCGCGCTTTCGCACGCGTAGAGCACGGTGACGCCCTTGGGCACTTGAATCTCCCGTCCATTCACCGTCACTGGCACGGTATCCACCGCCGGCGCCGTCGTCGACAACACGCGCGCCTGCACCTACGCTCGCGCAAAAACACACGACACAATATCCCATCAGTCATCCATGCATCGATCGCGCATCGAATCCCGTCGCGCGCGCGAGACGCGTCGTCTTTCCTTCAGTTCGCGATCGATCGCGAGGGTTCGCGCGCGGTCACGCACCGTGCTGGCGATGCGCGCTCGGCGCCGCGCGATGGCGATCAGCGCGTCCCGGGCGGGCATGATTACGATGAGCGATTATGCGAACGCGGTGTGCGCGCTGCGGGGCGTCGTCGCCGTCGTCGTCGTCGCGTGTGCGCTCGATTCTGAAGCGATGGACCACGGGTGTCCCAGGACATGTTGTTGATTCCTGGGGTTATAATTGGTCGATGAGTCCCCCTGCGCAAAGAACGAAGGAAAGAAAGACAAGAAAAGTTGCCTCAAAGTCTGCCGCGATGTCGGCGACGACGACGACGCACCGAGCGATCGCGCCGGGGCGAATCAATGCGCGATGTGACGTCACGCGCGTGTGCGTCGCGTCGCATCGCATCGTTCGCGTCAGAGGCATCGGTGCGTGGGTTCACGTCGGTATCGCGTGCGCGTGGGCGTGCGTGTGCTGGCGCAACTGCCGAGCGTTCGTCGGCGCGCGCGATGGGTTCGAGACGACTGACGACGACGGGGCGATCGCGCAGGGTTCCAATTGGATGACATGGATCCGATTTCTCGCCCGGAGAAGGATGCGGAGAAGCTCGCGCGACAGACGGCGACGTTGTTGACGCTGTATGAGACGCTGTCATCCGACGACGCCGCGCAGGCGTTTCTCGCGTTCGCGCGCGAGGTCAAGTTGAATGCCGAGAGTAAGGACGGTGTGAAGGTTGTGTCGGCGTATACGGCTGTGTTTCGCGCGTTGGCGGTATCGGGTAGGCCGTGGAGGACGCATGTGTGTGACTTGGCGTTGTGCGGGGCGAACGCGACGGCTCGAGAGGCGGCGGAGCGCGGCGCTGGGGCCAAAAGCGTGCGCCCGAAAAGCGCCATGGCTCTCGCATTGGCGAGTGATTTAAGAGTATATGAATCGTTGGCAAACGTGAGTGAGACGACGATGAGCGCTTGGGTGCGTGCGTGTACGAAAGACTTGTCGGGGGATTTTTGTTCGGCGGCGGCGGCGCTCGGCGTGGATTCTGGAAGCGTTGAAGACGCGAGTGTGGGTGATGTGGCTCCGTTGAATGTGTCTTCGGATGTTATTCATGCGCCGCCGACGAAGCGTGATCGGAAAATTATGCGCGACGCGTTCGATGCGTCGAGTTCGTGGGGAGAGAGGGCGGATGATTTGATGCGCTTTTACGCCAAGCACGGCGCTGGAATTTTAGGTTCGCACTCCGTCGTATCTTTCGATGCCCAAGCCGCGTGGTTGGCGAGAACGATGGATAAAGAAGATGAGTCCATGTATTCATTTAGTGATTTAGGTGCGGCGTGGTCAACGCCGACGTTGCGCTCGACTGAGCGAGCGGCGGAGATTATTCGTCGAAACACTGAACGCCACGGCTCTGGCATCGGCAAGGCGCAGCACATTCTTCTGCATGGCAACGAAGGTTCGGGGAAACGTTGGTTGTTTCGCTCCGTGCTCGGATCGATGATCCGAGCGGGTGAGACGAACGTGCGCGTGGTGCTTCTTTCTCGAGGTGAACTGAGGAATTTAACACAACTGTGCGACCGCATGAAGAACGAACCACGCGTGCGCTTTGTCGTGCTCTTGGAGTTACCTCTCGCTTTAGCGCCGCATGCTGAGTTTTACAACACACTAACCAGCGCTCTTGACGGTGGTGGTACGATATGGCCAGACAACGCGGTGATGTACGCCACCGCGCCGTGCGATTCGTGCTTGAAGCCGGATTCACACGAGGGCGGTTCTCGCGGCTTGTCTGATATGTTTGGCACCAAAATCGATCTACATTCCAGCCCAGAACGGTTCGTTGCCGACGCGCGTGATCTCGCACAACGACAAGGTATCAACATTGATGACAACACTGCGTTGCAGTTTCTTGGCGAATCAAAACCGTCAGTAACGCTCGCGCAAAGCTTCATCGATGGCGTCGTCGCAGGCACGCAGTAGTTTCCACAACGCAGTAGGACTAGAGAGACATACACGATTATTATTCTACAACTATTATTTTACAACGCATCCATGGCGGCGATGAAGCGGTCTAAACCTTCATCGAGGAGCTCCCGAGACGTGGCGAAATTAAGCCGAACGCATTCGCGTCTCCCAAAAGGCGCGCCATCGCTGAACGCCACACCTCGCTCTTCAAAGTACGTAAATGGGGATGTGTTGTTGGGAATGTTATCCATCATCTGCGTGCAATCAATCCACATCAAATACGAGCACTCGGGATACGTCCATGAAATATGCGCCGAAGCGCCGCTCGCGGTAAGTCTTGCGTCAATGTGCGCGCGTTGCGATTCTAAATACTTGACCAAAGTCTGCCGCCACGCCTCGCACTCATTCGATGACGAATACGCCGCGCGTAACGCGACGTAGCCAAATGGTGTGATTTCAGCCTTGTCGCTGCCGCTCCTCGCAAAGGCTAAGCGAAGTTCTTTATCGGCTATCAGCGCAAACGCGACATCCGTCCCAGCCACGTTAAACGCCTTTGACGGACTCGCCATGACAATCAGTCGCTCCGCTAAACCGGGGACGACATCTATCATCGACCCCATGCCGGTGAATTCGACGTCGTCCATCACTAGCTCGGCCCAAACTTCGTCACTCAATACGTACACGTCGCGCTCGACGCACATGCGCGCGACGCGTTCGATGTCGTCTCGAGCCCACACACGCCCAACGGGATTTGCAGGGTTACAAAACAACAGTAAATGCACGTCTTCGCGAGCCAAAACTTTGTCGAGAGCGTCAAAATCGACGTCGTACCGCGCGCGGCCGCCTTCAGACAAAGCGCGCCTTCGCAGCGGCACTTCGACCCGCGCCGCCTCCTGATTCCTCGTCGAATACAAAAATGGCGGATAAATCGGCGTACACATCGCAACCGTGCTGTTGTCTCTCCCGCGTAATCGCTGCACGGCGCGCACGGCGTGATTCAGACCCGGATTGAGTCCCGGAAGCCAACGCACCGAAGCGCGCGTCGCCGCCGCCTCCGACCACCCATACCGTTGCACCATCCTTTCCCGCACGCTATCCACCACGGCATCATCCGCGTCAGCGTACCCATATATCCCACTCTCCGCGCACGCAACGCACGCATCGATCACCGCGCGCGGCGCCTTGATATCCATGTCCGCCACCCACAGCGGAATCGTCGTCCCGTCGAATCGATTCCACTTTCTCGACAGCGTCGCCGCACCGCGCCGCGCGTGCGTGGTAAACTCCAGCGCCACGGGCGCAGACGCGCGCGTATCAACCATTCGCGCGCGACGCGGCGCGGTATGCGCGCACGGCGCGCGTGCGTGCGACATGATGCGCGCGCCGGACACTGACGCAGGCGCCAGAGTTTGACGCCATTGGCGCGCGCGTGAGCGTCGACGCGGCGCGGACGAGCGCGCGCGAGCGATACAGCGAACCGTGGCGTGTCGTGCGGGCGAACGCGCGCGGTGCGCTCGCGACGCGACGCGCGGCGGCGGCGACGCGCGCGTGAGCCGCATCGTGCGTTACAGTTGAAAACGCTTCTATTTTAAGCGCCAATGTCGAGCGCGCGTGCGCCGGCGGTGCGCGGGCGTCGATGCTGGTTGGCGTCGAATACGCTGCGCGTGCGCGGTCTCGATCGAGCGGCGACGCGCGGGAGCGGTGCGAGGGATGGTGACGGCGAGGAGGCGCCGGGGGAGGAGGAGCCGCGCGGGCCGCCGGGATTTGGGTGGATGTACGGCGGCGAAACGCGGGACGGGATTATGAAGGTTTGGACGAGGCCGGCGCCGAAGTGGAGCGGCGCTCGAGCGAATATTAAAGAGGTGTACGCAGAGTGTGAATTTCGCGGAGTTTCGCGCGAGAGGTTTTGGAATGCGGTGTGCGACTTGGGGAGGTACGACGAGTTTGTGCCATTCGTCGCCGAGGCGCGGATTTTACGACACCAAGGCGCCAAGACGTGGTGTCACGCCAGAGTGAGCACGCCCGTGGTGAAAGATCGGGTATATACGATTTTAATCACTGAGAATCACGATAAACGTGAGAAGAACGTGTGCTCGGCGAGTTGGGCCACCACGAAGGAATACGAACCGCCGACGCCGCGCGGCTTGGCGAAGATGCGGGCAAACTGCGGGAGTTGGCACGTGAGTGATCTCCCACAAGGCGATGGAATTCGTGTGCGGTATAGTTTAATTAGTGACCCAGGTGAGGGCGTCCCGGCGTGGTTGCTTAAACGAATGACTAGAAAAACGGTACCGGATGTGTTGCGCGCGTTTCGCGATAGAGCGCTGAGCGGAAAATCTGAACCAGTTCGCACGAAGCCGCCACCATTGCCGCTCGTGTCGAACGTTACAAATGCATTCGAAACTGTTATGGACAACTCACGCGCGTTCGTCATGGGCGTTCGAGACAAGCTGCTGGACAACGACGACAACAAAAAATTCTTTTCGACAACGTTTATTCAACAACATCTTCCGTTCCGGGCCGCGCCGCGGGTCAACTTGTGGACAAAGTATACTTCTTTTAGCGTCTATGAGAAGCAGCCGCATCGACGTAGCAACAAAGACAGATAGAAACGCACGCATAGCGCTGTACAACATGAAATGAAATGAACAACTAACGGTACCAGTACCGGTACCATCTTGTATTACAAACAAATCAAACCTCGTTACCGCCAATTGGATAATCCCACCACGGCACTTCACGAGTCATCACAAATAAACAATCATCATCGTCCCCAGCACGCGCGGCGCGACCTCGCGCGCGCGCCGCGTCAACAGCCTCCATCGTGCGAGCCGCTCGTACGATGCGCAAACTATCATCCACGTACGTCGTTCGCCATATCCTCGTCGTCGCATCGCCAGGGAAACTTTTTTCAAACACATCAAACCGCTGAAACGCACGCAGTTTCACCGTTTCAAACGTCACCTTCCACGTCGAGCCGCTCGCGTCGACGTCCCGCAACACGTCGTACCTCGCCCGTAAACGCACGCGTAGCCAACTCTCCGGCGGCACGGCTAATATATTCTCATACGCCATCGATGCCGCATCGACAACCTGGAAACTCTCACCCTTAAATGGACCTAACATGCCGTTACTCGGTGGCGGCGCGTTCGTAAACGCCACGCGCCACGTGCCGTCGGATAACGCTTGCACGTCTGACGTCGTCTCGTACGCGCGCTCCAAATCCCTCGCCCGTCGCTCAATTACCTCCAACCCGTCGCCGCTGATGATCACCGCGCGCAACGCATCTTTAAGCGCCTCGAGCGGCACGCGACCGCTCACGCCCGTGTCCACGGACGCCGCCGCGCGGACGCCTCCGACGCCACGCGAGCGCATCGTCACCATGAGCTCCGTCTCCCGCCCCGTCTCACGCGCGCCCGCGCGTTCCGACGCGCGCGCGCCGCCCACAGATCGCCGCCCACGATGCACGTCGCGCGTCCGCGCCGCCGCAGCGACGCTGGCGCATCGCCCGTGCGTCCTCGTCGCCGATTCCATGCGCGCGTGCGCCATTGTGTGACCACCCATCCCGCGCGCGTACGCGCCTTCGACGCGCCTAGACCATGCCGCGACGCGCCGCGACGACGCGCGAACGCATCGCGCGCGCGTCGTGCGTCGCCCTCGTCGCGCTCGCGTGCGTTCGCGCGGCGAGCGCGACGACGGTGGCGGCGTTTTCGGCGGAGACGTTTGCGACGAGTGGCACCACAGCCGCGGCGTATGCGACGGCTCCAGCGGGCGGGCGCGACGGGGCGGCGTGGTACGCCGCGACGGCGTGGCACGCGGATTGGTACACGAACGCCCTGGGCGTCGATCGCGGGCGGAGCGTGACGGTGGAGGATGCGGCGACGCTGGAGGCGGCGCTGCGGGACCCGTTGGTGGAGTTTATCGCGGTTAACGCGAGTGAGATTACGCTCGATGTCGCGTCGTGGCCCGCCGAGGGGGCGTTAGTGCGTCGACGAGTGTCGATAGCGAGCGTTCAGGCGTATTCAGCGGTGGTGATTCACGCGAGTGGGATGAGTGTGGCAAACGTCGTGGATGGCGGGACGTTGACGGTGACAGACGTGCGCGTGGAAGACGCGGTAGCGAACGTCGGTGGGGCGTTTTATTTCGGACGTGCGCACGGTGGTGGGGCGTTCAATCGCGTGGTGTTTACGAATAACACTGCGGGAAATGGTGGGGCGGTGTTCGTGGCGAGTGACGTGAATAGTGGAAATGTGACGTTTTATAACTGTTCTTTCGACGCGAATCATGCCACCGCAACTGGTGGGCGTGGTGGTGCAGCCTTTGTCTCGAGTGATGGTCCGGCTGGGGTTGGATTTACGTTGTGTACGTTTACACAAAATACCGCGACGACTGGATACGGTGGAGCGATATATGCGGAAGGTGGGTACGTAGCCGTGAATGAGTGCGTCATCGACGGAAACGCGGCAACCGGCGGGGGAGGCGCGACGTTTCGCGGTGGTGGCATTATTTCCAGGAGCACGTTCAAAAATAACAACGCGACGGTGTACATGGGAGGTGGATTACACATCACTTCGGCATCGGGCGATCAAGTTGGTACGTATGGGAGTACAGTGCAGCGCTCGACGTTTAGTAGTAACTCTGCCATTCAAGGCGGAGCTGGCGTCTTCGCGTACGGATTGGTGAAATTGCTCGCTAACTCGTACACGTCGAATGCAATTCCGGACGATGCGGCGTTTGGTCTCGATCCAAATTATTACGTGTGTACGGATACTGAAATTACTGGCACCGGGTGCGCGATGCGACCAGAAATCGTGGGCGACTTGTACGATCCCGCAAAATTCGATCCCTTCTTGCCAGAGACGGAATACGCAACCATTCCTGCGTTTACAACATAGAGGAATATATCATTCATAGCATATAGCATAAGTAAGATTACAACGGCGCGAGTAGTGATGTAAAGTAATGTATAGCGCGTATTAGTACAATGATTTTTTGCCGAGCCTCTTTATGACTCCAACAACGCCATCCAATCGTGCTTGGACAGCTTTCCTTCGCCCGCGGAATCGAACAGTCGGATCATGCTATCCGCCTCTTGCCGGCTAGAAGCGCTCTTGGTGTACCGTTCGAGAGCGAGCTGGATATCATCCACCTCCAAGTACCCGTCGGCGTTGGCATCCATTTCGTCAAACGAAACAAACTCGTTGAGTTGGCCCCAACGCCATCGGCACAAGTGGCGCATGATCAAGATCTTAAAAGGTACGCCATCATGAAACGTTGCGATGGACAGCGATCCAGATTCCACACCGAGACTTTCGGCAAGGCGCATACCAACCTCTTCAAAGACGGGAATACCATCTGTGCCAGAAAGCAATCCGCCCCACGTCACGACGCGATACTGACGCTCTCTATCCAAAGGTTCGCCGCGAATCTTGATGTTGAGATTTTCATCAACCTCGACGTCTTTATCCCAAAGCAAATATCCCCCCCAAGAGCACGTCTTGCTCTTCTGCTCTTCGCTGAATGACAGGGCGCGATAAATGTCGTCGCCGCTCATGTCAAGGGTGATAATGTTGTTTTCAAACGGAACTTCGGCGACAAAATCGCCATACGTCAACGGTGTGTCGTAGACTTTGTTTGCACGCACTCCACCAGAGTTGTACAAGCATAGGTCAACCTTGCACTCATCTCGCAAAATGGTGGAGAACAACGTGCCGAGCGTCGTTTGCTTTTGACGCACGTCGAGGGAAGACAGAGGCAGCAAATCCAAACGTTCCGCGTGTTCGTGAAGAGGTAACACGTACTCGTGCAAGTCTCTCAACACTTCGGAACGTTCCCAGATATCTGCATCGATATCGTCGCATCGTTCGTACCCAGCCAGTGAATGTAACGTGGCAGTGACGTATACGTTGCCTCTGCGCTGTCGCACGGTGCTTTGAGGACCCGGAACGACATCCCATCCATCGCCACGCGAGTTATTGAGCGTATCTTGTTCGTCGTTCCTGGTTGTCGCCGGAGCTGGCGCGCCGCTGCGAATTGCTCGGGTGATGCTCGCAGCACGACGCCCAGACGCAGTCAAGCTGCTCAAGTCGGAAGCGTCTTCGAGCGCTTCGTCATTTGCAAGCTCCACGGTAACCATGACAACATTCTCACTGTCTTGACCCGCCTTCAAGCACAGCACATCGGTGCCATCAATTGCGCCATGAAACGGGTGATGCTCATGTCCACCAAGAATTAATCCCAAGTTTGGAACTTCGCGCGCGAGCGTCTCGTCTTCGCACAGCGTCTGGTGCGTGAGCGCGATTGTCAAATCAACCTCATCTTCCGGGCACTTGGGATTTTCGAACTCATTTACAATGTCGCGAACGATTGGTACGACATCTTTAAACACCACCCCTCGAGGCTTCACTGCGCTAGACAACGGCGTAGATGTCGTACACACGCCCAACAAGCCAATTTTCACCCCCCCAATCTCCAAACGCTGCGTCGATGGCAAATCATCCACAAACGCCCCGACACGATCTCCGTTTTCATCCAACCCGTTATAATCATCCGTTGAGACAATGTTCGAGTTGAGCACGGTGGCATTGAGCTCGGATAAACGCTGGCCAAGGATCATCGTCGAGTGGTCAAACTCGTGGTTGCCTAGGCACGCGTGCGTCACTGGAACCGAATTCATCACGCTCACCGCCGCCGCCCCGAGATCGTACGAACTCAACAATGACGGAGACAAAAAGTCACCATTGAGCGTACAAATAAACGGATCCTTACCATCGTTCGTGTTGTCTCGAATAAACTTTGAAAGACGCCCCAAATTTTCCAGCTCGTACACGTCGTTGACGCTGAAAATCTTCACCACCCGCGCCTTCGATCGCGCATCGGGCCAATTCGCCTCCCAAGAATCACCACTCGCTGTACTCGCGTACACGCGCACGTATCCACCCCTACGCACGCCCGGCTTCGCCGCTCGTCGCACCGCGCGTCTGACGCCAGCGCGCGCGGGCGCGACATTTAAAATCCGCCCACTCGTCGTACACCCCTCGCTCGGCGCACGCGCGCTCGAACACCCAGCTCCCGGCGCCGAGCGCGCACACACCATCATCCTCACCCACCGCGCGCGCACTCGCACCAATCCACGCCGTCGTCGACGCGCACGGGCTCAAAGATCTCCCCTGGCGCTATCCTCCAGCCAACGACTCACGCGCGCACTCTCAGGTCCACCCCGCACGCGTCGCGCGCGCGTTCGCCTCGCGCCTCGGCGTGCGCGCGACGCGAACGCGTTGTCGTCTATCGCTCGCGTGCCTGCGGCGATGCGTTCGCCGATCGGCGCGCAAAGCACGGTTGCGCGTCGCGCAGTGCGCGGACGAACGACGCTTGAAGGTGCCTATCCCACGCGCGATGGGCGTGCACTAGTGTGGGTCATACACGCCTATCAACGGAATATACGGGGGTGGTTGGGCGTGGACATAAATCGTATCTTGTGTAATGTGTGTGGGTTTAGGCTATATGCTTTGGAGAATGTAAAAAGATGCGTTTTTTTCGCGCGAGGCGAGCGCGTGAGTGGATATTTTGTGGAAAACTGTGAATGGTATTTATTAATAACGTGTACAAAGCGCGTGCTACACCGCGCCGTAGGCGGAAGATTTGGCCGCGTCTCTTCGTAAAGAGGATGATGATCCGGCGTCTTGTGGATCGCGGCGACGGCGGCAGCAGCAACAGCACGCAAAGGCGAGGATGCGATAGACGAGGTACAACGCGAGGACGAGGACGAGGACGGTGAGGACGCGCTCGACGTCGTTGGCGTTGTCCCAAGCGGCGGTGATTTTCACCTCGGTGTCATCGATGAATGCGGATATTTTCGCCTTGTATTCTTCGATGAGGGCTTTGACGGCTTCCGAGCGAGAGGGGATTTGTTTCTTGGCGGCGCTCTCGCGACGTTCCATGTTTGCCTTGACCGCGACGGCTTTCGCGGCGTACGCAGCCTTGGTTACGCGTGTTGGGGTTGTCGGGATGTCAATCGTCTTAACATCTTGCAAACCAGCGTCTACCATGTTCGCCTTGACGGTTTCGGCCACAGTGGGGTCGGTTTTTACCGCGACCAAGTTGTCTTCAACTTGCGAGGCGGTGGTATCGTCTTCGACGAGAACGGTGAATTTCACGTCGACACCATCTTCGGCTAATAACGCCCGTCCAGTGAGTGTTTTGGTGGCCGTCACCGACGTGATGACAACTTCGTCGTCGGCAACACTGAGCGTTTGAGCCATACCATGCGTGAAAGCTTCCCGCGCGCTTCCATCAAACGTCTCCGTTGAGTATCCAGAGAGAACAATGTCGGAAGAAACAGTTGCGCAGTCTGAACATTTTTCGACTAAAATTTCATCAGTCTTAGTCTCTTCGCTGACCTCCTCGTCCGCGGCGTCTTCCTCGGGGACGCGTTCGGGCGTAGGGAGCGGAGCGCGCGTGCGTTGCTCGGTGGACTCTTCTTGCGTGGGGCTGGTCGACGCATACGTCGGCGTCGGTATGGATGAGGACGCGCTGCGTTCACTCGATGGGTACGCGCTTGTAGAAGACTGCTCGGAAGGTTCTTCCTCGTGCTCGTGCTCGCGCTTTTCCTCGCGTTGGACTTTGACGACCTCGGCAACCTTTGGTTCAATCTCTTCCGGGAACGGCTTCTTTTCGGCAACTACAGCCGGGCACGCATCATTCGTGCTTTTTGTGTGATCCGCGTCGTATCCAAGCGCACTCTCCGCATTCTTAATAGCGT
>JACLAB010001267.1_pt1 | contig 50195 bp, 65 predicted proteins | sample 8027921 | NCBI WGS metagenome assembly JACLAB01 (sample SAMN15725117, study PRJNA655200) | protist metagenome | isolation source: fluorescence activated cell sorting (FACS) single amplified genomes of... | place: USA: West Boothbay Harbor, Gulf of Maine | collected 2000-07-19 | reverse complement strand
AAAGCAGGGCTGGGGTCTCGGACGTGAGCCGCCCTAAGAAACCTGTGGGCTTCTTCGATGGTGTTTTGAAGGTAGGTGTATGATAATTCGTCTAGCTTTAGACTGTTATAGCTTCATTCCTTTCCAATACTGCGCTATTACTCCATCTACCCTCAAGATCTTAACCAACATTGTACCATATTAACCTCTACATTTCCTCCATGTTAGGACATGCGCGCCAAGAAGAAGGCAATCATGGGCGATGCGGAAAAACAGAAGGCGGCAACGGAGCTTCTCAAGCTCATGGACCATGCCCACAAGGAGGACGTGCTGGCATTTAGTAAGAGTCAGGTAGGTTCATTCATACATGCATTTGTATGAATGAATGATAAGATGCGTTTAAAACCACACATTATCACCACGCTCACACATCCTCGCCCCTCTTACTATCTACAGCCTGCGGTTAACAAGATCAACCTCCTGCCCAGGGTAGAGGCAGTCGTAGCAGTGAAGGCTTTGCAGGGGACACTGCTGGATTTCGATATTTTGGGTGTTTTTGCGGACTGGATCTGCGTGAAGAAGGACAAGTCGCTCCCATCACATACCGTGCGCACGTCTGTGTACAAGATGTTGAATGACTTGCCGTGCCAGTCCGACCACCTCAAGCGCAGAAATGAGGGCGCTGCACATACTATCGGCATGGTCATCATGAGTCTGTACAAACACAAAGAGGAGACGAAGGAGAACAAAAGATTTCTTAAGACTATCATCGAGAAATGGTCCCGTCCCATCTACAACAAGACCAGTGACGTGCGCAGTGCTAACCTTGTCGGAAATGTTGAGCTACAGCAGGCGCAGTACTTGCACATTGACCAGCACGTGAGAGAAAGGGAATTGGCAGATGCAGCCAGTCAGGTACATGTCAAGTGATGTTTACAGGGCTGCGTCTGTACTATTGACATGCTATAGATCACACTAACAACCCCCCCTAACTTCAAAACTATCGTTACCTCGTGCCTTTCAGGTGGCTGATGTTGGCGCGTTGATGACGAAGAAGGCCAAGAACAAGTCCACAGAGGCTTTCGGAGCTAATAGAGCCATCACGCCTTACAGTGCTGGATTTATGTTCCAGGTGCGTGCAACATAGTATATGTTTTCTCATAGCGACCTTTATCTATCTTACCTTGAGCTTATTATAAACCGACTCATGAATACCCACATGCATACGCGCATGTACACATATCCGTTGCACAGTCCCGCCCCGAGGCCAAGAGCGTAGTGAACCGATCTACTATGAGCGCCAATGATGAGACGCGCAAAGGACTCTTGAAGAAGATGAACGACATGAAGGGGGTGCGTGATGTGCTATATATATTATATGTGCGATAGATGGTGTAGCATGGATGGTCAGCGCACGCATGGGATGGGAGGGACATATTAATCTTATCTGAAGGGAGTATCTGTTGATGTGCCGAAGCACAACTAATTATAATGTACTATTTTTGAAAATGTCGTATCTCGTATCAATGTGTATTATGTTGTGTTCTCACTTCGTAGTCAGTTTCACTGACCCCTACCCACACATACGCTTCATTACACCCATGTACATGCGTACAGGTCAAGGGCTGGGGCAAGAAGGAATCGAACAAGACCATGGACATGGAGTCTACGGGGCGCAACAAGCTCAACATCGGTTAATTAGTTAGGTCGTGAGTCTTTGTATTCTTGGTATGTAGCAATGAACTCAGTTCGTTCTACGCATAAGCAGATGCAATACTATAGCACATTTCGTGAGTATTCCTACGTACAATTAATTCCTTAAATACAATTTTCTATCGTATCGCGCCTGAAAAGGCGAGAAACATGCAATATATTAAGTCAACTGAAAATTGGGCTAGCTTCTGCTACCTACGGATCTCATTGAGTATTCCAAATCTTAACCGGTACCACAGGCACAATAGAGCATGATTAATGAACATGATCACAGATCCCCGAGCTTGGCCCCCCCTCCAGGGTCCCTTTGCAGCTTGCCCAAGGGCTTGCCCTTGGCGTCCCAGGGCGCCGACATGCCACCCATGCTTCCCAGTCCACCTGAGTCACCCATGCTTGACTGGATATCAGCCATCCTGAGGTGTGGACGTACGGAACATAGTAGAAATTAGCAAGAAATATTTTTCCTCTTTCGATAAACAAATAGTTTTCACACAAAGATGGAAGATAAGATGAATGTGCTCCCAACAATATACAACATGATTCACACGATACATGTATATATGTACACACCTCTTGGAGAGACCGTCGCTGAGGCCGGCCATCTTCGGAATGTGGTGTGGCCGCGCGGTCTTTAACGTGCTATTGCTCTTACTGAAGTCAATATTGGAACCCAATGGGGAGGAATTTTTCGCCCCCGCCTACATGGGTGATAACGGACGAAATGTGAAGGTCAGTATAAGTATGAGGATTGTATTTTAATGGTCATGATACTCGGATACTCGGATACATGGAAGAGCATTGAACTATAAAACATGGGATGAGGCATGGTTTAGATCTCAAGGGATATCAATTACCTGCATGTCTGGGCTGGAGTAATTGTAGTTGAATCCAGGAGCACACGGAGACTCTTTCGTCTTGCTGGGGGGCGTATCTGCTATTGTTGCAGTCGCAGCACCGTCCGCTGAGGTGTAGTCTTCGTGCGTGGTTCCTAAGAAAGATGATATTCGGGGCCATTATTAGTATGATGGTGACGTACGATATATATTTGGGGGTCATTATGAGTATGGTGACTGTACTTTATGCTCATGATAACTAATTTAGTATGTGTTAGAGTTACTCCGCTCCTTTAACATGAGCCACTTGAAATTGAGCAAGTATTAAGGAGTAGTAATGGTGCAGAGATACGTACGTGATTCATCCTCGCTACGGACGTTCCTATGCGCTCTGTCCACCTCAGAAGAAGGGGAGACCAAGGCTGAGGCGTCCACCTTGTCCCGATGCTGAGCGTGGTGCTGGGTGTCCACAGGGTTCAAGTCCCCTTTGTCTCTTGCGATGACCCGGATTTCATCATCGGACTCGAATGAGGCGTGTCTGATTAGCGCTGTAGGCGATTCCAGGCCTTTCGTATCAGCATCATCAGAAGACTTATTATCTGCCCCCTTCTTGGCCTCCGCTATAATATCCCTCGCACTCGTGGCTGTATGTCCCCTATCAGCTCCCTCCTTTTCGTCCCGCCACGAGTTGTCCCGCTGCCCCATGTGGGCATCGTCCGACTCCCTTCCCGTACGTTCCGGGCCTGCTTTGCCTTGCGAATCGTCATCCTCCCCTGCTGACGTAGGTCGAGAAGAAACCTTGGCGTCTGCCTCCATACGGGCCATTTCATCGAGCGCATTGCGATTCGAGGCGGCTTTGTTCTGCCACAACGACACTTTGCGCAGCTGTGGCCAATCCTCCGAGCCATCCTCTCCGAAGTGCTGCAAACTGAATCCCCTTCCTTTGGAAGCAACGTCCGGGAACCGAGAGTCTAGCAGCGGATTCTCTTTGCCTGCATCCTGTACTACCACGAAGATAGATTTCTCGTAGTACACCGCGATGGTGATCACTCCAGAAGCGTGGTATGTCTTGCTAGCGATGAGCTCAATATTGTTCAACTCCTTTAGAGTAGGACTGTCTTGCTCAATCTGTAGCTCAAAGAAGGTTTCTGATGGATGAAGATGAAGTGTCAAGGTAGATTTTAGTATGATAGTTTGGCACAGTGGAGATTGCATTCATACTGACATCACTAGAGAGAGCTTACCTGAGGGATCCCCTTCAAGCCACTTCTCGATCTCTGTCGCCTCTTTGGGGTTGCTGCGGCGCGTTTCAGAGATAATTTCCTCCAGTAACACCTCGCTGCACTGTATCTGGTGCTCTATAAGAGCTGCTGTGCGCGCCACGTATCCTAAAGCGCCTGCGAAGGGGGATGTGGTGGGCACATTGCTGGTGTCGCACAGGAAGTCTAGGCGGCTTTGTTGCATGCGCAGCGCCGGGATGATCAAAGGAATATCGGTTAATTCAAGTGCAGACGTCAACTGCACCCGACCTGAGTAGCACCAGGAGCCAAACCGAAATAAAACATCGTGGTGCACGCTTAGCACGCCACCCGCGTCCCAGCTGCTCTTCATGATGCAGTACGTCTGCTGGTAGGACTTATTGCTCACGTTCAGCACCTTCAGCTTTGGGAGGTCTTTCAACAAGGCCATTGGTACGTGCTTCTGCAACGCATGCCATAAGGTCAATTTGCGGTAGCTCACTGTATGGTCTTGGTACTGTGCCAGCTGATAGATGAAATGTAAGAGCCGATATTAGTAACACAGTTGTCTGTGGTGGCCTTTTAAGATTAGACTAGCTATGCGCACGTACCTGCATGCCCTCGCCGTGCTTGGACACGTCCGGGAAGCGCACGTCTAGCAACGCCTGGTCGCCCTCGCCGCTCTGTACGACAAAGTACAGGTTTTGTTCGCTGTACGTATGTACATGACAGAGATAATGATCAATAGATATGTACAGGTAAAGGAGTCAGTATTACTATGATGTTCGTATGATGAACCTCCAAGGCTACACTCATTTCCTTAACATCCATCAACCTACCTGTATACAGCAATAATGATCAGCCCGCGGGTGTATGTCTTACTCGCGATTAAGTCAACGTTGTCCATGTACCTGTATACGTGTGGTTAAAGGTGTTTAGCGGTCATTATCAATATGATGATTGCAGGCTATGTTCAAGGCCTTTCACATGAACCACGAAGTATTAAAAAAAAGTACCACGGTATAGAGATGCTGGTAGCCAGCCCTCAAAAGTTCACTTATATTGGCTACGTACGCAGGGATACCGCCGAGCTCCATCTCGAAGTAGGTGGCGGCGCCATCGTCATCGATCCAGGGGAACTTGGCGGCCATGTCCCGCATCTCTTCTCCGACGGTCTCACTGCACATGTTAAATCAAGGTCAAATGTAAGGATTGATATAAGTTCTACTTATGCGTGTGAACGTCACAATACACATACCAAATATTAAGCCTAATCACACATTTTGACTCACCTGCACATCTCTACGGCGAAGAAGTCAACTGCATCAGCGAGGAACTCTAGAGGAAGATAATAGTCGCTCGATTCGGGAACAGCCCCCGCGTTGCAGAAGTACCGCAGACTACCTTGCTGCTTCTGTAGGATAGGGATTATTACCGGTAAATCAGGGGTGCCGATTTTGAGGCCATCGAACTGGATCTTGCCTCTATAAGCCCAATTGCCGCAGCGGAACAGAACCTCACGTGTTTCATCGCTCTCTACCTCTTTGCTATCATTATTGCGCGCGTGCACTACGTAGATCTGCGTGTATCCCCCAGCAGTGCTCAAACTCTTCGCGGTAGGCGGTGTTTCGTCGTCCATCGCGATATAAGATCAAACTCGCACTTCCGTGAATATGCACCCTTTGCTTAAGAAAAAAACGATGAGATCTTCTAATTAGAACCTGATACGTGTTACGTATGTATATATAGGCTCTATCAATATGAGACCGTAATAACACTCTAGAAGGTGCGTATTTTCAATTTTGCGAATTCCAACACCAACAGTATATAGAACGTCTTATACATGCAATAAAAAATTGACCCTGATCTACTACTGATTGGATGAACCAGATGTTCTTCGACGTGCTTCATGCTCAATAAATATGAAAGATCTTAATCCTCATCTGTATTCGTTTATTTACAAAATTATTATATTGACATCTGGTCAGGTTGTAAGGTACTCAGGTCACTAAACTAGATAGTTTCTTCGCTAGATCTAAGTAGCTCTGGTTTTCTTGCTGGGTCCGTTTGCGCTGATATTATTCGTGCCAGTCTTGAGAGAATTTGTGCTCTTCCTCTCCTCTTCTTGCTCGTGTGCTTGCGCAGTGCGCTTCCTCATACTGCGCTTCTCGTTGGTATTATGTTCTGGCTTGTTGTCTTTCGAATTGTCTAATGATGATGATGCAGCAGCAATTTTGTTGTCTGCGGTGGCAAATTTGTTATTTTTCAGTAGATCGCTGCCGGTTTGCTCGGAGGGGACTGCAGTATCACCGCCCTGCTTGTCTTCCGAAGCACAGATGACTTGCGAGTTGCTCGCTATGGAGTTACTACTGCGCTGGGTAGCCCTGCTCCCAAGACCCGTTATCTCTATATTGCTGCTTTTCTTTGTATAATTCCCCTGTGCTACGTGATTGCCGGCGCTGGTATCTTTTGAGCCTGTTTTCAGAGTACCGCTGAGGTCCACCAGGTTTCCATGCACCTCCATCTCGCTCGGGGTAGTGCTGTTCCGGTGGGGCAGCATTTGCGGCATGGTCGAGTTTGCACTAGATCCACTGCTGTTATTGCTACTGCTCACCCCCACCCTGTCTACGCGGGGTATGGAGTTTGATCTGGTGAGGGTAATGGATGAGGTTACATGAGTATGAGGATTTGGTTGATGGTCACAATACTCATTCATAAGACGAAATAACATTCCACCTTTCACTACTATCGTAAACCAGAGGATGTGGTTCATCCAACTCTTCAAACGAGACACAAAACATGGCATAATCTAGTGGCATAATCTAGAGCTATATCTTTCGAGAGATAAGTACTCACGTGTGGTGGATGCGAAACCCGAACACGCGGGGCACGAATTGCTCCACTGCCGGCTCTGGCACCAGATTCTCGTAGGACATAAAGAACAGGTTAGGAAAAGTGGGCCCGAAAAATGCGCCATCTATGTGTCTATGGTTGGCATGGCAGTTGTAAACGTCTCTGCACTTGGGACATAACAGCTTCACCATGCCATGCTTGGGGTCATCAGCAAAGCCCATTGGCACCACTGGTTGCCCTCGACATAACACGCGCGGGCATTCTCCAAACTCCTTGTTTGTGTACTTTCGGTGCATGCTATCCAAACCATGGCTAGTAACGATGTACCTAGCGTGAATTAACCCGTAGAGCAGTGCTGCGCTGCGGCTGAGATCTTCTGTTTCCGGCTCTGTCGGCGTCAGCCGATCCAGTATAGTGTCTAGGGCCTTTGAGTAATCCTTGGAGATGTATTGTTTTAGACCGAATAGATTGAATGAATCCTCGATGTAACTCTTCTCTATCTCGCAGAAGAATTGGTTCCCGGACAAGTTACAGAACCAGCTCGCCCAGTTCTCATCCAAATAAGAAGACGAATCGCTGGTGCCGTTGTGACTCATCGCTTGTGAAGGTTGTTTATGACTACTATCTAGTTTAACAAGCTCGCTTGGTAAACTTTTCTCACCTCGCTTACTTTCTCGAACTGGATGCTAAAGGCAACAAAACAGAATCTTATAGTATAAAAAATGGCTGAATGGATAGTTTTATCGCCCTTTTCCCTTCGTGCGACAGTAAGAAGGTTTTCAAACAACAGCCTTCTGAATTAAAAGGATTAAATTTGCTCACGTCTGTCAGCCTCCGCTAAACGTGTTAAAGACCGAATGTACCGCACGTCTCAAATACCAAGTCGGTAAATTACGCCTACAATTCGCTGTGTTTAATCTAGCCATGTCTACGTTCTTATTCTTAGTATTAGTGCTCTGTTTAGTGGGTAGACTAAATTCTTTTCTTTCTGGAAGCTCTTTTATGAGGCGCTATGCGACTTCCACGTCTCGAGTGCGTCGTGTTGATTTGACTGGCAACAAGGAGTTTAAAGTAGGCAGAGTCAATGGCACAGTGAGCAATAAAATCAACAGATCTTTCACTAAAGTGATCCACAGCATAGTACTAAGCGAGGACGAACAAAACAGTCTGATGAACAACGACAACAATGCCGCCCCGTTCTTCTCAGCTTCCATAGTGCACGACACCAGTGGACCCGTGCCCCGTAGTTCGGAGCTGAGTATTATGCTGCTTGCAGTAGAGGACGCAAATGGCAGAAATATGGTCAAAGATAGCAGCCGCGATGAAGTTGACATATATTCACTAGTGGAAGAGAGCCTTAAGTGGTACCTGGACAACGGGGGGCGCATTGGAAAATTGGCCGTATCTACCGCTTCAGACGGAGCTCTTTTAAGGGCTGCGCAAGACATGGGGTTTACAGCCGTAGCATCTCCTGAAGATGGACTTGGCTACAAGAGACTTCTGCAAGAAGTGCAGTCTTCATCTGCCTGGCTATTCACGTGTAATCCGAAGGTGCTCAAGCAGCACGCTCTAGACCGGCTCAGTCGACAGGAGGGCAATGCCGCCACCCTCAATGACCTTTTAGGCCGTATATCGCACGATATGGGGGACACCAAGGCCGGGATCGAGTACTACACCGCCGCTCTTACTATCTCTCCTTCCAGTAGTGAGCTTTTCCGGAATTTGGGGTCGGCCTACCATAGTATAGGTAATACGCAGATGGCCTTTGCGTCCTACCAACAAGCAGTGCAGCTGAACCCGGCTGATTCATTGGTACGTAAGCGTCCTGTGGACTTTGCTACAATGACTTTTGTGTCAATTACAAACAGCATTCTAATACTGTACTGATCCTAATACATCACTTCACTAACCCGCGCAGGTGTACCTTAAGCTTGCATTTTTCTATGAAGGGTTTGCGGATATGGACTGGCAGGACGCTGCAGAACACGCGGAACGCTGCTATAAGTACTACCTGGACAACGTAGACGGCCAGGACGTTGCGATCTTGACTAGACTGGGTAACCTACTGGTGCGGGAACACAAGTCGGCACAGGCGATAGAGATATACGATAAGGTACTAGCCCTCGAGCAGGATCAACACGGCGTGTGGTTCAACAAAGCGCACGCCCAAATCAAGGAGGGAGATGTTGCAGGGGCAATGATATCACTGAAACGTACGCTGGAGCTGCTGGATGGTTCCGATGCAAATACAGAGGCTGCGGCCTCTCACATGCTTATAGCATTGGATTCTACTACGGCCTTGGCTGCTGACAACGTAGAAGATCAGTACATAAAATCACTATTTAACGCCTATGGCAGCACCTACGACGATCATGTTAAAAAACTCCTCTACCAGGCACCCAGAGTCATTAGACAAGAACTGGCAAAGATCTACAAAGGGAGGTTCGTAGTGACGGACACCGCTACGAATACAGTGATGGAGGGAGGGATAGACGGACAAGATGGGGAGAATATACCCGTAAATCTACCATCTGATAGCCCTGGATGTACTACCATAGTGCCCACTATCAAGATTAATAATACCTTGGATATCCTGGACTTAGGGTGCGGTACTGGGCTTGCAGGGGCATGGCTCAAGGACTACGCCAAAGTGCGTATAGATGCGTTGGGGGCTTTATGGGTTTACCTCTGTACGACCACTGATGTAATTAGTTCTGAATAACTCGTGTGATGGGCCTCTTCTAATTATTAATCGATTACGTCGAATCAGTGAAATTCTCGGGTATAACGAGATGTTGTTCAACCATCGTACTTATAATATGATCTTTCAACACCCACCCCTGTCTTCGTTTGCGTCCCATCATTTCACAGTCGCTGAGCGGGGTCGACCTGAGCGAGAAAATGTTGCAGATTGCCCGACAGAAGATGATCTACGAGAAGCTCACGTTGGCGTCTCTGCAGGTGGGAGATAATAAATTAAGTCCATTTTGTGGGTGCCGTTTTATGCATTTACAATACTTTTCATCGTGCACGCAGGAGCATACCATTACTAACTTGACCTAAACATCACAATATATGTTCACAATATAGACGTATTTGGAAAAGGCAGTGGCATCCCAAGTCGACTTCGACCTAGTAGTGGCATCAGACGTGCTATCGTACGTCACTATAGGGGCTACAAGTGGCTATTGTATGAACGCACAAAAAAATTATCTTACTAATAATGACCAATTATGATATTATATGACTGTCTATAGGTACGTCGGAGAGTTGCGACCAAGTTTCGGACAGGTTGTCGACGTGCTTAGACCCGGAGGACACTTTGCGTTCACAGTGGAGGCTGTGGGCCTGGGAGGAAGTAGCACCGGTCATGAGATTGACGAGTCGTTCGAGAGCAACGCTAAGGGGTTCCAATTACTGCAGAGTGGACGTTTCGGCTTCAGCCGCACGTACGTGGACAACGTGGTTGATAGTACGGAGGGCATGGAGTTGGTAATGTCTCGGGAATTCAGCCCCCGCATGGATGCGGGAAAGCCAGTGCCCGGATACCTGTACATAGTCAGAAGGGAGGAAGGAGTAGATAGGGTTTAGGAAGACATGATGGGGTTAGGATAAGCTAGTGGTAGTGTGTGAAAATAGATTAATAGATTGAATGGGTTTGTTTGTGAGACAAGATTGTACATTGATGAATGATTGCGTTTACTGAACCCCTCATACTAGGGCGCACGTCAATAATATGACGTGCGCTCTAAACGAAATGACAGAGTTTAGAATTCGATCAATATACAAGGAATGTGTTTTCTAATATCCTAATAGTACTTGCCATCATACTATCACAATGATCATCTACAAGCTCCTAGTGATATTGGCTACACTGGCTGTCATGATTAAGAGTTTCAGGCCTATTATGCCATCCGCGATCAGGAGAGGCTTGAGTTGTAGGATGGTGGCGACAGATGATGCGTTGGAAGTGTTGGTCCCAATAAAGCCCGAAAAAGAGATGAAATGCAAAGATAGGGTGGAAGGGAAGCAGAAAACATCAGATAGGATTGAGTGGAAGGCAGCAGTGAGGAGTAGTTGCAGGGTCAAAGAGAGTTCACGCACCGCAGAGCAATACATGGCTCTACCAGCTTCCCAATACAGTGTGCTGGCCGCGGACCAGATTGAGCGCTTAAACGATACGCAGTTTAAAGCCACTTTGGGCAAGCTAAACTTCTTTGGCAATATCTTCATCCCCATCCTGTATGTGGATGTGGAGGTCTTTGGGGAGGACGCGAGGGCGGAGATACTCGTACGTATATTAGTGAACTTTTGAGGGATGTCTCTATTGTATATATACTGCGTCAGAAACTAGGTGGTGCGTGTGAAAGGCAATCTGCATCTGATAATGACTCCCAAAAATCCCCTGACAACCACAGGTTAGAAAAGCAGAGACCGTGGGTAGCGAAATCGCTGAAAAAATCAGCGGCACCTTCGACATCTTCGCCAAAAACAGTGTATCCGTGGGTAGGGATGACAAGGGCGATAAAGTACTAGTCAGTGACACCACCCTTAAGATAGACATCACCCCCCCGGCCTCCTCCAAGGTGCCCGTGCGTAAATCGATATTGTTTGTTTAGAGGGTTGCATCCCGAAACTTTTAGCATCATATTTGATTATGAATCGTCTAAGTGATATGACTTATCTACTTATAGTTCACTTGCTTATCTTTTACATCCTTGGTCATCATCAATATTCAATACAAATATTATACTGATAATAATGCCTCCAACGTCGTGACCATCACAGATGCGTCTGATCCGCAGCGGAGGCAACTTCGTGATTCAGCAATCCCTGAACTTCATTGTACCCACTTTTGTGAGGTTATTGGCCAGGGATTTCAAGAAGTGGAGTGCGGGCAGCGACAGTCGAGAGGCGCTCGAGGGGGCTTCCTTGTCTTCGTAAGCACGGACATTTTTTCCTTAGCATGTTACATACTATGCTGGGCATTGAAATTTGTGAGTGTCAACTAGATAAATAACGATGCATGTGTGTGAAATCAATTTCCTTGCTAGTTAATTTAGTTATTATTTCCAATAGATACACGCTACACAAAAAGAAATGATTCAGCTAAGAGAACATCTTGCCGGTACTGGATAAATGGTACATATTAGAAGTTAGCACTGCTTCTGCATGACGTGCGAGAGACTAACGGCCGTACCCACAGTGCTCGTCGTGCGCAGATGGGGGCCTTTCTTAGCATGCAGGGGCCGCCCGCCCAGCCTTCGCATGTCCTTCAGACCCTTGTGCCGCTGCTGCCCCACATTGAAACCTCCCACGGTAGCATTGTAGGCCGCCAGCAGAGATGCCGAGTCCAGTGTTTGCTGGCCCGTCCTGAGCTTCATATTAACTTGGTCTGAACGTTTCATGCCCTCATTCAGGTGCCCGTACCTGTCAAGGAGAGCATTTGCGGGTAGTTATTAGTATGATTGTGACGTGCGATGGATGTTCGGGTCGTTACTAGTATGATGGTTGCTCTTTGTGTTTATAAGATATATTCGAATTACATTGTTAGATCTACCGCGCAGGAGTCACTCTGTATTGATTATAGTAGCAGTCATGATAGAGATGTATAGCGCGAACCTGAGCTTGGCTTTCTCATCCTCGGTACGGAACTCGGGAAATGGGCCAGACGTCACCTTTGTCTGGGACAGGCGCATGCTCTTGGAGACCCCACTTGTGTATGGCCTGTCCACGCGATTAATCCGCTTGATGGGTGACGTGATGCTTTCTAGAAGCCTCATTTTCTTCTCCTCTGTTTTCTTATTATTCGTCTGCAGGAACACCAGGGAAGTGCGACCCTGATCGAATATCTCGGTTATCTCCGTCCCATCATCACTCATGGATTTCGACATGTGAGACTTGCTGGCGATAGAGCTGGAGTCTGTCCCCACGAGGATGCCATTCTTGGGAGGTCGAAGGCCCAGTTCCACCAAGGAACTAGATCTGCAAAAGGTCTGGTACGATGAGGAAGATAATCTAACGTCTCTATATCCCTTGTTACCTGAAGGGGGGCCTAGGTCGGGGTGGTGCAGATAATCCCGCTTCTCCTTCTCTTCCACTGCCAGTTCGGCTTGACGTACGGAAAACGGCTTGTAGGCGGCCGGGGTCTTTTGGATCAGGGTAGACATTACCTGCAAATTGAAAGGGTTAGGGTTAGTGTAAATGTCATGACATGATGGATACGATAGAAGTAGATATATTTTTTCTCATAAGAACATAGTATTGTGGTCCTGTATATATTAATTTATCCACGTACGCCTACAGATTGGTCGTCCTCACATCCCGTATCATCCTTCTCCATAGCCTGACAGCAGCTCCACATATGGAAGCCAGACGCCGACATCTCAAACTTGCCTGTGTGCTTTGGTGCATGCTTCTTTGGCAAGGTTTCAAAATTCACGGAAGGTAAGCAGGAGATGTGGGTATTCGTCTTTTCCGCCTGTTCTGCTTGTTCGTTGGCTTTCTCAGCTTCAGCGTCTTCCGCATTTCGTAGATCAGTCAACTCTGCTTTCGCCTTTATAATCTGGATCTCTAACTGCTTGTGTTCGCGGTTAGCCAGTATGGACGCTTCTTTCAGCTCTTTCTTTTCTTTATGCTTGAGGGTCGCTAGCTTGTCCTCTAGTTGGTTAGATTCCCGACCGGTTGACTCTTGTGCCTCAGCCAGAGAAAGCAGATCTTCGCTTGCTTCCTTCATCTTCTCCTGTACTGCTTCTATCTTTTTTAGCAATGATAGGCGCTCCAGGATTTGCAGACCGACTGCTGCTTCTGTCGCCTTACACTTCTTTTCAGTGCAAGGTTTCTGTCGTCGTTCTCGCGCCTTCTGCTTGTTCTCCTCCTCGATGACCAGACGTTCGTCCTCGCTTAGACCATTCATCCAGTCTTTGTCATCCTTGGGAGGGCCCTCACGCATCGCTAGGGCAAATGCTATCGTGTCCGCGTCAAGATGGGCAAGGTCATTGAAAGGGATCGGTCTGTCAGGTTTAAAAGCCATCTTAGCTAAACAATATGAGTTATTGGCTGTTAAGTAACCCAAAAACAGTAAGTGAAGAGAATATCTGAGAAAATATCATAAGATAATCGCCAGGGATTTACTGAGACGCAGCTCAAGAGAAACGACTTCCGCACGTAGACGACGTGCGCTTGTCATTCTATCGAACGTCCAATTGGCTTCGAATTATTTCGGACTTTTCACCATCGTGATGGCGTTTTTAGGATGTCAATCCTGCTTCATGCTTCTTCATATACTATTGGTCGTTCTTTTTTGTTCATTTGCGGCGTCGGAATGTAGCAAGAAGAGCCATATGGCGACTTTACTAGGTTCTGGTTTCGACTATGTGCTACCTGAGTCCCAGGGCTCGCGAGGGCTCAGTAATCTTAAAGCCATCAATTCTACGTGCTTCCTGTATACCGAGTGTAATGACTGCACCGACATTTCCTACGTCAACACAGATGATCAGAGTATTACGTGCATCTGGTGCTCGGATAAAAGTCTTTGCGTGTCTGCAAACAGCGCTGACAACTACTGCTCCCCTTCCGACCAGATGCGCTCCTGTGACGCTAACTATTATACGATCATTTTTATCGTGGTGCTGTGTGCGCTGTTCTGCTTGTGCTGCTGCACGTGTTACATGAAACGGTATCGCATGCGAGGGGACGTCCATTCAGATTTCCTCTCCCCTATTCTTCCTTCCGCTGCCAGAGCACTGCTGTGGCGACGCAGCTTTGCAGAAAACGGCGTTAAGGACTGGATGTGCATAATCTGTGGCTTCGACAATAAGAATAATAATGACAACTGCTCCATGTGTGGAACAACCCATGATTTCAGTGTGAAGTACAAGACAGAGAAGAAGAGGGAAGAGAAGGAAAGAAGAGAAAAGGAGAGGGCTAAAGCGGCATTTCAGCAGTTTGAAAAGTTATCTTATAATCAGCAAAATAACGAAACCCCCATAGAGGGAAGCGGTGGTACTGCCAACATTGCCATCGCTGGTACCTACTCTGAGGAGGACATCTTCCGGGATAACGCAGGGACATTACCTAGTAATGGGAGTAATGATGATGAAGTGGATGACAGTGATATGACCAACCCTGTGCTAGGAAGTATATCCCCCCGAAACTCAATGGAGGAGCGGGAGAGCCGGATTAGCACTCTTGGAGCCACGGTCATTGATAGTCTGCAGGTGCGGGAGTACAGGAACTTCAGGGAGTCGAAACCCTGTACCATTTCGGTACTATCCATTGCTTGATTGATTGAAAGATGTAATGCAGTATTATCTTATGTACGAGCGTTATGAACATAAAATACAAATCATTGTACTCATATCGACCCCTAAATTCCATCATACTTCATCGCCCCCCTACCAATCGTACTCATATCAACCCCTACATTTCTTATAATTTCACTTAGGTCTCCCCAACCCGTCCTTCGCTGTCCCAGTCTGATCGAGAAGAGGCATTTAACTACCGCCGGCTGAACCAGCTGTCGCTGCGCCAGAAGAGCGCGCGACGCCGCCGTATGTGGCAGCGCGTTCGAGACAAAGACACTGGGGGACTCGCCTGGGTTCGGTCGAATCCCGGCGATACCAAGATTACTCATCAAGTGATAAACAAGCTCCAGAAATCCCCGACTTCGGGGTCCGTGGGTCTCTCTTCGCTCTTCGGTTTCGGCCCCTGGCGTTGGGACGGATCTGCTGACACGGATAGAAGTAACGGGGTGAGAGGGACAGAGAGCCCTAAGAATGGGAGTAGCATTATGATTCAGCAGCAGGCGCAGATGGGTTATTCTCCTCGTACGTCTTTTTCCTCTTATGCCAGCAGTCACAGCAGCAACAGTATCCACAACCGTGCTGATAGAAATGAGGGCATAGAGTCCATCAGAAGTGCGGGCTTGGAGGAATTGACCTCAGATAATCCATCTTCGGGGATATTTTCCTTCCAAGGCTTCAGTCTCTGGGGGGATACGACTGCCAGTACAGGAAATGTGGGCGCTGGTAATACTTATGATACTGGTAATAACAGCTCCACGGTTGGGCTGAGAGAGGTTCTACTACAGCAACAGGATGATGATGAAGGGACGAGCGAAAGCCCAGCGGGCATCATGGAGCAAGGTGGGGAGTACGTACGACCTACTCTTGACACCGCAGGGGCCAGTAGGAGCAATTGGGGCGATAGCTCACCACGAAGCCCCCACCGAGACGACTTTGGGGATCCCACATTCATGTCCGAATCCCCAGGATATACCAGTGTGTTCGATCCAGCGGGTGGGCTCAGATGGGAGAAGATAGAACCAGGGCAGCTGGTCTACAAGGTACCAATATACACGGGTGCGTTTACGACAGAGGATCTTCAGGGATTTGATCTATTGTACATTTTTATATTTTGCTTAACACAGCACAACGTAATGCTATATATATTATCTATATGTATCATCTTATACTGCTGCGCTCTGTTAAGTTCTCAGACTGAGTCGGCAACACTAATCCTCTGCTCACACGGACGTCACTACGAATCACGCCCCATAATACTGCAATCCACACAGGCGACCTGATCAGCACTGCCAGCGAAGACAGCAGTGAACGTGAGAGCTTCAACTCAGTCACGGCTGCCGCCGCGGGCGCGGGAAACGTTATCATGGGCCCGGAAGGACAGCCTACAACCAATGCCTTGAGTGTTGTTCATGCCACTGATGCTACAAACAGTAGCAGTACCGGTAATAACAGTAATGCTAATGATGTGATCAGCGCTTTTACTGGTGTAGACATATCTAGCACCCGTAACAATCCCAATAACCCTCAGCGGGGGTTGAGAACTCGGGGACACGCTGTAGACCCACTGCACCGAATGAAGGCCCTTGAAAAGGATCTCACCACGGGAAAATTCGACTTGATTGCCATCGCGGCACTGACCTTCAAGGACAAGCAGCTCTGGTTTCTGGACCAGGTGACCAGACTGCAGAAGCCCTGGTCGGAGGGCTGCATTCGTATGGAGGTTAGACGTGACCACGTGCTGCAGGACTCGCTATCTGTATTCAGCACTCTATCGAAAGGAGATATACACAAGTGGATGCGCGTGCAGGTGAGTTTGTGTTATTTTTTGGAGTTTCTATGAAAGATGTGGTGCAGCTCTATCTTATGAATGAAGTCATCACACTCATTGCTGCCTCTACATTTCATCCGTTATTTCACGTACTGCAGTTCAAGGGGGAACCAGGTATCGACGCAGGGGGGTTAGAAAGGGAGTGGTTCACACTGGTTGTTGCAGAGCTGTTTTCCCCAGACCAAGGGCTGTTTACTAGTAGGTAAGTATGTCAGGGTTAGACGCACTATTTTTTTCGCTGACAGTGCACGTTATCACTGTGCCCACACTAACCCTTCCACTTCGCGTTTTACGCTTTGTTGCAGTGCGGACAGCGGGAGCCTGGGCGGGGCCTATCACACCAATCCAACCTCCTTCCTGGGGCCCACAGGACGAGGGGGCTATAGATGCAATAAAAGAAATACCAAGCACGGAAAAATCCAGGGAAATACCAGTAGCGTGGACCCGGACGATATCAGCGACGAAAAATATTACGATAAAGAAGAGAAGGAGGCGCTCGCAGCGCACCTCAAGTACTTTTCCTTGTGCGGCCGGGTGCTAGGAAAAGCGATAATGGAGCAGCAGCCCATTGCTGCCACGCTAAGTCTACCCCTTAGGAAGCAGATCCTGTCCCTTCCTATCACCTTTTCCGACCTAGAATTCGTGGACCCCCAGGTTTATAGAAACCTGAAGATGCTGGAAACGTACGATGACATCGAGGCACTGGATCTGGATTTCACCGTCAGTTACGCGGCACCCGCACGTTTCGAGGGAGCTTCGGGTTCAAATGCACGTCAAAAGTCCAGGCCCAATCACAAGGATATAGATGATAGTGATTCCGATGATTCTGCGGATACGGGTAGTAGTGATGCTGATAGCCCTTCGCGTGCATCCAACAGCACGGATGGGTGGAAAGAATTCGTCCCCGCTACCTCGGCCCCGCACCAGATATTCGAGCTCAAACCCGGGGGAAAAGATATAGCCGTCACCAACGAGAACAAGAATGAATACTTACAACTACTACTACGTAACCGCGTACTAACCAGCGTGCAGGCACAAGTGGAGCACTTATTGAGGGGCTTGTACGAGGTGATACCGCCTGACCTGCTCAGTATCTTTGATTACCAGGAGCTGGAGCTGCTATTATGTGGGGTACCGGATATCGATGTGAAAGATTGGAAGGCCTACACTGAGTACCTTGGGGTGTACAAGCGACAGGGTGCTAGGCACAAAATCGTCAAGTGGTTTTGGGCTTTTGTGGAAACGTGTGGGCCAGAAGAGAAGGCCCGACTTCTCCAAGTACGTGTTGATGATCTGCATATGGCTATGGATGTATACCATGACTGTGTTATTGAATGCTTTGTGGCTCGAATTGAAGTTGTGATCTAGCTCGAACGTACGAGTATTCCACACAATCTTCTCACTCGCATCCCCTCCTGCACCCCATCTACTATTCCAAATGCAGTTCATCACTGGCTGTTCACGTCTGCCAGCCCAGGGCTTCAAGGCTTTGATAAGCAATGATGGCAAGCTCCGGAACTTCAACATCCAGAGCATATCCAAGCAGGACAGTCTATATCCTCGGTCGCACACGTGTTTCAACAAGATCGACCTGCCGCTGTACGTGCTATCTGCTGTAACATGGGTAGGGCAGTGCACGCATGGGGCGGGAAACTCATACCAACCTATTCAGTGTTGTAATGTTTAACACAGAGTTTAGTCACATCGCAATTGTTATTGTGGTACTCTAGGTTTATTGTATCTCGTACCGACGTGTGTTCTGTTGTATTCTCACTATGAGTCAGAAACACTAATCCCGTCTGTGCGTACGCCCCACCACCCCATGTCCCTACACATACCCGCTGCAGGTACGACACCCAGGCCGAGCTAGAAGCATACATGAGCTGCGTGACTGCAGGAGAGGTATTTGGATTCACCATCGAATAGCCTGCAGCCGATACTGCTACACCATCCGCGCATGTAAATGGATGGATGGAGGGGTGCATGTAGGGGAGAATAATGTAGAAGAAATACGATATATGTTTAAGTGTACATATTATACATGAATGACAGTAAACACACCAGTAGCCTGTTCAACTGTTCCCATTAGTACTACTTTCACCCCCACTCGCATAACTACTGGCACCACCAGTAGAGCTATTACCACTACTACCACTACTGGCACTGAGAGAGCGATGGGAACGGGACTTCTTGGTGTCCTGATATACCTGGCGGGCTGGCACCGCAACTAGCTCCTTCTCGGGCAGGATCATAGCAGTGAGTTCTGCCCCATACACACAACCGGTGTCCAGTCCCACAGCATTATCGTATAATTGCAGGCCTCTGGCGGCATCGTGACCGAAATATACCGTCATCGGACCCCTCCAGGCAGAAGCCCACGGGTAGCGGGAGTCACAGCGTGCTGAAGGCCGCCTACATAGCGTACAAAAAAAATGGTATTATCGACATCGTGAGTGAGATGAATGTACTATGTTCGATATAATAAAGATGTAGTTCTCATAGACGTTTACTACCAACTACTTACAGGTAGACGTCCGTCGGTGTGGGTGGTATGAGACTTCGCATGGTCATCATGACCCATGGGTCCTGTTCAACCATGCGCACATCGTTCTGAAAGCCCGCATGTACAAACAATGCACCCAAATCATCAGACTGTATATAGTAAGGCAACCCTACCAGCCACTCCCACTGGGCATCCGACAGCCCTTTCGCCAGCCTAGTATGTTCATTGGACTTCAGCCTGTCCCCTGCCCTGACATAGGTCATACTGCGCCTGATCACTTCTTGGTCGTGATTACCCCTTACAGAGAGAGCGCCAAGGTCCATGGCCATCTGAATTACCTCCAGACTCTTAGGCCCCTTGGCTACGAGATCACCTAGCAATACCACCAAATCGCTAGGTCGAAAACGCACTTTCCGCAGCAGGTCTCCGAACTCATCGGCGCAGCCGTGTACGTCCCCCACCACTATTACCCTGGCCTGGTACCTGGCATGGTTACGATGTTTGTTGAGTTGTAAACATGGTGGTTGGGGTGATTCCCATGACGTGCGGTAGTGATGTTTAGGGGTTATTATTAGTATGGTGGTTGGGTGTAATGGCCATGACGTGCGGTAGTGATATTTAGGGGTCATTATTAGTATGGCGGTTGGGTGTTGTGTTCAGGAGAACACGGGATGTGATAGAAATAGGATTCGATGAGTTATATAAAGTAGCCATGGTATAGAGATATAGCCCTGATAGGTTTACTGGTATACGAACTGGTTACAGTGTTGTGCTATGGCCCGCGAGAGGTCTCTACTAATATAGGAGCCGTTGTTGCTACTGTTGTTGTTGCTGCCATAACTATTTGCGTCTATTTCGAGCTGCAGCAGGTCTTCACTTAGCACACCCCACTTGCGGGCACCCTGCCACCAGGATGCGAGGAAGTTGAAGTTTTTGTGCTTAGGGATGCTGGGCGCCGCCTCGATGGCTCCGATGGACTCGGAGGCCAGATGGTCGTACGATATCGTCCTGTGGCGATAAATGAAGAAGTTTTGGTGAGCGATATTATTAGTGTGAAGGCTGTAAATCATGCATCACACAGCAAAGTATATGTCTCACTTACCTGTAGAACACCTCTCCCAGATTCGCGTGAGCACGGCCGACATGACTCTTCCTCTGCTGGTGCCTCAATTCTGGATGGGCAGGGGAGTTGGTCCGTGTCGCTGCGGGGGGGGGATGTGGGGCTGGTATAGCTACTGGAAGTCGAGACACCCAGGTGTGGCCTCGTGAAGCCTATACTTTGTGAAATTTTGGGGTCGTCATCAGTGTGGTGATGATTTACGATGCATGTTCGAGGGACCTTAATAGTATGAAGGTTATCATGTATGCTCATGATTATGTTGAAGATGATAGGGCTTCAGTACACCTTTCATGACGTTCGGCATGCAATCCGTATACTAGTCACAGCAAAGACATACACCATTCTAAACCCAACTTATATACGTACCAGGGTGGGCCCTATACACCTCCCTGCGCACCCTGCGCTTCTCCCTATTTAACCTATTCATGTACATCCCACCCCAGGTGTTGATGCCTGCCCCAGGGCTGCTGCCGCCCCACCCTCCAAAAGGTCGCGTATTATCATTGTTCGATAACGCAGTATTGTTAGTATCCCCTCTACCCCCTCTGTCCCTATCCCTGTTCCCATCTGTCCTGATATCCCATTTTGAGCCCGGGTACGGCTGTCTGTTGAACCTGCTACCGCTATTGCCCTGATGCCAGCCCCCTGAAGGTTTCGCGCTACTAATACCCCTCCTACCTAAGTAAGACCTGTCCTTCTCAGTGCCGCGATCCCCTCGGATGGTCTTGAAGTCGGAGCTGAAGATCACGCCCTTGTTTTCCTGTCTCCTCTCTCTGTCCCTTATGTCCCCACTTGAGCGCCTATCAGGACTGCTGTTATTGTCTCGACTCTCACCGCTCGTTCTCTTCCTTCTTTCTCGCGGTCTATTGTTGTTATTGTTTGTCGACGACAGAGCGAGGCTACTTCTACTGCGAGGCAGCAAATGGTAGGAATTCTGTAAACCAAGATTGCACAGCACAAAAATCGCCAGTATACAGCAATTGGCGCCCATGTTTAGTCACGGATGTTGTATCGATGACTCTGCTAGTACTTACAGACGAACGGTATGGCCCCATTTTAGAAGTGACTAAGAACGTTTTGACGTGCGGCAATAATAAACGTGCGAGTTTCTGTTCGACATATCCGTCTTTAGATCTTCAATAGAAGTGTAAACTGTATCGAACAGAGTTCCTCTGGCAATATTTACAGCATATCTCAATATATTGCTAGATTCAAAGTCCATTTAAGTAAAGTGGAGTGTTATAATTCGTATTAAGAAAAGTCATGTCTTTCGGTGCTGAACTTTTGAGAAGACAATTCCATGGTAAGTGCCTCTGATCGGTTTTGATTTATCCTTATCAAACACATCTGACTTTTACAGAAGAAGTCAAATTTTCGATGATAGGATGTGTCTTGTAGTGCCTTCATATCCCTTGATTCTGACATGAAATTACTCTCCTCTCAAATTCCTACATCACAGAATTGAGTCGTAACCCTCCTGATGGCGTATCAGTGGGATTAGGCGATGATGAGAATATCTTTGAGTGGGAAATGATGATAGTAGGACCTCCCGATACTTATTATGAAGAAGGATTTTTCAAGGCGAAGCTCGCATTTCCAAAAGATTTTCCCAACATGCCCCCCGTGATGACCTTTGTGAGCGAAATCCTACATCCTAACGTTTATGAGAGTGGGGAGGTGTGCATCTCCATTCTTCATCCCCCGGGAGAGGATGAGTTCAACCCTCAGGAGCTGGCCATCGAGAGATGGAGACCGATTTTAGGGGTACGTAGATAGAATAGATAGCTATATCTTTATAATATGATCGTTATTTGGGATTTCGCAGGGTCTATCCGAAAACTGAACGAGTTTTAAGAGTATTTCTCGTCCAAGCTCTAACGATCCCTCCATCCAATCCATTACCATTTCAACCATACGAGTAGGTAGAGGCCGTGATCCTGTCGGTCATTAGCATGTTGTGTGACCCCAATATCGACTCTCCAGGTATATACCTGTTATAAAAATATCTTATATGCCTTGAAAACTATATGTGTACGAACATTGTTGGGTTGCCATCATCATGCACTCATCTTGCTCACCCCCTTCCATTGTCTCATCCTCCATACTTGCCTTCATCCACTCCACTCCCCCATGCCTCCTTTCCATAATATGCAGCCAATCTCGACGCGGCTAAGCTGTGGAGGGACGACCGCACTGCCTTCAAAAAGGCCTGCAGACAGTGCGTCCGGAAGAGCCAGGAGGACATCTAATCTTATAGCAATGCTATCTATATCCCATAGTATAGTACTGCTATCCGTATCCCATAGTACTGTCAATAGAAGCGACTTTAGTTAACATGAATCGAATATCCAGGAAAGAAATAACCAGTAAATCAAGTGAAGCATACGAAGCACAGTTAGCTTATACTCATTCAAATAGCAATAGGCAATAAAAAGTTCTCTCATCATGGTTCTTTTCAAATATACAGATATTTACAATTTGTCTATTCATTGTATTCTAACTAACCCGTCAAATGATACGAAGCACATTGTCATCATGCCGCAGCTCACAACTATAAGTAGTACAGAAGCGTGAGACACACCAACCCAATGCTACCAGTGAGAGTAACTACGCTCATTTGCATGGATCTGAGGCTGCCGTTGCAGTAGTTGCTCTGACAGCAGTACCGCACACGCACGTAATCCAAGCCAGCGTATTTGAAAGGATACTGACCCTCCTCGCATGTGGCAGCGCATTTCCTTAAAACGCACAGATTCTCCAAGTACTGGTCACCGAAGTACTGAGACTGCCCGCACAAATCCTGCTTAAGCGTCGATAGCTCTTTTACACAGTATTTCGATCGCGCTTCTGGACAAATGCTCTGGCCATCCGGCTTGGTGTACGACGAATAGCACGACAGCGTCGTAGAAGGATACTCGCCGTTGGTCAGGAGCTTGCCGCTAGCTGTGTGATCTACGTATCCACCGGGGTTTTCTGATGCTTCCTGCAGCACACGGCCATCTACACTTACAGAGGTCTCGATGGGTCGCTGTTCTTCCATTTCTTGTTGTGTAGACAGATTATCCTGTGCTCGAAGTGTGTAAAGAAGCAAAAGAAAGACCAAACCTAGCAGTAGCGACCTCATTCCAAGCCCTATCCTATTAATTTTGCACATTTTGCTCTATTTTGATTAACAAAAAATCTCACAACGGCCTTGCTTGACGCGCTTCTTCCTGCTCTACCCAAGATACAATTTTGCGATAAAGAGATAAACGTTATGCCTATAGTCCCACACAACTAATTTTTAAAACACAAAGTATTTGTATAAGCGCTGGTGTGATATTGTAAAGCATCATATAACTTCAACCGCATAAAAACGTTTAATAGAGAGCCATTATGGTCCGACTCTGTCACAGAAGCATAGCGTAGAAGATGAGCATAACTCAATTAATTTCTATTGTTGTGCCTAAAGTTGAAGGGGCTATTAGCTCGAAATGGTCTGTTTGTGGTGTGAGAAAATTGAGTCATAAATGGAATGGATTTCCATTGCTCTATTCCCAATCTGGTGTTGCAGTGAGACACCACACAACCAACGATTGCCATGATGACAAGAGTATAGCTGACCACATCGATGTGAAATGGAAGCTGAAAGATGGCAGCATTAAAGACACGAGAGTGAAGATAGGCACGAACATCATGTGGGCCGCTCGCTTCAACGATGTGGAGCTGGAGGGAGCCTGCGAAGGGGTGTGTGCCTGCAGCACTTGCCACGTCATACTGGAAGACGACGTCTTTGATGCCCTGCAAGACGCTGATTTGGAGGCTTCAGAGGATGAGGAAGATATGCTCGACCAAGCATTTGGGTGCGTGTATGTGTGAAATTTAGTGGATATAGCCCTTTACCATGATCGTTATATTCATTATTGATTAATTCATGCGAAAAATATATTATAGTTCTATTCTATACTAGTGTATTACGGTCATGACACATAAAATCATCCTAATAATCACCTTCAAACATTGACTTTTATGTATTGTATTAGGCTCACAGCCACCAGCAGGCTTGGTTGCCAGGTTCAATTACAGAGAGAACACGACGGATTAGTAATAACGCTGCCCAAAGCCACTAGGAACTTCTATGTGGATGGACACGTGCCGCAGCCGCACTAGAAGCATCTCATACTGTCCTTTTTTGTGCCTAACATGTTTTATTTGATGTATCCAACTGAACATCTTTAATGATTAATAGTATCTTAAGTCTGCATCTACATAAGCTTTAATCTTTATACAAACACACATTAATTCTTATTGTTATTGTTCTTAGTCTACTGGTACCTCTTTACGGCGTCCATGATCCCTTCATTGATGTCGAGGCAATCCTCGTTGGCCTGCAGCAACTGTGTCTCCATCTGCAGATGTTATCATAGATGAATTATAAGGGTCAATATGAGTGTTATGATTGCGATCGACGGCCATGACATAGACGAGTAGCTTTGGAAGATCATCAATCAGGGATCAATATCACATAAATAGCGTGCGCAGGATAATAACCACTGACCTGCTGAATCTCCCGCAGCGTCAGGCTCAGGGAGTGATCAGTATCCGGAAGAGTGCCCTTCACCAAGGCATACCTGAAAAGGATTGATGGAGCAACGCAAATCGGGGGTTTGAGGGTATTGTTAGTGGATTGCTCGCAGTTAGTGTGACAATCAGGGGAAATATAGAACTCGATCAGGCCTTTCACATGAATCAGCGTACTTGAAGGATCCCACTTTCTTTGATAGCTGCTTTATCCCTGTGGGAGGAGGCATGCGCATGTCCTCCGACACTTGGTGCAGAAGGTCTTTTGCACGTCTCTCGATTTCTGCTGGGGGTAAATTCATGGTTTCATGATCATTGTTCGCCCTAGATAAAAAACCACTCAGCATTTTTGCTGAGTCCATTAGCAGCAGAGAAGCCTCCAGGATTTTCCTTCTCTTGGTCGCCTTTCCATTCAGATACTCCAGATACTGCGCCGCCTGGTCCACTCGCTGCTGATGCATCAATATATTCATCTCGGTGATCAGATGGGACTGGTCGATGTCCTTCTGGCTCATCTTCCCATCTACCAACCCCATAGCTGCTTGCTTTTTCGGATTACCTTTACCTCTGGTAGGAGAGCCGGGGGTACCTCGAAGGCCAGTCCCGATCATAGCGCTAATATCCTTCAGAGCGTTATGGTAGCTGCTCTGTTGCTTGATCTCGGCCTGGGCGGCTTTATCGTCCCTAGCAATCATATTATGGTATAAAAAAATTTCGACAAGGATCTGGCTTTGGTATAAACCAAACACGCCCCCATGGGGTAAGGCGTGTCCTGTTAACTCACACACTAGGCGTTCAAGTTCTTCAAGCCCTAGATCCACGCTGCTTGAGCCTTCCATATTCTGCTTGTCGTGGTTGTCCAGGACATCAGAGGACAGCCCAAGAGGATTACTTTTCGCGTCGTTCAGTAAAATCTCGGCTTTCTCCTTGCCAGCGAGTCTTATGAGGTCAGCTTCCAGTGCACCTATTGCATTGCTAACCTGGGGCATCGTAAGTTTCATGGACGGAAGTAGACTTTCGTTCCCTGAGTCGCTTTCCGGGCGCGTCTCCCGCTGCATGCTTTGTTCCCTATACCTCATCAGACACATGATGCGGAACAAAAGTTGGGTGCATAGCAAAGTACCGAATGCGTCTAGTAGGCTGCCTCCGTTCTTTTTTGTGCGACCCTCGAAGATCATTAGACCTCTAGCGGTCAGATCACTTGCGCTGTCCAGCGAATCAGTGGTGGGCTGCACGAAGGGCAGCGGACACTTGTGGGAGGGCTGCCTTCGTTTCCATATCGCCCCCTTCTTCTGGTACCCGCCATCCTCAGATGCATGTATTCCACCAGTTATGTTTCCCCCACCATTGGAGGTCTCGTTGGACTCATTGTGCTGCTCTATCTTCTCGTACACGGGCCGTTGTAGTTCCGACAGCAGATCCGAGACAATCTGTAAAGGGCGAGGAGGCAAAATGCAAGGGCCAATGTAAGTGCGTTGGCTAGATGTCGAGATAGCGACTTCGTAATGTGGGACATTACTAATAGTAAGGCTCATACCTGCATTTCATCAGCCATCTTCATAGTATAGGCATCCAACTCCTCCTCGCAGTACCTGTTGGAGTGGTGTTGGGGGAACGTCATGAGTGTTATGATTGAGCTAGATGTTAATAGTTCAGTACGATATACGATATGGTAGAGCTACAGGAGACCTCTCATATGTAATACTCCACATTCAAAAACATATCGGGACTATACAGGTAAACCCTTGCGCAATTCACTCTTAAACACACGTACCCTCGGGCTCCCCAAACGTCCCCAGCCTCACTATCCAATCCTAATTCCTCGTTTTTCTTTTTGTCCTTTCCATTGGTGAGATTGGCAAAGCTCTGCACGGGTCGAGGGATGCGCCCAGCGCCTTGGAATATCACCTGTGCATAGAGGTTTGGGGTGGCGGGCGTGACGTGATGATGTGAGTGGTGAGTTAATATGGTGATTTCAAACCATATATACATGACATCTACAAGAAAAAAATCAAAAACGTACCTGCAAAAACGCGCTTCGCACGTCATTTGCAGGATCATTCCCGTTGCCCGTTGTGCGTCTTGCCAGTGCTGAGGCCGCTGTGGACAGACACAACAGGGATATGCCTTGGGCGTCGCCTGTACCCATGCCATCTCCCAGAGGGTTGATGTTCCTCATAGCGGAGAGCGCCTGAGCGGCGCTCATCCATCCCTAAGATAGGTGGTATCGTATTAACAATGTTGTAGGGGTTGTAAGTGTGCATTCTATTGTTGTTGCGGCTGTATGAATGGTGGCGTGCTGCGTAACTTCAATATGGACGTACTATGGATATATACGTACCTTCCCTTGGGGATCAAACCTCTGGCAGAGCGAATCAAACTGAGGCCATGTCGGCACCTGGCACTTAAGGGAGTTGCTCACTAGCCCCCGAAGGTTTTCCCTAGATAGCTCGGCCAGGGGCAGTTCGCCTTCCCGCAGCTGAGTGAGCAGATACAGCAGATGTGCACTGTCCTGCTTGGCAGGGTATTTCTCCAACAATCGTTGCACCATGCCCATGGCAAATACTAATCCTGCGGCCAGGTCGTAGTCGTGCGTGCGGGGATGAGCCGGTCCGAAAGCTGGTGCAGAGGCACTGGATACACCCTTTTCTTTTTTGCTGTTTTTCCCTTGCTTGTTATTCCCCTGTTTACTAGAAGGACTAGCATCTCTGACCTTGGTGACTATACTAGCCCGGACATTTAGTGACTCCACCCCATATTCTGCAGAGGAGGTGGCAAATTCGTCCTCTCTAAATATGTCCTGCTCGAGAGCGGGTAACTGCAGCATATTTCGCACACACCTCGTGAGAGCTCTGAGGGCAAGTATCACCCTCCTGGACGGCCTCTTGACTTCATCCCAGTCCACTGATGGTACCGTTTCCTCACTGCTGCCGCTGTTGTTGCTACCACTATTACTGGCACCGCTACTGCCGCTGTAACCGCTACGGCCTGAGACGCTGCTGCTGCTCTCGCTGATTTATAAGGTTGTGTTTGTTGAACATTATCAGTATGATGACTAAATTGTTTCGTCGTGATTATACAGCAGCATATATAGCCATACCATACACTTGTCCCCTTAAGTCTACGTAACACGCACCTTATAACTTCTACCGGAGGAGTCTTTCTGCTGTCGTCCAGAAGCCGCAGACCCAACCTTACCCAAAGACAGGCCACCCGGCCGAGTTGCGCGGATGTTTCGCTGACAGTTAGAACTGTATATTTGTCATGGGTGTAGTACTTCACGATATTTTTCCAGATCTTTATCTCCTCTGCAGCTGATTTCTGAAACACCCCTTCAAAGTCTAGTCCCTCTTCTTCTTTTTTTTTGCTTTCTCCATCACTACTGCTACCACTGTCGCTCTTAGTACCTTCAGCCTCTATGTCCTTGTAGGACTGATTTAACACTGCAGTCGCATCTTCCAAGGGTCTACTTTCTGAGAATCCAAGGGCCTTGCCTAGACTGGGCTCTACGGCGGATTTGGCTGGGGTGGGCTCCCTGCCGGGCGCAATCTTGGGTAAAAGTCCCCCGGTCACGGCCCCTGGTACGGGGGCAGTGGTGGTGTCAGAGTCTCCTCCTAATCCTGAGACCTCGTCTACACTGTTTGCACTGTTTACAGTAATCGCAGTCTCAGCAGGAGGTGCTGTTGCCATGGGCATATTCATGTCTGGGCTGGTGGATAAAAGAGGTTTACGCACTGTGATTGAGTCATTCCTGTGAAGGGTGGGGGAGGCAGCACCCATGCCGCTAGCACCAGAGGCGTCAGTATTATCAGGGTTACCAGCAGTACTAGCAGCGGAAGACATTTGATGGGACTTGTCTACTAAGGCTTGCATGGTGCGTTGTACGTGTGTCAAGAGATCCTGTTGCGATTGTCGGGCCTCGCGCAACTCAGAGATTGACTCTCTTGATTCCTCGCGTGAAGCCTCCATACTCCTCAAAACATCTAGCGATCTTTGTTGCAGCCCGTCCACTCGCTCATTGAAGGCCTGGGACTGCCTCAGGGACTGCTGCTGCAACTCGAAAATGGAGCCTTTTTGGGTCTCCACCAAAGTGGCTAGCTGCTGTAGTTGTTGGAGGAGCTGTTTATCATGCAATTTCCGGGCATTGTGTGCCTTCTCGGTCTTACGGTCAAGCTTATGACCCTTACGGCCTTCGTTCCCATTATCCTCTTCCACCTCTAAACCTGTCTCCTCATCAATGTCTACGGCATCTTCTGCACGTTCTTTTCCGGTCATTTCGGGTGTTTTCGAGGGGTGGATGTCACTGGGGTTTATCGCGCGCGGGGGAATGGTACACCCCTTGTCGGGGGATTCGCCAACATGTGGCACCTCTGGCTCCTCTATCTTAGCATTGGATTTTTCTACGACCCGTACTTCTTGTTCACCCACACCCGAATTTGTCATTTCCTGCCCTGTATCATCCTTCTCCTTCTTCTCCCGCTGCCGCTGCTTCATGCGACTCTCGCCTAAAAAATTCGGCTTGCCTTGCCTGCTCACAGGCTCTAGGCCCAGGATGCGGTCGATCTCGTCGTCCGTGCGTACGCATGGGGAGGCACTATCTGAGTCTTCTACTATGGAAGCCCCCCCGATGTGACCGTCATTCTCCCGCACGTTCTGCACATGTATGTAGTATACATTAGAGCAAGTTGTACGTCAGCATTGTGATGGGTGTATGTGAAACAGATATAGGTAGGTAGGTAGGTAGAATGCTCACCTGCACTAGCGCCACGAGGGCCTTCACTACAGCAGGCACTTCGGTGTGTTGTACGTCTGCAGGACCAAGCAGCCCCGATAACGTGCGGATTCCTTCCTCTGAACAGCCTGTGATTGCATGCATACTAGTGGGGGCTAGCATTTCTATTAGAGCCTCCCCGTCAAGCACGTTCTCCGCTAGAGCATTGACATTGTTGGAAGGATTGCTAGTCATAAGCCAGTCACCACACAGCTTCGAGCCGACTTTGAACATGACCCAACCAGCTACATGTTCGGCCTCCCATTCATCAAGTTTCCTCGGTCGATGGATGGCTGCGGACTCCAGCACCCGCTCTCGTAGCATGTGTGCGTGATCGGCTAGTTTAAGGGCGTGTAGAGGATGTACTAGCTGCAGTGAGTGTTTAATGGATTCCTGGGTCATACGTACAAAAGACGCCCCAGTCATCTCCCTCCGCTGAAACTGTGCCACATATTGGCCCAGCTCTATTTCGTCCCGAAGATACCTGTAGATGGTGATGTGTGAGGGTCGATATGAGCATGATGGTGACATACGATAGATAATTGAGGGTCGATATGGGTGGCCGTGATACTCCAACATAAGATAGAGCTACATCACAGCTTTCGTATGAGCCTTACAGTAGTGAATACCATACTAATGATACAGTTATACAGCACATACTTGAGCATGAGGGGGATGCCCCAGCGATGGGCCTGCGACAGCGAAGATGGGAATGGAGGATTGGGAGGTACGTCTATGGGTGCCGCAACGGTCATTAGCTTCTTGAGAGCATCCTATTGTACAGTATAGAGCATGAGTTGGCGGTATGTCGCAATTGATATTAATTTGTTGGTTGAGTGTAATGGTCGTGATACTCCAACATAAGATACAGCTACTACATCACAGCTATCCACGCACCTCGAGCTTGTCTGCGCTCTTCCCCTTCTGTCTCAATACCTTCCCTTCTGCGCTATTGAGCTTACGCGGGGGGCTAGGGGAGCCCCCTGGGCCATTACTGCCAATATTATTGGTGCCACTAATCCCAGTGTTAGCATCACCCCGGCCCTGGTTCCCACCACCAGAGTCACCCTTACCTGCAGCTCTTTTCCCCTGCTGATGTCCGGTGGCACCAGCAGCACCAGCCTTGGTGCCCGACTTGGCCAGTAGAGTCGCTTTTTGCTTCTGCTCCTCGTCCTCCATGAGATCACTGACTGACTGGGATGCTGCATAGATCTTGCCTAAATCATCCACGTGGTTACCCAAAGGCGCCTTTCCGGGCTTGTTGCGGGGGATCAGAATGGTCATCTCCTTGTCATAGTACCTGCATGACGTACGAGGAAAGTTTGGGATGCATTTTGAGTAAGATCGTTGCACTGTATGTCCGTGATAAAAGTGGTAGATATACAGACCCCTGAAGTCAACAAATATATAGCACGTACAACTTCACATCAGACGGTACGCGGGCGTTTTTGCCGAAAGCAGTCTGCTTGAGCTTGCTGAATATCTGCTTGGTGGTCACGCTATATAAAGACTCCGTCCCATCGGCTGGTGACAGCCGTCCTGATATCCTGAAGCCGTAGCCGAGAGGGGTGCGCACTCTAACAGTCATCGAATTATTCTTCGCAGCGGGAAAGAAGAATGCTCGAAGAGTATCAGGAGTCAACAACTTTGGTTCGGCATCTGATCGATACCAGCATGAAGTCAGCGCAGTAATAAATGCATCCGGTAAATGGGGGTAGAACTGCTTGAGGCCCTTTGCTACTGCTGGGGCACTCACTTGTCCGGCCTTATTTTTCGGAAGTTTGCCCACGATTACCAGCAGATGGTTGGCCCTGCGGAACTAATGTTAATTATCATGGAAGTTTCAGGGGTGTTATGAGTATGATGGTGACGTGCTACAGATAAGATTCAGCCCCTTCACTAAAGTCAACTCCGACAAACTAACCTTCTGCTGTCGAAGATATGCATTGGTCTGTCTATTTGTGTCGGAGGCATGAGAAGCATCATCCGATACATTAGTAACGTTGGTGCCTAGGGTGGTGTTACTCTCCGAACTTTGCAAATTGGTCTTGCTACCGCTGATATTGGCGTTAGGGTTTGCCATCAGGGTAGCTCGAAGCTGCTCTAGTTCAAACTGCTTTGGCTTCATTAAGGATGTCAGCATGCTCCGCACCGAGTAGTACCCGTCGGTCTGGGTGGCTTCCGGCCCATCCGAGGGACAGGCACGGGAAGCTCTGGCGGTGCAGTAACTACGAGTAGTGGTATTTGGAGCTATTGTTAGTACATATGGTTTACCGATGTTCGTGACATTTTATGTAGAGACACGGTCTCAAAAGTTCAAAAAAAATATCAAGCACTTACGCCCCCAGGATCTCGATAGGACAGGGCATATCCGGTTGCAGCCCCGCGAATATCATCGCGCTAGCGCATATAGGGAGAACCACCTTGCCCCCCAGGGCTGGGAGCCCCAAAGCGCGGCATATTTCCGTCAGATTCTCGGTAGTAGCGAAGGCTCCGGAACCTTGGTATACCTCCAGTACCGCTCCTGCCCGGCTAACTTGGGTTTCGATAATTTCGAACAGCAGCTCCTGCTCCATGAAATACCGTATAATCTCTTTAGCGTCCACCAGCGCTTCTTGCGATAAAGTGGGGATGATACTGCGTCCATTAAACGCTTCATATGCTTCTTTCTTGCGCATGTAGCGATCCTGTCGAGTTTCACATTCTGCAGCTTCTATTAGACTCTCATTCAGGGTAATCATGGAAGGACCAAAGCGCAGGCATATGGCTGACAAAGTGTTTCCACCCATGGGCTTGCCAGTAATGTCTTTAAACAGGGTCTTAATCTTGTGGATCGTGATCATAAAAGAAGTGTACTCCATTTCTTTATCCGGTACATCTATGTCCATCAGGTCATTAGGATTGTATTGGTTCTCTTGATTCTTCCCTTCTATGGCATCATTTTTCAGATCATCGTAATTTATTTCCAGTGACGCGAACACTTCCCTCCACAAACATTCTCGCTCTATCCCGTCTCTGCGCATGAGAGAGGTGTTGACTAACCGCTCGGCCTCTCTCAATAATTTCACGCCTCGTAGGCCACTGAGCCAACCCGAGTCCAGCTGGTCCCCGTACATATTGTCTCCTTCCTTCGCTTTCTCGATATCATTCCAGTCAACATCTTCTTCGCCATCATCGTTCTGAGGATGCTTCGTGGGAGATTGGGCCATTCCAGCAATGGCTGCGGTGGCCTCTGCCTCACTAACCCCAATCAGGTTAACTGAATTCTCCTTGGTATTTTCTGGCATGGTCAAACTGCAAAATAAATGCCTAGAAAGTTCCGAAAAGTGACAATTTTGTTCGTAGTTGTTTGCTATATTGTGACGTTCGGAAGATCCAGCGCACTCCCGAAATCATATCGAATTATTGGATACTGCGCTCGTTTAACTAACTTTAAGTGCGTATTAGTATTTTCACGAACTAATCGAACTAATATGACATCCATGTCGGTGAAAAAGGGGGTACAATCGGGCATTGGAAGCCTACAGGGCAGCTCTTCTTGGTTCCAATTCTCTCTGAGCCTTTTGATGTTATTATCGACATTCATATGGGTTCTAGCGGTAATCAAGGTGTTTGTGCTCGAAAACAGTCCTTTAAGTGCGAAAGTGAGCGCAGACAACCAGGTAGGTTTCCCTATGCCGACCACAACTATAAATAAAGAGGAGAGTAGTAACTTTCGTGTCACTTCAAAGACATTCAAACGGGCTGCAAGTGTGCACGACTCTGCAGGAATTGATTCACAAGGTACTACTGGGGGGTTTATCCCTTACGCCTCGGAGTGGCTGCTGATGAGACAGCACCAGGGCGGAAACCCGTACGTTCCTTGATATTGGTGATGATTAGAGGGCTGTACGTCTATACCATGGTTATTGCATGCAATGCTGAAGAGTTCATGTAAAAAGTATAATATAGCCCTGTCTTGTGTATACTTGTCATGAATATACTGTACAACCGGTATACTCATCATGAACCCTAAACATGACCACTGTAGGTACAACATCGGCTCAAGGAATGGCATAGCCACGGCCCCTGACGGGTCGGACTTCAAAGACGCCTTGGCAAGCAGGAAATTCATACCTGAGGCCAGCTCTGGTAGGGCTGCATCTGCATCAGTTGGTGTTACTCAGCCTGCGAAGCCCACAGACAATAGCAAGAAAAAAAATGGAGTAGTGGACATAAAAATCAATTCCATGGAAGGGCATCAACACGAGCAGCTAGGTACGTAATAAGAATGAACTATAGATGGCTATAAGTCTGTACTATAGCTGTCATATCCTATACTGAATGATTCGTGTGAAAAGTTTAGCGTAGCTCTGTCTCATCTTGTGACGTGCGATACATGATAACCATCATACTCATCATGTTCCCCGAACGTCATCATTCTACTGCAGGCGTGCACACAGACAAAGACGTAATCGAGAAGAACTGGAAGAAGAGCTCCGAGCTGCAGTGGCCGCCGCTCACCGAGGGCGGTGAACTACCAGGGGAGGACGGATACGAGGAGATGCCGCTGACAAAACTGAAAGTCCCACGTTTTTGGTATCCCCCCGACGGATCTGACTGGAACTCTGTAGGCAGTAAAGTAGACGGCCACGAGACCATCTTCCTCATGATCGCGTCTTATAGGGATTTTCAGTGTCACGAGACGATTACTAGTGCCTTCAATAAAGCAGATCACCCAGAAAGATTGTTTGTGGCTGCTGTAGATCAGGTGGTGGGGGGAGATACGGGATGTTTAGATCTAGAAGTCCCCTGTTCTCAGAACTCCGACCAGATGATCTGTAAGTACCGAAAGCAGATCAGTGTATACAAGATGGACGCCTCCAAAGCCACTGGGCCTGTAACGGCTAGACATATCGGAGACAGGATGTATAGGGGACAATTCTTCGCTATGCAGGTAAGTCATTCCTAGTATGTATCAGTCTACTTATGGCTCTACTGCTATATACGTCAAATGCTTCCCTTCCTTACTGTATCTCTACTTACTTTTAATTTGTTGTATCAACATTATTATTCGTGAAAAGATGGACGCACACTGTCTATTCGTGCGTCACTGGGACAAGTTCATCATTCAACAGTACTACCAGACCAACAATGAGATGGCGGTGCTATCTTCCTACCTAACGGATATTCAGGGTAGCCTAGATGCGAACGGAGATAGCACAAGACACACTCGCCCGATTATGTGCAATTCTTTTTTCGAAGGGTTATTCCCGGCCAGGTACCTAAGGCATGGGTCTCAGCCGGAGAGTGTGCCTAACATCAAGGAGATGCCACAATTGCAACCTTTCTGGGCGGCGGGTTTCTCGTTTAGCCGTGGACACTTCAAGCTACGGGTGCCCTATGATAGCTACCAGCCCATGGTCTTCCAGGGGGAGGAGATTGCTATAGGCATCAGAGGATTTACGCATGGTTATGACTTTTACGCGCCACGGGATAGTGTGGTATTTCACGAATACGCGGAGAGATCTAAAAGGAGAAAAAAAATTCACATGTTCTGGGAGAATTCTCAATTACACAAAGGGGAGGGGCAAAAGTCCTTGCGAAGAGCCACTAGCGTAATTGGCATGGCGCCTGACATAGATGAGCGCACGTTCGACCACCGCGAGCTGGATAAGTACGGGCTGGGGAAAGTGAGAAAACTAGAGACGTTTTACAAGACCTTTCTAATCGACGTTAAGAATCGGAAAGCCATGCAGCTGTGTCCGTTTGTCAACACGGGTAAAATGCACCGCATATTCCAGCCAAACGTGCGCGCGAACCGCCTGGGTATCGACTATTCCAAGTTGGAGTCCTTCGATGCGCATACGCAGTTGCCGGATGGAGGCCGCGAGAATTTGCCTCAAAAGTAGGTTATATGCATGCAGTAGGTATTTAAGGCATTTAATGTAACGTTGTAAAACACTTCAAAGCTCAGACTGGTAATATTAAGTTTTTGTTCGTCTTTTGTTTACGTGTCCATCCTCTCCGCAGCTCTAACGCTCTGCAACTCGTGCTTCAGAACTCATGAATCCTGCCCTCTACTATTCATTGATTCCTATCAAAGGTCAGAACTGGGAATTAAATTGCACGTTTATGCGTTTTGTTCCCACATCCTCCTTTACGGATTATTTCACGCTATTTTTAAAATTTAACACGCCTGATAATGAAGAGTTTAGAACACTATGTGAAGAAAGCTGATTACTTCAGCGGTCCTCCGGTAGTAAAAACGCTAGCCGGCGGTATAATCGGCCTCTCAACCTACGTTGTAACCATAGCTTATTTAGCTTTTTATTTCATCAATTCATACTCGACTGACTACCCGATAAGCACATCAGTTGCAGCGTTCCCAGACCTGGCAGATGAAGCATTCACCATGCCTCCCATGAAGTGTGTTGCAACGAATGGATGCATTGTTAAGAGCCAGAACGGAGGTATTTCGGGTAGCAGATGCACTTACTTAGCCCAAGGCGACAGTCTGCCGGAATCGGAAAGGAAGTTGTTTTATTCGTCTGACCCAGTGGACGCGTTTACCGTACTATCTAAAAATACTGGTGAAAATTTTGCGCTCTCATACGATGTTGAGACTGTAACCAAATATTCCAATCCTCTTGAAACCAGTACATTGGCAGCAGCCGGAAATTTTGGCATGTACACTCCCATGCCTTATAAGATCTACCGCGGCACCAGTCTGATGAATCTGATAGAAACCGAGGCTGTAGATGGAACCACCGTTAACACCTGGATGAATACTGTGACCACCGAGAATTCGGGATTTGATGGTACTGGCTATTGCTGTGCTTCGACCGTGTACAACGTAGATGGGTCCACAAACTCTGCCAAGACGACTGAGATGTCTAGCAGTTCCTGCTCCGCAGGATACAACTCAGGCTCAGGCTGGTGGGGCACGAAAATCCAGCCTCCTACTACATACGTGAAGATCAAGGTGCAAGATCCACTTGATTTCGGCTTGGTTATAGCCCTCATCGGCGGTTGGCTGGGCTTACTTGGCTCGATTGGCTCCCTCGTGTTCTGGCTCTACGAGAAGTTCCTGATGTCGGAGGAGGACAATGGGGACAAGAGTGAAGCAAAGTTCTCGGCGGCTCCTAGAGATTCAGATAACATGGAATTGACGAACGCCTGATGTGCTGAATGATGATAGATCAGACAAAGTTAAAGATAGTTGATATCATACACAAGAAGTATTAATGCTCTTGATTTTTGGTTATGGAGTAATTAAACATTTTTTTCAAATCTACACTTGAGGCTGAAGCACAAGGTACGTTTAGCAGATTGGAGGATCAAATTCAATGTAACGAGTGGGAAATTCCAAAATAAAAAACTAGATAAAAATAAAATCATTTTATAATTACGAGAGTATGTTGTTGATACTACTTCTTTCACGTTGCAATACCTCTAGGATATGGCTAAGTTGATTTGACGGGGAAAAAGTTGGACAATCACAGTTGATTACATTGTAAATCTATGGTTTATTTAAGTCCTGTATATCCCATAGTGGTGGCCTTAATCTCACCCTCCATCACCCTTAGAGTCTCGGCATCGGTTGCCCCTGCAGCACATAACGCAGAGTGCTGATCATCGTCAAGTGCCATTTCCTTTAAACGGTCAATGAATTTATCATACGGACACAATACTTCATCCCCGCCCAGCATAGGCAGGTCTTCATCATTGTAGCTATACATAATTAATGGCGTTTAAGGGTCGCTGTGAGTATGATATCTAGGCGTGCTGACATGATACTTGTAGAATTCTCAATATCCCCACTATACTGCACTGATAAACGTACGTAGCTCTCACGAATCGCTCCCCCGAAACCTTGTGCACTGCCACTTCTAGGGTGAGAAATGACGCGTAAGGAGGCCAGGTGTCATCGTACAGGTCTAGCGCACACAACAGTGGTACGAGTGTGCTGTCATGGCCCGAATAGATCAGCATCTTTGCATCTCTACCTTGAGGGTCACTGTCATCAGTACTCCCAGTGCAAGCAGCGCCCAGGGGGTGTCCCAGGTCTAGTAGCAGCTCTCTACAGAATCTGTTCACGATTAGGACATTTAAGGGCTATCATCAGGGTGGTGGTTGTGCTGGTTGCTTTCTCATGTGTACAGACACAGGCCCCTTAAGTCCATTCATATTCTACATACCTTCCTATCGCCAGGCGATTGAGGATCTTGTCTCTATACAGCCGGCCCCACATGAAGCCCACGAGTCTGTAAATGTCCATATGGTAATTGGATGCATAGGATATGACAAAAGGGTGGAGGTCAGCAAGGTTAGTTTGGTTGTGATGTGTTGCACCGCATATTCGTCACACCTGCACACATCTATTTTTTACGTACCTAGTAATACTGATCTCCTCCTCCTTCTTCATGCCTGCAACGTATGGCTGCTGGCTGTCGGGCAAATGGGTGGCTAGACACGTTAGCACCTCTTTGATAGAGAGCCAGTTCACCTTCATTTGGCCCACGCTAGGACTAACCCTGGCGTCGTGGTACTCAGGGTCATCTGTAGAGTACAGCAGCTCTCTCATTCGAGTCTCCAGAGCGCTATAATCGGGGAAATTCTCAGCTAGGTAACTACATGCACAACAACATCGATGTTTATAATGAGATATTAGTGTGACCGTTAGATGTGACGTGCGGTGTAACGTTTGGGGGTTATTAGTGTGGTGGTTTGTATTTTCATGATAATGAAAACAATGATGGAGATCCGGTGCGATGAAGATCACTAACACACGTACGAGGGAGGCATAATTTCAGCCCGTCTTGCGGCAATTGCAGCGCACGGGCCATCAGCCTGGGGAAAAAGTGTCTCACTCCTCTTGGTCCTCGTATCGACAGCTAGGCTCTTTGGGATTCTCCCCAAAAGCACGCTATCGTGTTCTGCTGTATCATCGTGCAGGTCATACATCCCCACTATGAGCGACCGCAGGGACTGCAAGGTACGACACATGTTAGTAGAGCGAATGAATAAGTGCTGCCCGGCCTCTGCATGGCTGTGTTCGGGGATGCTTGAGCCAAAGTAGCGCTTTCTCAGCTTTAGAGATAACGAGGATTGATTCTAATGAGTATGAGGTTCTAGTGTGTGCTATTCATAGTAATCAAAGGTGTGATATACATATGTACATACCTCTTTACCGACATTCATTAGCTGCTCAGCTCCCACCTGTGTGAGCATGGCGTAGGGTTTAGAAGCCTTGTCTTCTCCTGCATATAGATGCTGCTCCAGGGTCGCCTCTTCCTCTAGTTCTACTGATCCGGTGCCGGCGATGCCATAGTCTGCGTCCACGCGACTATGTGTGGTCTGAAAGGCTTTTGCCATCTTCAGCTGAGTGCCTTCATCAGGCATCTTGGAGTCCCAGAAGGCAGTCAGTTCCTCACTCTCCGGGTAGTTTGACCCAAGGGTCCTGCTGATCTGGGATCGGTCTCCATGCCTATGTACTACCACCACTTTCTCTATGGAGTAATCTTTGTCCATAGCCTGGTATTTTGAGGCTCCAGCCAAGTACGCGTGCTGTACAGCAATGCTGAACATCCTGACTTGGAAAACGCTAGATACTACGAGAAGATTTACGACACGTGCCACCAGAGTTGATGACATATTCGAAGAAAGAGGATATGAAGCACTATTGAGTGATGATTTTTTTTGAATATTTAGCCCTGTGAGCATTTCCCCGAATTTTTGAAGTTCAATTGGATGGATGAGAATAAACTCGTGTATGCATATTCTGAATAGCTGATAAAGTCGATGAATAAAGCGAAAGTTTGCAAGTCTTGAAGAATATTAGCTTATATGATCCATCCTCGAACTCTACTTGGTTATGACTCCTCTCAGAGGGACCGTCTCTCCCTGCGCAGTGAACACATAGGGCACAACAGGCCCATCCTCACTCATTCGCGCGCTATCACTCACGATCACACACTCCTCGTCCCCAAGACACACAACCCTCCCCCCCGTAAACTGCCATTCTGGCACCTGTTCTAGCAGTGTGTCATGCAGCTCTGGCAAGTAGTGTGGGAACACGCTGAAGATCAGCCCGGTCCTGAATATATCACTATTAGCAGCAATTACATCACAGTTTACATCAACTCCTTGTATCCGGCCGGCGAGATTTGAACCCCTGTATGAATCATCATTCCATACGAAGTCAGCGCCGGCTGCAGCTGGATCATCCCAACCTTTGAAGTATGCCGTTTTTATACTGTTGGAGGCCACTATACTTCCAGCACTTGCGCCCACATAAACTGTTCCCTGTTGACCCGGCCGATTGCTAAAGCAAGGAGTTGCATGAGTCCAGAAGTCACAATCCAGCATGCACTTCTGTAGATAGAAGGTATTGCCCCCATCCACAATACATACAGCAGAGTTGTTCAGTGCTTCTGTAATGACATTCTCCGGATCTTCCAGTGTCTCTACTCTATCTAACTCTAGCACTACTGGTGTATCATCCAGCAATCCTAGTCGCTCTGCTAGCTCTTGAGCTCTATTCTTGGCATCATATCTAGCCCTGCGCCTCTGCTCACCCTTGCTCCGATTTGAATCCGGACTATAAGCAAAGCTGGCGGTAGGTATCAGGCACAACGTCTTCCTTCCCTCTATCAGTGTGTCCAGCTTCTCCTTGAAGGGATTTGTGAGCATCGAGCTCAGACGAGAAGTGTACACGACACTGAACGCGTCAACACACACCAGTAAGATCATCGTCGGAAAAAAAGACTTCTTCATTATATGAGAAACCTAGTACAAAAGTGATCGTAATTGATCGCAACTGAGCAGATTGAAAATTGTCGTTCGCTACTTCATCCGCATTCGCAAGACCTTTTTTTAAATGGATTAAACACAACTGCACCGCTCGTTCTCTTTAAGCCCAAATGACAACTAAGATTTGCGGTCAAATTAAATTTAAAATATCTACTTCGGGGGGAGTAGCGACCGCAGGGATCGGATGGTACACAACTAAAATTCTCGATTTGACGTGCGAATAATCCTTGACATTCTTCTCTATCCACAATGACTGCAGCCAGCCAGAAGAGGAATAAAAAGAAAAGAGCGAGCCTTGCTGCTGCTCAGTCTCTAGTTAATTCTGCAGTTGATGAAAATGGATTAAAAGGAGAGGAATATACGGTTCCACTTGATAGTGAGGGGAAGCGCTTAGACAGCAAACACCATAAGCACCACGTAGTTCTCCACGATGCTGAGTATGACAAAAATGGTTATATAATCCCAAAGGCCTATTACACGAAGAAGCACTCTGTCGCGATGAAGGTGAAGATGCTGAAGGAGAAGTTGGCAGACGATAAAGCGGTACATACAGAGAAAGAACAGAGGTTGAGCAGAGTTTCCCTGGAACAGGCATACGCGGCAGCCATGACGTATATATCTGAGATAAACAGCTTTAGTGAAGAAATTGTGAACGAAGATGAGGAAGACAAAAAGGCAAAAACAGAAGAGAAACAGAAGGTGGAGGCAGCAGCCATCACTTACCAGGAAACAAGTGCATATCTAGAGGACAGAACCAAACAAGTGGTTGATAATTTGAGAGAAAGTGCCGTTGAGAGTCCAATTGAGAGTATCATTGAAGCAAGCAAGGTTGAAACTATCAGCAAGTCTGAAAATGCGGCTGTACATGAAGAAAGGACAGGATCTAACGGACCTGCCGCAAGCGAATCATCACAGCGAAGGCGTACGTGGGTTGCAGGGGCAGCGGATGGAGGGGGGGGCGTTGTCCCCACGAGCAGCGATGACGAAGCTGGCAGTGCGTTTGAGATGGTCGAGGATAACATCTACTTCAAGCCTGACAAGGCTGGCAAGGACATTTATACCACAGGTAAAACTGGTAATAATGATAGCACTGGTAACACAGATTGTACTGACCAAGCCGCTTCCACCAGTTTTAAGTCAGCAGTCTATACAGCGGTTCACAGTACGGTCCGTAAAGATGCACACAGTGGGTCGAAAGATGAATCTGTTGCTCTGGTGTTATCTGATCCAGAGCCCTCCGATTCTGTTGAAACTGTGACAGTATCTAATCCAGCGACTCCCACTAAGACATCAACTGAGACTGAAACGTGTACACAAACTCGCAAGTCCGAAGTAAAGCTCGCATCAGGAGAGGAGATGTCGCTTCCCCCCTTGTCCGTGCACACGAGGGCACTGAGTGAGGCGGAAAAAGAGAAGAAAATCGAAGATTATCGCACCCTGACGGAGCTCGTGGAGAGCTTGTCCAGCCATGAAGGTATGTGGTATGGTGACGCGCATGTACATTTGATGTTTCGTAGCCAGGGTCTCTAGAGCGATGTTGTTCTATACCATAGATGTCTTATTGAATGCTACTTTGTGCATGTGAAGCGTCTCATAACAAGGCCCTCGAACATCTATCGTACGTCACCATCGTACTAACAAGGCCCTCGAACAACTATCGTACGTCACCATCGTACTAACAAATCACAGACACCCTACATTCGCAGTGCGAGGACATTCAGGCTGCTGTGGGCTCCATCGTGGGCGCAGTGGACGCTTTCAAAATAAAACAACCCTTTTCTGGCTCTTTAGATATAGAAGACTTCCCTCTGTTTTCCGATAAGTTTTCCCCGAAGACATATGTACTGAACGAAAGTAAGATTAACGTGTTGGTGTCCGAAATCCTCGAAAAGTACGCTTCCCAGGGCGTACATCTTCCGCAAAAAGAAGAACATGCCGCTCATAACGTGCAGCTGCAGCAGCAGCTGCAGGACATGCGCAAGCGCACAAAGGACAGCGTACTCAGAGGTATCAGGGAATAGAGGATATAAAGAAGATATATTAGATTGTGATATTGTAAATATGTCAAAAAATAATAAGAGAAATTCATTCATTCACTCAAATCTATTTCTAAAGCATGCTGCATTATTTACATTTTACTGAAAAATACATCTTCATACTTCCTCAACCCTCCTTCGGACCCACATCCTCACATCCCTATAACCATGCCTCTAGAAGTTGAGCCTAGTTGCGGTGGTGAACCTGTTCCAGTTGTCTGCAGGCACCTCTCGAAGCGACTCTGTCCCCCTGACTGGATTCCCATCTATTGCATCGGCTGACCCCACACATTCCCCACGTGATCCGCACGTTCGTAGACATCTCCGTAGCCCAAGCGATGTAGACGTTCAAGATGCACTGAGTCTATCAGTCTGTCCTTCCCAGTGCCGTAGGTGCTTTTATCCTCTATATCCCCATACGATTTGTCGTTATTTGTATACTTGAGCCATAACTCGAAGTGATGATCTATATCATGATGGTTAAGCTGTTCTTCAGACAGATACACATTATTTCTACCACCGCATTTACCTCCGTCTTTAGTCAGTTCAATAGTAACAGCTCTAGCAGCAGCAGTTGATGCAGGATCAGCAAGGTCGATATTTTCCGGTATAATCGTTGCAGCTTTTACTGTCCCGGGAGGTTGTTCCTTGAGATACCAATGTTCATCCCCTATCAGTGAGCCTGTATTCGATTCCGGGTCTGGATCAATGATCATTGGCCGGTAGTGCGCGAATATATTAACAAATCTTCCTCCATCGAAGGGGCGTACGCGAGAGTGGATGTTTTTGGCGCTTTCGTAGAACAGAATGTCTCCTGGAGCCATCACCACGTCGTGCATCCGCCCGGCATGGTCGAATATCTCAAGCGGCCACGGCTCCGCTACCCCCAGCTGGGCGATATTAACGATTATGCTGGCTGCGTGGGTGGATAACTTATCAACGTGCTGTAGAGCAGGATGAATCATGGAAGAAATGTGGGGTTGATATGAGTACAATAGTAAGGTTTGATGACCATAATACTTATATATAAGGTAGAGTGAGGCATACTTACCTGCATGAGTCGGGACCCATTGGTGTACTCCCGAATACCGTACATCATAGTGGTTTCAAGTATAACTGGCTTGGCGGCAGGGGCTGAAGCATTAATGTTCGAGTTAACCCATTCGGAAATCTGCATCTCCAGAGCATGGTGCCAGTGCTGCCTCATTCTTGTCGGTGCGTAAGTCATCCATACAGGCGATTTGTGGTGGTTGATGAAGACATCTGTCTTGCCCCAGGCCTCTAACACCTGTAAATAGTGAAGTTTGAGTGATATTGGAAGTGACGTACGATAGATTTGTGAGGGTCTTTGTTAGTATGATGACGAATGTGCTGATGCTTATAATAGTCCACTGATACACGCACCCTGTTCTTATCATTATTATACCACAGAGTGTACATGGACATCCAGAGGGAGTAAGGCAACCTGCCTATGTGGAACCCATGTTCGCTAAACGTGCGTTTTACGCCCACAGACTGCTCTATGGTGTCCAGGAAATTCGTAAAAGTACTGGCTTCGCGGCAGTGAGGTTTCTTTTCAATTGTCTCTAGCTGCTTGCGCACATCATATTTATCCTCTACGAGTGCATCTGGGGTGTAAGGGAGCATACTAAGCTTCCCACTGGGGTCAATGTACGTTTCCGTGTCCCTCACCCCCGTTTTTGGGTCCTTGTAGAAGTAGCCGAGGAAGATGGTCTGGTGATACCGAGCATGAAAGTCCGCCATCAGATGGCCACTGATCTTCGAAGCTCTGTCGGCCAAGCCGGCTGAGTCCTCGTTCTGCCCTCTCTTCCGCTTATTTTTGTCTATTTCTGTCTGGGCCTTCACTCGAATCCCCTCCTCTATGACGCGCACGTCATCTCCACTCAGCAGATCGTCCTGATACCCTGTTGTGAATGCTTTAATCCCACTCATCGGCATGGTACGAAAGTCCCATGTGCCTTCGTATCTGTATGTATATGTATGCATGCGACGATTGGAGGAGTGGGATTTAATTGGCAATCAAAGCAAACACAAGAAGAGTATAGTCATAATAGTTATTCATGGTACATATGTGTGAATACGTACGGTAGGACGACCCTCAGGCGAGCACCGAGCTTAGTGGTGACCGATATCTGCTCGCCGGGATGGATCTCATAGACGCTCGTTATGAGCTCTGGGCGCACCACGCCTGATTTTAGGTTTTGGCCGTAGTACACTACGCACTCGCCCTTTACATGGTTGGTTATGGCTACTTCTACCTGCTGTGCATGGAGTTGGATCCACTCATCTAGTTCCTTCAAAGCTTGATCAGGATCCATTTTTTTTATAAGAGTGATGTGTAAAGTATCCGTTCCACTCGCCTGCTCTTGCAGGTATCCGATCATCTTTCGAGGGGTTCCTTTGCTCAGAGTCATTACCATGCACACTTCTCTTTTGTGGAAGGCCTCGAGGACATCCCTATTATGACTCAGCAGTGAGCGTGCGAAGTCAGAATTTATGTCTAGTGGGCGCAGTATGCGGATGTAATTCTTGTCCATTTGCCACGCGGCCTCTACGAAGCTCTTGCATATAGAGCTTGCAGGATAGAACAAGTAATATTTCGCCAGATGATCCGCGTCATCCCAAGTCAAATCATCTGGGCTCCTGACGATCACATCTTCGATCAGATTAGCTTTCAGCTCTTTAGCATCCTCGCCTTTCTCTATCCAAATGTTGTCGGTCGTGTTGTATGCTCTAACGAGAGCGCACAGGCACAGCATCGCAATACAACTACGTAATGCTAACATTGTTTCTCCTGATTAGCAATTTATGACCTCTCAACTACTCTCATGTAATAGAAGTTATTAAACTAATATACCGGCCAATTTATCATGGCGTGAAATAGTTAGGGGCGCGTGTTTACTGGATTCAGCAATTTTTCACTATAGCACGTTTCACCTTAACCAAATGCCGTCCGCCACTCCAACCGCACACGACACCAAAATTGTTTGCAATATCCTCAAAGCCAATGCGAGCAAGAAGTAGCGGAAGTACAGCAGGAGGTCCATTCACACGCGGAGACTGAATATGTATAAGATGATTCTACACTTGAGGCTGAAGCACAAGGTACGTTTAGCAGATTGGAGGATCAAATTCAATGTAACGAGTGGGAAATTCCAAAATAAAAAACTAGATAAAAATAAAATCATTTTATAATTACGAGAGTATGTTGTTGATACTACTTCTTTCACGTTGCAATACCTCTAGGATATGGCACCAGTAATGATTATCGTATTAACCTAGCGTAATCTATCCCATGACAGATGGTAGGTACATGCGGAGTGACCTACCAAGCTGCAGGCAAGTCTCGCAGCTTAAAGGACGGGGTAGGAGGCAGCACTGAGGATGCCGCACTTGTTATCAGAACCACGCTCGATTAGAACGTAACCGGAGTCACCCCAGCTGGGACCCCAGGAGTTCTTGACCTTCCAGTAGTCGACACCGTTCAGAGTACCGTAGCCGACGGCTAGGACACCATGATCTAGCTGGGTACCACATTTACCGGTTAGTACACCACCGGAGTAGGATTTGAAAGCGGCCTGGTCCGCCTGGATTGCCACAGATACGGGCTGCTGGTAGACGGCAGTCATGAGAGCTGAAACGGATCCCTGCTGCACGTCCTTGTACGAGGAGGGGGCCACGTTGGCATTATTGGTGTATCCAGAGGTCTTGCAGGAGCCAGTGGAACCAGTTCCGGAGGTGTAAGGGTAAGATGCTTCGGTGGTAATACCGCCGTTGGACTTGACCCAATCGAAGGCAGCGTCCATCCACCCTCCGTTACAGCCGTTATCGGAAGTATCGCAAGAGACTAGCTCCTGCTCGGAGAAGCTCTGCAGGTCATTGTACTTGATGTAATATGCGCCCTCTAGAGAACCGGTGGTCGAGAAAGACCAACAGGAGCCGCACTGGCCCTGGTTCTTGACGGGGGTTACGGCACCCTTGGTAGTCCAATCCCACTCACTGGGGACGGAGCTCATGTCTGTGGGCTCGCCATGCACGGGAGCGGGGTTTCTGCGCAGCTGGGGGGGGGCGGGTGCTCAGTCTCACAGCATCGCGCCACTCGGAGATGGTCATGTGGGAGAACTGGTTCAGACCCTCGGTGGAAGTCTTCTTGGGGTCGGCGTTGTGCTTCTCAACACGAGCCACCTCCTCGGCGAAGATCTCTAGTCTGTGCAGGAACTCCTTGCCATCAGCGAAGTCCAGTTCGTACTTCTGCATGTGCTCGAAGAACATGACCTGTTTAAGAATGATGAGGGGAGAGTATAAGCATTATACGCAAAAGATAAAATAGATTTTAAAATAATTTCCGAGTAATGAATCTCGTTTCGTGGCTCAGACAGTCTCAATGATATATGTAGTGACGCCCGACAAACGTAATCAATCATAAAGCTCGCGCTTACACAGAAGATACCCCGAAATGCAAGTGACTGTAAGAAGGAATACTTACCTCCATCTTCTCACGAACAGAGTCGGCGGTGGCGGTCATGGCGAGGGTAGCCAGTGCGGCGAACATAGCGGTTTGTCTGAACATGTTACTTTAATGCGGTTTTGATTTGATTTAAGTCACAAAGAGTGAATTGTATTTCACGCCAAATCGTTCTTCCTGAACTCTGTGCCCGTACGTCAAATACACACGTACGTTGAACGAGATTTCTGTAATTAGGCACATACTACATGTACTTCTTATTTCTCTTCATTCGCATAATGACGATCTTGACTAGTACTGTTGCAAATGGGGCAAAGAGATTCTCACCTGCCAGGTCTCGAAACCAGGACCCAATCCTGGCCATTCTGAAGCCGAAGATTTCAATTCTGCGGAAAGATCTGAGTGTGGATCGATTGAACATTATTGAGATGGCTGCTGGGGGAGGAGAACACGCTGCCTACTTCGCGCCGCAAATTCCTAAGATCGATATCCTTCCAGTTGAGCCAGATGTTGCAGACCAGCAGAGCATTGTCGAATTCACTTCTGATGCCACGGATGCTCTGAAGACAGCAGACTCCTTCATCCACCCTCCCATTCAAAAGGACTGTAGACAGTTTTTAATAGACTGGGAGCAGATCAGGCCGGGCGGAGATTGGCAGCCTCACGCCTTTCTGTGCGTTAATATGATCCACATCGCTCCGTACGTAAATAGTGATCCAGCTTGAAAGGGCTGTAGCTCTACACCAATGACATTGTATCCAACAATGAGGAATGGGAGGGATGTGTTTGCATACCTCATTCTAACTATGACACTCAAACGTCACTATCACAACAGGTATACGGCCACAGTGGAGCTATTCAAGGCTGCAGCCAACACCCTTACACACGGTGGGTGTGTGTATTTGTATGGCCCATTCAGAGAGCCCGGTTCGGGAGAGTATGGAGAGCATAATGACATGAAGGAGGGCAATTTTAAATTCGATTTGTCACTCAAATCGCGAGACCCATCCTGGGGCATCCGCTCACTTCAGGAAGTATCTGCCACCGCTACGGAATTTGGCTTTGAGATAGAACCAGGGGACATGGGCAGGGTGGAGATGCCGTCTAATAATTTGTTCATTAGCTTCAAGAAAACTATTTGTTAGCTTGAAAGTGATAGAGTAGTGAATAGATTCATTTCGTTAATGATGTAAGCAATATGTGATCAGATTGAATTGATAATATTAGATATCCTTTTTTATGCTCAGCAACGAATCTATCTTTATGCTTATAAGCTCTTCGGTTCTCTCTAATTATCTTCTTCTCCGATATTTATTTATCGCTATATTCATTGCACCGATCTTTCGATGTTTTGTTTATTCAGTATGATTCACCAGCAAAGTCATCTTTGGGATTATAGATAAATTGTGAAGTTATTAGTACATATGTTCGACGCTAGCTATGTTTCGATTCAATCGTTGGTGGTTTACAAAGCCCTCTTATAGCGGTTTTCAATCCAAATTTCTTCATCTTTGCATCTTCTGGAATGTGGCCGACATCCAATCCAACCCCTCGTATAATCCGTCGGCGTTGACTGCGCAGCACGATTGGATGTACCATTGTCTTCCACCACGCAGACTGTACGTCAATATTGTGATATTTGGGCGTGGTCGTAAGTATGGCGAATGCGCTGTATGTTTCTTACAGAGATTTACCCCTATAAAGACCACTCATCTACACTTACCCGTGCAGACCCAGCTTCTCAGTCATCTCCGCCGCGCTCATGGCGTTGGGCAGATCCTGCTTGTTGGCGAAGACCAGTAGGGCAGACTCGCGCAGGGCGTCCTCTCCCAACATTCTATGCAGCTCATCACGAGCGGCGCCGATACGGTCTCTATCGTTAGAATCCACAACAAAGATAAGTCCATTCGTGTTCTCAAAGTAGTGCCTCCAGAGAGGTCTGATCTTATCCTGTCCTCCCACATCCCAGACAGTGAAACCAATATTCTTGTACTCAACGGTTTCCACATTAAAACCTATATGTGTGTTATATGATAAGGGAATAATAAATGATTGTTAGAACTGAATCCTGACCGGTTATCGAGAAAGGTACCAGGATTGTACGAGATACGCCTTTAACACATCACACGTGAGCACTCAGCACACCCCACATCACGTACCAATAGTAGGAATGGTAGTCACTACTTCTCCTAGTTTTAATTTATACAAAATGGTCGTTTTGCCTGCAGCATCGAGCCCCACCATTAGGATTCTGCATTCCGACTTATTAAAGAAAATACCTTCAAATAGTTTTGATATCGACAGACCCATTTTAAGCTTTGAATTAGTTTCTTGATACTAAAGCTACAGAATATGTAATATTCAACACGCTAACCGGTACTGAAATTTTTGATGAAGGGCGCGCTTCGCGAATCAAGCGCACGTTCTGTGGACGTGCGGGGTTATTTCGCCGGATAATCCCAAAAAAAGCAGTAAGTGTACTACAATTATGAGCACCGCTTCCCCTATTTCCCATAAGCACAAGAAGAAGGGGAATAATAATGCAGAAGGTGGTGAGACAAGGCAAGGCAAACCTTCCAATATTTTCAAGGTGATTTGCGACGACGGATACGAGCTGAGCATTCAAGTGGACAATTCATCGAATGCCCTTGACTTGATCCGCATCATCTTGAACACTAGATTAAGCAACGATGATCCGATGATGTCTGTTTCAGATATCGATGCCAACCATCTGAACTTGAGTATAGTCGATAAGGTCACAAATATGCGCCTGGGTCTGACTGCTAAGTCCTGTGTTCGCGACACTTTGAAGAGTATTCTTGGTCCAGATGGACTGCCATCCAAGAACCTTCAGATCCATTGCGCGGGGATATTCAACCGGATTAGAGATAAGATCAAGAAAGACATTTTCGCCCAGATCAGCTCTGAGCTATCCAGGTGCACCACTCGCGACGAACTGAACCACTGCCGGATGTTGTACGACAGAAGCATCGCAGCTAGAGGCAGCTCGTTTAGTGCCGTGATGCCCCGTATTCCCATTAATAACATCAGCAATAATAGCCATGTGAGCCCCTACCTTGCCCTAATGCCCTCAGCAGTAGCCTCTAGTAGCAATGCCAACGAGAATTCAGAAAAGAAGGAGAGCAAGAATGCTGCCAAGAAGAGAAAAGCTGAA
>JACLAB010016572.1_pt1 | contig 50370 bp, 47 predicted proteins | sample 8027921 | NCBI WGS metagenome assembly JACLAB01 (sample SAMN15725117, study PRJNA655200) | protist metagenome | isolation source: fluorescence activated cell sorting (FACS) single amplified genomes of... | place: USA: West Boothbay Harbor, Gulf of Maine | collected 2000-07-19 | reverse complement strand
GCTCAGCATCTAGTCACAAATGAGGAGATTGTTTCATCATTTAATGAATATGTTCGGCTTTACAACATAGAACATGAGGAAGAAATATTAACGGGCTCCAAAGAAGCTTTGGGACCCTCTTCTGTTGAATTCATTGAAAAGGCATCGGGCATTAAAACCAGATATCTAATTGATAAGAAGAATTGTTTAGATATTAACGTGATGAAGCCCATTTTAAGTCCAGAAAATCCAGGCAAGATCTCAATACTAGCAGAAATGAGTATTCATGCTGCAAAAGAAGCGCTTGATCAAGCAGGCATTCAAGCCAAAGATGTCGATGCGGTCATTCTTGGAACATCTCACATTTCTAGGAACTATCCTGCAATAGCCTGCGAGGTAATGGATGAACTTGGCATTGAAGGTTATGGTTATGACATGCTCATTGGGTGCTCTTCAACTACGTTTGCTATTAGCAATGCCTACAGCGACATAGCCTCAGGGTTGGCTGATACTATTTTAGTCATTAACCCCGAGCTAACCTCCCCTCACAATGATTTCACTCTTAGAGATAGTCATTTTATATTTGGAGATGCTTGTGTTGCCACAGTTGTTCAGAAGGATTCAACCTCAAAAAATAGAGCTAGAATTCTTGATAGAAAATTAGTCACTCAATTTTCAAATAATATTAGAAGTGATTTTGGTTATTTAAATAGAGTGGAAGAGCCTCCCAAGGCTAAGAAAGATTTATTTTTTAAACAAAATGGTAAGGGTGTCTTTAAAGAGGTCTGCCCAATGGTTGCAAGTCTCGTTACCGATCAATTGAGTCGTCTTGATATTCCAGTTTCAGATATTTCTCAATTCTGGCTTCATCAAGCCAATGCAAATATGTGTCGAGTGATAATGACCAGAATACTTGGAACAAGTGACTATGATCCCGATATCGCCCCTATGATTTTAAGTGAGTTTGGGAATGTTGCATCTGCAGGATCCGTTCTCTCCTATCATCTGAACAACAATCTTCAGAAGGGTGACAAAGGAATCATTTGTTCGTTTGGTGCTGGATATTCCATTTGCTCTCTTGTTATCGAGCGAGCCTAAAGCACTGGAATGAAATATTTTCTGCCTTTGCTTGTTATTGCATGCTCGGCCATAGGATCTTTGGCTAATATCTTTATAAACTCTGATACTTGGTATGTAGATCTCGTAAAAAGCCCGCTGAACCCACCCAGCTTTGTCTTTGGAATTGTATGGCCAATTCTTTATGCGCTCATGGCATTTGTATCATTTAAGTCAGCAGATAAAATTTGGAAACTATTTATACCGCAGTTAATACTTAATGCAGCTTGGTCGTGGATGTTCTTTTTTATGCATGCACCTTTGTTGGCATTAATAAATATCTCGATACTGATATTTTTAAATCAAAAGATCTTAGTAATCCTAAAAATTGAATCTAAATTATTATTTTGGCTATATTTACCATATGTCTTATGGCTTACATTTGCAGCATTTTTGAATGCGTCGATTGTCTTGCTAAATTAGAAAATTCCAATTACCAAGCCTGTCATGCATGAGGCAAGCGTTGCCCCAACCAGTGCTTTTAAAGAAACTTTAATCAGATCATTTTTTCGCTCTGGTGCCATTGCGCTAATACCTGAAACCAAAATACCAACTGAAGAGAAGTTAGCAAAGCCGCACAAACCATAAAGAGTGATCAGTTTTGATCTTTCAGATAAGACACCTGGCTCAATGTTGGCCAAAGCGCCATATGCAACAAATTCATTTAGGGCAGTTTTTAAGCCGAGTAACTCAGCAGAAGCCAAGGTTTCTGACAGCGGAATTCCCATTAACCACACAATTGGAAAAAACATATATCCTAATATTAATTGCAGAGAGAGATCAGCAATTCCGACCCAGCCACCTGCAATCCCTAAAATAGAATTAAGCAGAGAAACTAAAGCAATAAAAGCAATAAGAATAGCGCCAACGTTAAGGCAGATATCCAGGCCATCACGGGTTCCCCTGGTAATTGCATCCATTGAACTGTCATAGACTTTAGGAATTGAATTACCATCAAAGTTAGTAACTTCTACAGACGGAATCATAATATTTGCGTACATGATTGCCGCTGGAATAGATAGAATAGAGGCTGAGACAAGATGTTGAATTAAATTCAAGTCTGGAAACTGTGGTTGGAGCATAGAAACTAAAGCAATCATGATGGAGCCTGACACAGTGGACATGCCCGCAGTCATTAAAATTAGAAGTTCTTTTTCGCTCATGCGAGAAAGATAAGGTCTCACGAGTAACGGCGCTTCGACCTGACCCATAATAATATTAGCAGTTGCACCTAAACCAATTGGCCCTCCAATATTAAAAAGTTTCTCAAAAACTTTTGAAACCGCTCTAATGATCAAAGGCAGTATATTCCAAAACCAAAGTAAGGCTGAGAGACTGGATATCACAATAATTAAGGGCAGTATTTGAAAGGCAAAGATCATTGAATTGCCAGCACCAGATGCCTCAAACGGAGAATTAGAGGAATTACTTAAATAACCAAATACAAACTCAGCACCCTCTTGGGTCGCAGCCTGTAAAGAACTTACGCCATCAGAAAGATAAGCAAATATTTGAACAATGAACGGAATTTTCAACAAAGCAAAGGCAAGAATGATTTGAAAAATAATTGCGACAAAGATATATCGATAGTTGATGGAGGACTTATTTTTTGAAAAAGGTATGGCAATACATACCAAGCCAATAAAACCAATAATAATTTGCATAAAGGATAGGGTTGTCATGTCTTAGTATAGCTTAATGGCTTGCAATCTTTCCTCTAAAAACTCATGGGCTGAAATAGATTCAGGCGAATCATCAACAATGGAATTTAGGATAATATTTGGTGACGGATGTAAGAAAAATGGCATGCTGTATCTCGGTTTAGAATTTTTGATATTATGATCTACCACCCTGTGCGTAGTGCTCTTCAGTTTGGATCGAGTAACCAATTGCATCATGTCTCCTATGTTGCAAACTATAGACTTGCTCTTGGCGTCAATGGGTATCCAGTCACCTTGCTGACTCTTTACTTCCAAGCCAGACTCTTCAGCCCCAACCAAAAGAGTGATTAAGTTAATGTCTTCGTGCGGCCTAGCGCGCAACTGATTGGATGCATCCGTGAGCGCCGGATAATGAATGAGACGTAAGACAGAATTGCCTTTGGCAACCCAAGAATCAAAGAAATTCTCTGGTTTATTTAAGATCAAGGCAATAGATTCTAAGACAGACATTCCTAGTTGATTAAGCTGTTGAAATAATTCAGCGCAATGCTGGTTGAAATCGTTTAGTTCTGCAACGGAAAGATTGGAGTGAATCCTAGCGTCAAAAGACTCATCAGTCTCAGGTCCGTGATGCCAAAATTCTTTTAAATCAGCCACAGACTCTCCCAACGCAGTTTCTTTTCCAAAATGCGTATAGCCCCTTGCGCCTGCAAATTGTGGCTGGGCATATTTATTTTTTATATCTAAGGGAAGGTTAAAAAAATTTTTGCTTGCCTCATAAGATTGCTCAAGCAAACTATCATCCAGGCCATGATCAGTAATTGTAAAAAACCCATACTGCTCCAAAGCCTGCTTTAGTAAAGTGATGGTTTCAGCGTCTTTGGCTTTTAATAGTTCAAAGGATAGTTGAGGTATTGGCTGATGGTGCATGCAAAAATTGTAACAAAAAAGGGCGAAAACCGCCCTTTTTTATGAATTTAAATAGCTACTTAGAACTGGTACTTGAATCCAAAATTCATCTGCCAAACAGATTGACCATCGTTGTTGTAGACGTTTAAATTATCATCTGCATCAACTCCTCTAATAATGTATCGGCCTTGGTCATCAACACCTGTATCGCCGCCCAGCAGGATCTGTTTGCTGCTATTGTAGTTATATTCCCGAACCTTACCCTTGTCTTCATTGAAGTAATTAAGAATATTCAAGAAATCAAAATATAGAATAGCTTTGTGATCTCTCCATACGTTGATGTCTTGGGTAATTCTAAGATCCAGTTTAGAGAATTTCGGACCTTCAAAAGCATTTCTAGGGGCATATGTTCCTTTAAAATCTACGAGCCCTGTTGTATTAACATGATTCATTACCTGGGCTGCTACTGCAGCGGAGGTAAAGACAACATTAGGATCTGTTGCGCCTGTTGGGACATAGGCTAAGCTATTATCAGCATAGAAGTTAGGACTTCCGCCAACTGAATTGTAGCCAACTTCATCAAAGACAACACTGAATCTTTCACCACTTTTTCTGATGTAGATCATTGAGAATCTAGTATCGTTCTGCCCAAAGATTTGAGTCGTGTAGTCCAGGGAGAATATTTGCTTGCTATCAATCATGAAGTTGCTTGGTCGCGCATTAAGATTTTCACCGTCCCATCTTTGAGTATTACCATAGACGCCTTCGGCTTGTGCTGAAGTTAAAGGATAGACATCTTTTGCATCAACAGAGCTAAAAGCATACATAGCTTTTAAATCACCAAATGATTTTGCTATCGAGAATGAGAATGCCTCAGAAGAACCTTGGCTTGAGTTAGTGAGCCAGTAATCTGGGGAATCACTTGTATAAACAGGTCTGCCATCAGCTAAAACTCTACCAGCTGATTTCAGTTGAAGATCTTTATAAAAAACACCTTGGTCTACACGATCTCTATTCATCTCCAGTGTTACTGCGTAACCACTAGCTGTAACAAAATCTAGGGCTAGATTAGATCTCCATGAAGAAGGAGCTTCAAATTTAGGATCAGTGCCTTGAGCATCACCGAAGTAAGCGCCTCTAATCTGATAGTCTGAACAAGCCGATGTCCAAAAGAACTCTGGAGAACAATCCGCAACAGCTGGCATTACGCCAACAGTTTCGCTGAATGATCTAAATCTGTTGTAGTCAGTAGCTCCGCCGGAACGCGAGTACTGATTGCCATACCATACATTAGGAATTCTTCCTAAAAATAAACCGTAACCACCTCTAACGGTTGAATCAATAACGTTGATTCCAACCTTGCTTAAAAAACCCAGTTTTTCAGGCTGAAGATTCATGTTAAATGAAGTTCTTGGCTGAAGTTTGTCATAGTCAAACTTTGCATTATTAGGTACGCCGTTGCGTTCCAAAAACTTAGGATTTAATCGAGCCGCTGTCGGAGTTTTGGCTGTGTCATACCTAACACCAAACTGAACAGTAAGATCGTCGTTGACATTCCATTTGTCTTGGATATAAAGGGTTGATTTTTCAACATCAAATTTTGCAGCAGCTGTATCAACATCTGCAACACCAGAAATTGGTGTGTGGAATCTTAGGTAGCTCCATGTTCCAGCTGCAAAATCATCTACAGAATCAAAATGTACCTCACCATTGTATCTAGCGATAAATAAGTTATAGATGCTTGATTCTTCTTGCTCATAACCAGCAGTAATCAGGTGGTCGCCAAGATCATAGTCTGCTTTAAAAGTTAAAAATTCAGAGTTAATATTAATTAAGTTAGCGCCGCGATATCTGTCGCCTCCAAGATATACTTGATCTTCACCAACTGTAATTCGTGACTCAGGCATAAATGGAGCACCAACAGAGGCATCATCTTCCCTCATATCATATGTTGAATACTTAAACTTCGTTCTGAGACGGTCATTCCAATCACTAAAAAGAGTAAAAGATTCTCTGTCAATGACTGGAGGTTTTGTGTAGTAGTTATTGCTAAAAACCACTGGGCCGCCATTATATTTTCTTGGATATGAATCTTCACTCTTAGAGACATTGTAGACAGCTCTATGAGAGTCATTGATGTAGTAATCTAACTTGACTGTGTACTCTTCATGAGTTTCTGGGAAAGAAATATTATTAATTTCACCAGCGTCATAGCCATATCTTGATTGTGCGATTGCTTTGATTTCATTGGCAATTGCTGTGGTAACAGTTTCTGCTACGTTTGTCGCACCACTATCTTTTGTACCATAAATTACAGGAGATGTTGCTTCAAGTTCTTCGTAACCAACAAAGAAAAATAACTTATCTTGAATGATTGGTCCTGAAAAAGTTACGCTGGTAATATCTTCAGAGAATGTTGAAAATTTCTGACCATTGTATTCACCTAAATTATCCTGATCTCTCGAGGTTGTGTAGTAGCTACCATGAAAATCATTAGTACCAGACTTAGTCACAACTGAAATAGATCCACCTGTCGCGTTACCTCTGGAGACGTCATAAGGCGTTACATCCACAGATATTTGATCAACAAAATCTAAACTAACTGGGTTTCTCATGCTACCGAAACCATTAGCATTTAGACCAAATGGGTCGTTAAAACTAACCCCGTCAATTGCAAAATCATTAAATCTATTGTTCTGACCCATCACTGAGATCTCTGCGTTTCTAGAAGAGGCTGAGTTAATGGATACTCTAGGATCTAACTTGGCAAAATCAGCAACTGATCTGTTGATAGTTGGTATACCATCCATGGCAGCTCTGTCCAAGAATGTACCAGTTCCAACCTTAATTCGAGCAACGCCTCTTGAGGCTGTTACAACAACTTCTTCAAGGTCAGATGATGTTGAAAGCAAGTCAATGCTAATGTTGGTTGTATCATTGAGGATGAGAAAAATTCCTTCTACTGACTCAGACTGATATCCAGCTGCTGATGCCGATAAGGTGTATGGACCACCAACAGGCAAGAAAGAGGCTGAAAAAGAACCATCATCATTAGGGTTGACTCTTTTGGTAACCCCGGTTGAAGTATTTTTAATAGTGATCTCTGCAGATGCTACATTCACATTTCCTCGTATAGCTGAGGTAGTTCCTACTTCAGAAAAAACAGGGATGGCAAACAACAAAGAAAAAACAAGAAGGTGGCGAAGTTTATTCATAATTTTCCTCTAAAAAAATTAAAAAGATTGATACTTGGATTCTATACTTCTTTTAATTAATTTAAAAGAAACAATTGTGTAACTTTTTAATTAATTGCAATCAATGCAATAACTACAACTCTATAGACTTAAATTTTGTGTAATCTTGCAAGACTTCAGGGATTATAATTGTTGAATGCTGATCAAAATAGTTCTCAATCACCGCAATAAGAGTTCTTCCAGCAGCTAACGCAGAACCATTCAAAGTATGAGCTAGTCTAGATACTCCATCCTCCTTAAATCTAATTTTCGCCCTTCTGGCTTGAAAATCAGTGCAATTAGAGCATGAGGATATTTCTCTAAAACTCTCTTGGCTGGGAATCCAAACCTCTAAATCGTATGTCTTAGCGGCTGAAAAACCTAGATCACCAGTGCACAGCTCTATCACCTGATAAGGAAGATTAAGCTCCTGCAAGATTGTCTCAGCATTTTTAGTGAGAGATTCCAGTGCTTCAAACGAATGATCGGGATGGCAGATTTGTACAAGTTCAACTTTTTCAAATTGATGCTGTCGAATTAATCCGCGGGTATCTTTTCCATAGCTTCCTGCCTCGGACCTAAAGCAGCTTGTGTGGGCAGTAAGTTTTATCGGTGAATCCAATAAAACAATTTGATCTCGATACAGATTTGTCAGAGGCACCTCGGCGGTTGGAATTAAATAATAATTATCGGTTAGTTGAAATAGATCATCCGAAAATTTAGGCAGCTGACCGGTTGCTTGAAGAGATTCGGTGTTAGCTATCATAGGAAGATAGTGCTCTTCATATCCATGCTCTTCGGCTTTATCAAGCATAAAAGAGATTAGAGCTCGCTGCAGCTTTGCTACCTTGCCAGTTAAAACAGAGAACCGAGAGCCTGCAAGAATATTAGCCGCATCCATGTTAATAAGAGAGGTGATATCTAGATGGTCTTTTCCTCCAGAGACCAAAGGCTTGCCAAAATCTCTAATTTTGACATTATCTTTTTCACCCGTGCCATGCGGCACTGAAGCTAACGGTAGATTCGGAATATCTAATAAAAAGGCTTGTAAAGAAGACTGAATGTCAGTCAGAGTTTTTGAGCAAGAATCGAGCTCGCTTTTAACCTCAGCTATTTGTTGATTTAAAGTTAGGTCATCTTTTCCATCTTTTTTCAAAAGACCATAATCTTTAGAAAGAGCATTTCTTTTTGCTTGCAAAGCTTCTGTTTGTATCTGAGCGGCTTTTCTATGAGCCTCAAGATCCTCAAAGATTTGAAGATCTAATTCATATTTTTTTGATGTAAGGCTATCGGCGACTAAGGCTGAATCAGCTTTTATTAAATTTGTATCAATCATTTTTAAGAAGTTTTAAATAGAGCATATGCTATGTAAGTGCCAAGTATGCATGAGCAAATGGAAGCTAAGACATAAACTAAAGCATTTATATCGCGTCCATTATATAACATTTCAATTGTTTGCTGAGAGAAAGCTGACATGGTGGTAAATGATCCAAGAAAGCCAACCACTAAAAATAAATATAGATTATCTTTTAAGTCAGCTAACTGAGTCATGGCAATGCCAATACAAAAGCATCCAAGAAAATTAACCACCATAATCCCAAGAGGCAGGGAAAAAAATGTATGGTTCTTTAGGCTCTCATTTAATAAATATCTTAGCGAAGCCCCTGCTCCGCCTCCAAAAGCAATATATAGAATCTTAATCATAATCTTGTTAACTCTATTCCGTGCTCAATCCCTAAATTATCAGTGTATCGAATAAGACTTAAAATATTTTTATTAAATATAAATTTAATTTCTGGAGAATTATCTGCAGGGAGAATACTGAAGTTATTAGAGTCATGGGAAATTATTTTATATTCGGTGGATTGAGTGCTTAACCCTGAAAGCAATACCTTGATAAAAATACTATTAATATCCTCTAGGCTCATAGCTCGAGACTGATTGAGCTCAAGATCAAAAATTGTGACTCTATCTTGACTGACTTCATAACGCTCTTTGAATGGAGATAATATATTCACAACAAACCCTTTGCTGGTATTAAATAATATCTCTCCTGCTGATTCTTCTATCTTCAGATCAGACTGATTTAATGATCTTTCAACAAAAGAATAGTTATGAGACAAAGCTTCATTAAGTAAATCCGCAAGATTGCTTTGATCGGCAAAAGTGAAAGATGAAAATAAACTCAGAGAATAAAATATTCTTGCGATCATTGCTGTTTAGGAACAAGTACTTCCCTACTTCCATTGCTACTCATCTCTGAAACTAAGCCCGCAATTTCCATGGCCTCAATTAATCTGGCAGCCCTGTTATAGCCTATTCTAAATTTTCTTTGCACAGCTGAAATGGAAGCCCTTCTTGATTCAATAACAAAATTCACTGCCTCATCATAAATCTCGTCATCTTCATCGGATGATTCAGAAGCATCTGAGCCTGACCAACCTGGTATCGGACCTGTCTCTTGAAGATCAGAGGTGATCTCATCAAGATAATTAGGTTCAGCTCTCTTTTTCCAACTATCAACTACTCTATGCACTTCATCATCACCAACAAATGCTCCGTGCACTCTAATAGGCACTCCCTGGCCTGATGGCATGTATAACATGTCTCCCCACCCGAGCAACTGCTCAGCACCACCTTGATCTAGAATAGTTCTTGAATCGATTTTAGAGGATACTTGAAAGGCAATTCTGGTTGGTACATTGGCTTTAATTAATCCTGTGATTACATCAACGGATGGTCTTTGAGTTGCAAGTATTAAATGTATGCCTGCTGCTCGAGCTTTTTGAGCGATCCTAGCGATTAGATGCTCTACCTTCTTTCCAACCAGCATCATCATGTCAGCAAATTCATCGACGACGACGACTATTGAAGGAAGTTCTTCTAACTCAATCTCATCCTCTTCTTTAAAAGGATCGAATAAAGGTTGTCCTGCTGCTTTGGCTTCTGCTACTTTTTGATTAAAGCCAGCCAAGCCTCTTACACCTAATTCTGACATTAATTTGTATCTTCTATCCATCTCAGCAACACACCATCGCAGACCATTCGCTGCATCTGTCATATCTGTAATTACTGGAGTCAAGAGATGGGGTATGCCCTCATAAACTGATAATTCAAGCATTTTAGGATCGATCATAATCAAGCGAACATCCTTGGGATCGGATTTAAACAATAAACTCAGCAGCATCGCATTAATGCCAACAGATTTACCAGACCCTGTGGTTCCTGCAACCAATAAATGAGGCATTTTTGCTAAGTCCACCACAATTGGCTTCCCTGCAATGTCTTGTCCTAAAGCAAGAGATAAAGGAGAAACTGATTTATTAAATACATCTGAAGATAAAATTTCGGTCAAACGAACCATTTTTCTGTTTGTGTTAGGGATCTCTACACCAACCACTGACTTGCCCTCAATCACCTCAACAACTCGAACACTTTTAACCGCAAGAGATCTAGCAATATCTTGGGCAATGTTAGTAATCTTACTGGCCTTTGTGCCTGGGGCAGGTTGAATTTCAAATCTTGTAACAACTGGCCCTGGTATCACTGAAGTAACTTTTGCCTCAACGCCAAATTCGTCTAACTTAACTTCTAGCAAATCGGCTAACTGATTTAGCTCATCTTGACTCAAGGAAGATCCATCATCCAAGGCACGATCAAGTAAATCAGTGGATGGCATCTCAGCATCAAGCTTGGAATCTTTTGATTTATACACTGTAGATGAAGCTTTAGAGATCTCTTCCTTGGCAGAAGATGGCTCAGATGAAATTGTTTTTGCAGCTGAAGCTAAAGGCTCTGATGGATTTTCTGATGCAGGTTTAGTCTTAGGGAGATTTAACTCTCTAGGCTGAGCATCAGAAAGTGGTTTTTCTAGTGGTATTGTTTTAGTTTTAAAAAACTCTTTGATCTCTATTGATTGAACCTTCTCAAAACTCATTAAAGCAAAAGCTTTGAGTGCATTCATTAAATATGAGATTGCTGATAATGAGTAGCGGCCAACTGAATCAATGACTGTAAGCCATGAAAATGAAAAAGTTAACGAGGCAGCTATGAGTGTAAAAATAAAGATAAAAAGTAACGAGCCAACCACACCAAATATATTTGAAAGGTTCGTGAAAATAATTTCTCCTAAAATACCGCCCGACGAACCTTGTGGAAAAAAATCTCCGCTAAAGTAGTATTCGCAGATTGTTGAAAAAGAAAGAACCAACACAGTTGCCGAGCTTAGTTTAACAAGTGTGTAAAGATTGTTCTTAGGCTTGTAAAAGAATAGGAGTCGAATTGCTGCAAATGAAGCAATAAATAAAATAAGATAAGCTCCCATGCCAGCAACTGAAAACAGTGCATCTGAAAGGTAAGCACCAAATGGCCCTCCAAGATTAACAACGGAATCTGAAAGCGAAGCCACAGATGAGAAGCTAGAGTCAAGAGCTGAATAAGAAAGCAGAGAGATAAATATATATAGTGCAGAACCAAGGCATAAAAATGCTATAACATTTTTTAAGGTGCCTGCTGATAGATTTGAATCTTCTGATTGTTTAACGATAGTAATCTCCGGTTTCAAATATTATATTTGAAATAGTTTATTAAGTTAGAAAAGATAACAATTTCTTTACACTCTATCTTATAATTCGCACATGGAATATCAACATCACAAGCTCATTATCTTAGGTTCAGGGCCTGCAGGCTATGCTGCAGGTATATATGCTGCGAGAGCAGGCTTAAATCCAATACTTTTAACCGGGGCCGAAGAAGGTGGTCAACTTACCACAACAACAGATGTTGAAAACTGGCCGGGAGACTCAGACGGATTGCAGGGACCAGAGTTAATGCAACGCATGAGAAAACACGCTGAGATGTTTGATGTAAAAATTATTAATGATCACATTCATGAAACTATTCTAGGTGATGGTCCATTGAAACTTCATGGCAGTCAGAACTGGTCCTCAGATGCTCTCATCATTTCAACTGGAGCGAGCGCCCAATATCTTGGTTTGCCTTCTGAAAAAGAATTTCTAGGTAAAGGTGTTTCTGCCTGTGCTACTTGTGATGGGTTCTTTTATAAAAATCAAGAAGTTGCTGTGGTTGGAGGCGGTAATACTGCCGCAGAAGAGGCTTTGTATTTATCAAGAATATGCTCAAAGGTTCATTTAATTCATCGAAGGGACAAGCTTAGGGCTGAAAAGATCCTTCAAGATAGAGTTGCTGAAGCGGTGAAAGAAGGAAAAATTGAAATGCATTGGAATTCAGAGTTGCAAGAAGTTCTTGGAGATCAAAGAGGTGTGCATTCCATAAAAATCTCAGAAAATGACAGCTCAAACACTCTGGATCTTAATGGCGTTTTTATTGCAATTGGGCATCATCCAAATACAGAAATTTTTAAAGGTCAACTAGATATGGAGAATGACTACATCACCATTAAGTCTGGCACCAATGGTTTTGCAACAGCAACAAGCACTCCGGGTGTTTTTGCTGCGGGAGATGTTTCAGATCAAATATACAGACAAGCAATTACCTCTGCAGGTTTTGGTTGCATGGCAGCCCTTGATGCAGAAAGATTTTTATCAGAATAGCTTACTGACCTGAGACCCAAAAAACAGCGCCCATCACCGCAACTATTACGATAAGAAGAGCTACTTTAGCATCGCTTGCACTATCCTCATTTGCCTCTTGTGATTCAAAATATTCTTTAAGATGATCTGACATTTATTACTCCTTGTGATTTAAAACAACTCTTCCTTGCTGGCCGCCCTGAAGAATTATTTGAATTTCTTCGCCTAACTGTTCTTTTGAAACCTCTTTAGTTGATCCAGATAAATCTAGCTCCCACTCACTAGCAAATTTTTTCCATAAACTTTCTTTAAATTCAATGGGAGTTTCTGCTGAATCAATCCCACACAGATTAATGCCTCTTAATATAAATGGAAAAACAGTTGTGTTAATTTCTATGCCACCCACGTTTCCGCAACATGATACTACGCCATGCGGAGCAATTTCAGAGAGAAGTTTGCTTAATATACTGCCGCCAACCGTATCAATCGCACCAGCAAATAAGGGTCTTACCATCGGTTTAGAAGGCTCATTTAAGTAGTCTTCTCTAAGAATGATTGAGGTAGCGCCTAATTGAGTTAAAAAATTCTTAGCCTCTGGCTTGCCAGTCAAAGCACTGACATTAAATCCTAATTTAGATAAGATCATTACCGCAACAGATCCGACTCCGCCAGTTGCCCCGGTAACCATGATTGGAAGTTCACTGCTTGGTTTAGAATCAGTTATTTTGATCACACTTGCAGCTGCCGTTATCCCAGCGGTTCCTATCGACATTGCCTCTAAGGCAGAAAGATTTTCTGGTTTTTTAACAATCCAACCCTCGGGAACAGTAATAAACTCCCCAAATCCTCCAGGCGTATTCATTCCTAGATCATAGCCAGTAACTATAACTGCATCGCCCTCAGCAAATAATGTTGAAGCTGAATCTGTTACAACACCGGCGGCATCAATACCAGGCACAAAAGGATAATTTCTTGTGACACCTTTGACACCAGTTGCTGATAATGCATCTTTATAATTGAGAGATGAGTGAGAAACTTGAATCTGCACAAATCCCTGCTCGGGTTTAATTAAATCCAGTTCAGCTATAGAAGCTGAGAAGCTTCCCTCTGATTCTTGAATATAATAAGCTGAATACTTCATTACCTTGGTGTCATTCTCATTCCAGAATCCAAACGAATGGTTTCTCCGTTTAGGTAAGTATTCTCCACAATGTGTGCAGCTAGCGAACCAAATTCTGCTGGCTCACCAAATCTATGAGGGAACTGAGTTGACTGAAGCAAAGGCTCTCTAACCTTGTCTGGAGCCATCTTCATTAAAGGGGTATCAAAAATACCAGGCGCGATTGTATTCACTCTAATTGAATGCCTTGCAAGGTCTCTTGCTGCCGTTAAAGTTAATCCAATGACGCCAGCCTTTGATGCGCTGTATGCAGACTGCCCAATCTGACCTTCGTAACCAGCCACTGATGCAGTGTTGATAATAACGCCCTTCTCACCTGACTCTGACCCATCGTTTTTATCCATAAGTTCGGCCGCTAAGCGCATGACATTGAATGTTCCAACAAGGTTGAGATCTATGATGAATTTAAAATGATCTAATGGATGAGGGGCTTCTTTGCCAAGAATTCTCCCGCCGTAACCTGTGCCTGCACAATTAATTGCAACATCAAGCCTTCCAAAAGATTCTTTAATGAATGTCATTGCATCTATTACAGGCTGCTCTTCCATGATATTTGTATTGATATATTTAACATTATCGTCGCCTAATTCATCGCAAATAGCTTTGGCATTATCGTCGTTGATATCAAGAATCATAACCTTTGAGCCATGGGCAACAAAATGTCTAGTAGATGCCTCACCCAACCCAGATGCTCCGCCAGTGATTGCTATAACTTTATTCTTAAGCTCCATGATATTTCTCCTGCTTTCCTAATTAATTGGTAATCAATAATTAGCTAATGTTTGTAAAAAATGCAGAACAATTATACCTATAAATCTACACATCATTCGAATAAAAATGTCGACTAACTTATTTGGCATCAAAATTGCATATTAGATTATGTAACTTTAATTAATTTTCTAAAAAAGGAGTAAATATGAAAAGATTATTTTTGTTTATGGGACTAACTGTAATGTTATCCATGCCAACATTTGCCGCTGTAAGCGCAAACGTTACTTTTGCGTCAGACTATGTATGGAGAGGAATGACTCAAAGTGACGGTCCTGCAATACAGGGTGGGTTTGACTTTGAAGATGAAAGCGGTTTTTACGCAGGAATCTGGGGCTCTAATGTGAATTTTAATGATGGTGCCGGCAGTGAGCTAGATTACTACGCAGGATATGGCTTTTCGCTTGGAGACGTCGGAGTTGATATTGGATACATAGCCTTTGATTACCCAGAAAACCAAACCGGATTAGATTTTGAAGAAATCTATCTTGGCTTAAGTTTTGGTGATCTTGGTCTAACACTTGCCTCCGGTCAGGACGGAGCACCAGATTACACAGAAGTTTCCTACGGTCTGGGCCCTGTTTCTTTTGCGTACGGTGAATACGATGACTATGGCGATAATTTGACAGTCAGTTATGGTTTTTCATGTGGGTCATATGACTGCGGGATTACTGCATACGACTTTAGTGATAGCGGATATGGCGCTGATGAAGATGGCTTTTTCTTTTCAATATCTGCAAGTCTATAAGTCATGAAATTAGTTACTGCAATTATCAAACCCTTCAAACTTCAAGAAGTTAGAGAAGCCCTCATTGCCGCAGGCATAGAGGGTTTAACAATTTCTGAAGTCAAAGGGTATGGCCGACAAAAGGGTCATGTAGAAATGTACAGAGGGGCTGAATACACTGTTGACACTCTCCCTAAAATAAAAATTGAGGTTATTACTCAAGATGAAAACTTAACAACTGTAACCGAAACTATTATTTCATCCTCGCACACTGGTGCTATTGGTGATGGAAAAATTTTTATATCAAGTCTTGACGAAGTCATACGAATTCGTACAGGCGAAACCGGCAATGAAGCCATTTAATCAAGGAGTGAATTATGGAAGAAATTAAATTTGCCCTAGACACGTTTTATGCAATCATGTCTGGAGCTCTCGTTATGTGGATGGCGGCTGGTTTTACAATGCTGGAAGCCGGTCTAGTCCAGAAAAAAGATGTATCTGAAATTGTAACCAAGAACCTTGGGTTATTTTCAATTGCATGTGTAATGTACTTGGTATGTGGCTTTGTGTTGATGTATCCATCTGACGCTATATTTGCAATTGCAGGTGGCCTAGATGATGCTGGTGATGCTATTTCATATGGAATTTTACCTGCCATTGGAACTTCATGGGGTCTATCTGCTGATATGCCTTTAGAAGAAATTGGTATGGCATACGGCATGGACTATTCTCAACAAGCAGACTTCTTTTTCCAAGTCGTCTTTGTTGCTACAGCTATGTCAATCGTTTCTGGTGCTGTCGCTGGAAGAATGAAGTTAATACCGTTTTTTATCTTCACAGTTATCCTAACTGGTTTCATCTACCCTATTCAGGGATACTGGAATTGGGGCGGAGGCTTTTTAAGTACTCTTGGTTATTCTGACTATGCAGGCTCAGGAACAGTCCATTTATTAGGAGCAGCTGCTGCTTTGGGTGTTGTAACGTTGCTTGGACCTAGGAATGGAAAGTACGGTGCAAATGGATCTGTTAATCCTATGCCTGGTTCTAATATCCCGCTTGCAGCTTTAGGTGTATTAATCCTATGGCTCGGCTGGTTTGGATTTAATGGAGGTTCAGAGCTAGTCATCAGTAATGAAGCTAGTGCTATTGCTGTTAGCCAGGTATTTCTTAATACAAACATGGCTGCTGCTGGTGGAGTTATCGGCGCATTAATATTGAGCCTTGCTATGACAGGCAAGAGTGATGTAACCATGGTAATTAACGGTGCCATTGCTGGTTTGGTAGCCATTACCGCTGGCCCAAGCGCTCCTAGTGGAGGCGAAGCCGTTATCATTGGCTTAGTTGGTGGCTTAATTGTTTACGCATCCATTCTATTTTTTGATAGAACTTTAAAGATTGATGATCCTGTAGGAGCTATCTCAGCCCACGGTATCGTTGGAATTTTTGGAGTCATGGTTGTTCCATTCACAAATGCAGATGCATCATTGCTTACTCAGTTATATGGAGTTGTTGCTATTGGTGGATTTGGATTCTTAGCTAGCTATGCATCGGTTTACTTAATCAATCTAGTTATGCCAATCAGAGCTTCAGATGAAGAACAATCAGTTGGACTTGATGTTTCAGAGATAGGCGTAGAAGCATATCCTGAATTTAAGTAGATAAGACACAAGCAAATTGCTTGTAAAATAAAAAAGCCGTCATAAGACGGCTTTTTTTTAGCCTCAAAAATCCTTTTGCCCTCAAATAGATCACAAATTTCTACAACTAGTTATTTTTACTTTAAAAGTGTTAGTAAACATAGCTATTTTTTGGCACGATAATTGCATGTTTATAAGATAAGAAACAAATATATGCATAAGGGGTAAATTCAATGAAGTTAATAACAGCTATTATTAAGCCATTTAAACTCGAAGAAGTACGTCAAGCCTTACTTGATTTTGGTGTAGAGGGGCTAACCGTTACAGAAGTTAAAGGGTTTGGCAGGCAAAAAGGTCATACGGAATTATATCGAGGCGCAGAATACACTATTGATACTCTGCCCAAAATAAAACTTGAAATCTTAACTACCGAAGAATCCTGCCAATCAATTGTGGAAGTAATCATAAAATCTGCCAATACAGAAAAAATTGGTGATGGAAAAATCTTTATTACAAATATTGAAAGTGTTATCAGGATAAGAACAGGAGAAACAGATAATGAAGCAATTTAATTTTACAGGAGCTAAGAGCATGAAATCATTTAATATATTTGCACTCGCTGTACTGACATGTGCCTCCCCTTCCTTGCTTGCATCTGAAATAAATGCTGGTGACACGGCTTGGATTCTTACTGCAACTGCATTAGTTTTATTTATGACACTGCCAGGTCTTGCTCTTTTTTATGGCGGCTTGGTTAGAACTCAAAATGTATTGTCTGTGCTAATGCAATGCTTTGCTATTTGCTGCATTGTTTCTGTGCTTTGGGTTGTCTATGGTTATAGCCTAGCTTTTACTGGCAATGGCTCGATCATTGGTGGCACTGATGCACTCTTTTTATCAAATTTAACAAGGGATGCGGCATCTGGAACTCTGCCTGAAAGTTTATTCATAGTATTTCAAATGACATTTGCAGTTATTACTCCTGCTTTAGTGGTGGGTGCGTTTGCTGAAAGAATGCGATTTAGTGCAATGTGTATTTTTACAGTTCTTTGGGTAACCTTGGTCTACCTTCCAGCATGTCATATGGTTTGGGGTGGTGGATACCTTTCTAACCTTGGCGTGATAGATTTTGCCGGCGGCTTAGTCGTCCATGCAACATGTGGTGTTGGAGCTTTGGTTGCAGCAATCATGTTAGGTCCAAGGAAAGGTTTTCCAGGGTCTGCTTTAGTGCCGCACAATAGACCAATGGTTGTTATGGGCGCGGCTATGCTTTGGGTTGGTTGGTTTGGATTTAATGGTGGAAGTGCAGTGGCTGCTGATTCAAATGCTGCAATGGCTATTCTGGTGACTCATATTAGTGCAGCGGTAGGTGCGTTGACTTGGATGTCAGTTGAGTGGATTAAAACAGGTAAGCCAACCGTAATTGGTATTGCAACTGGTATGGTGGCTGGCTTGGCAACGATTACCCCTGCCTCTGGAACTGTTGGCCCTCAAGGAGCTTTGTTAATTGGTTTTGCAGCTGGTTTAGTTTGTTTTTATGCCACTCAAATAATTAAAGGTTACTTTAAGATTGATGATTCCTTAGATGTGTTTCCGGTTCATGGTGTGGGCGGTATTTTAGGAATATTAATGTTGGCATTTATTGGAAAGCCCGACGGATTCCTAGGGGCTGGCTCAAGTGGGTTTGATCCATCAGTCTTACAGCAATTTATGATTCAACTTCAAGGTGTTGCAGTTATATGCTTATGGACTTTTATATTCTCATGGCTTGCTTTAAAAGTAACCGGACTAATTACTCCATTAAGAGTAGATGAACAAAGTGAATTTGAAGGGCTCGACATAACCGAGCACAACGAAACTGGATATCACACTAGCTAGTATTTAGATTGAGCTGCTCTTTTGAATAACTGGATTGGCGTATTGATTTAAGAATTTTAATCGTGCGCCATCATCCAAGTTAACCATTCTTTGGCTTAACAAGTCCTTTGCTGCAGAGATATCTTCATCTGTAAATTGATGAATGCATTGATGCTCTGTTTTAAGCATTGCAGCTGCAGCGAAATTGGTTGGATGTAAGCAATACATAGAAATAATTTCTTTGCTAATTTTATTAGCCACAACCTCATAACTATCAATGTCATTGCACATAATTGGCTGGCCAACATTAATGGTCACATTACCTTTTTGGCCATTGATACCATTAGCTATGCTAATCAAATCTTCATTTTCACTTTTCTCATAGTTTTTGTTTTGGTCCAAAGCATTGAGCTCGATAGCTTTAAGGCAATCGTTAGGATCAAGCTCATAAGATATTGAAACTGGGACTACCTTCAAAGCATTAAAATATTGACCCAAAGATTGTGTTTTTCTCTCGGTTAGATGGATCATCTTTAACATTGCCGGGTCAGTCTCATCAATTCCATCTTTTGCGCGACCTTGTTTTTGTGCAATCCATATTGATTCACCGGCTTCCAAGATAGTGTGTTGGATAAACTGAGATGCCAGGGAAAGTCCCATATAAATTTCTTTTTTGTTTCCAGATCTCTGGATAATAAAACTTTTATTCAATCGCATTAGATCTGATGCCCATTTTTCTTTCATTAAATTATTTCCAACAGCCATATTAAAAGTTTTATGCCCCGCTCTATTAAGAGAAAGGTTTAGTAAGGCTGCATCAAGTGATATGTCCCTATGATTTGATATAAATAAGTACTGAGATTTCGAATCTAAATTGGAAATACCTTCCACTTCTAAATTTGAAATAGAAGTTTTGATCATCTGATCCATCAAACTCTTAAAAATTTCTTGGTAGCCCTCAATGCTGTGAATGTTTTTTAATTGAGATTTCAGCAGAATTTTAACCAGGGACGAAAAAAATGGAAGTTTATTAAAATATTTAGAATATTTAAGACTGATGAGAGCCTTCAATACAGCCGAGTCCTCAATTAGAGATGATAGTACCGGTTGCACCTCATGATCTTGATAGGGACGAATCGCTAAAAAGGGATCCACGAATTTAACCAAGCAGCTGGATCATAACTCCAGCAGCAACTGCCGAGCCTATAACGCCGGCTACATTTGGGCCCATAGCATGCATTAAAAGAAAGTTTTGAGAATCACTCTCTAGTCCAACTTTATTGGCAACTCGAGCTGCCATTGGAACAGCAGAAACACCTGCCGCGCCAATTAAGGGATTAATTTTATTTACACTTAGAAGATTCATAAGCTTTGCCATCAAGACTCCAGATGCAGTGCCAATTGAAAATGCAATAATTCCCAACGAAAGAATCCCAAGAGTTTCAGCCGTTAAAAATTGATCTGCTGCCAGCTTTGATCCTACCGCTAAACCCAGAAAAATAGTTACAACATTTATTAAAGAGTTTTGTACAACATCACTCAGCCTTTCGACTGCCAACGACTCTCTCATAAGATTACCAAAACAAAACATCCCTATAAGAGGTGCTGCACTAGGAAGTAACATTCCAACCAGTAAAACTAAAATCAATGGAAAGATAATTTTTTCTCTTTGAGAAACTTCTCTTAACTGAACCATTCGTATCTTTCTCTCTGAATCGGTTGTTAACAATCTCATGATGGGTGGTTGGATCAATGGGACTAGAGCCATATAAGAGTAGGCTGCCACTGCTATAGCGCCAAGCAGCTCTGGGGCTAGGATAGAAGATACATATATTGCAGTTGGACCATCAGCACCACCGATAATTCCCGTTGCAGCAGCCTGCTGCAGGGTAAAGGAAACTAATCCCAAATGATTTAAAAGCAAAGCTCCAATAACTGTAGCGAAAATTCCAAACTGTGCCGCTGCTCCTAGGATTAATGTTTTTGGATTTGCTAGCATGGGACCAAAATCAGTCATGGCTCCAACACCCATAAAGATTACCAAAGGTGCAACACCAGAGGCAATTGCGACAGCATAAAAGGTGCTTAAAATCCCAGGCTTATAACCAAGTTCTTGCGCATATTCATTTAAAAGCCATAACTGAGAATGAGAAGCTGTCTTCATAAAGGTTTGAAAGGACTCAGACTCTGGTAGAACAATTAGTGACAAAGCACCTGCTAACTGGTCAGGGTATCCGGCATAAATTAGTTTTTCGATCGGAGAGAGAGCCAATCCAATTTCAGGAATATTCGTTAAAATTGCACCAAAACCAATGGGCAGTAACAAAAGAGGTTCAAACTTTTTACTGATGGCAAGATATAAAATTATCATACCTACACCCAACATAATAAATTGTCCGGAAGTGGCGCTAAAAATACCTAAATTTAAAAAAATGGCTTCTAAGTTCATCGCTATGCAATCTCAAACAAGGGATCACCAGGCTTCACTGAATCACCGGGTTTCACAAATATTTTTGTAACCACCCCTGCTGCCGGGCTTTTGATTTCTGTTTCCATCTTCATAGCTTCTAGGATCAACACAGTTGCGTCCGGCTCTAATGACTGACCCTCTTGTGCAATCAATTTAAAAATATTGCCGCCCAATGGAGCATTGATTATTGAGCCTAGGCCAGCTTGAGCTGCATGAGATGGTTGCTCATTAGTACTTTTTACTGAAGACCCATTAATTTCAACTGAATTATTGCTCTTTACGACTACTGAGTATTCTTTATCATCAATGGAGACTAGATAAGATGAATCTGCCTGTTCGAGAATATCAGCTGGCTCAGTTTCAAAGAAATCTGGATCTGATTGATGTTCTAAAAATGCTAAGCCAATTTCTGGAAACATAGCATATGTAAGAATATTCTCATCAGAACAATCAATTTTAAGATCTTTTGCAATGAGAGCTGAATTAAAGTTTTCAACAATCTCATTATAATTATCGCTAATTAGATCAGCAGGCCTGCAAGAAATTACCGCAGAATCCCCTATGCTATTTTGCTGCAAATCCTTGCTAACTGGAGCAGGAGTTGAGCCGTACTCTCCCTTGAGTAAAGATTTTACCTCGTTGGTAACAGTTGAATAGCGAGAATTGGAGAGAACGTTAATGACTGCCTGAGTTCCAACTATTTGTGAAGTTGGAGTAACTAAAGGTATATATCCCAAATCTTTTCTCACTCTTGGAATTTCTTGTATTACCTCATCGAATCTATTAATTGAATCTTGGGCTTTTAGTTGATTTTCAAGATTCGTTAGCATGCCTCCAGGCACCTGTGATGCTAGTATTCTTGCATCTACTCCCCTGAGGGAGCCTTCAAAATTTTTGTATTTTTTTCTAACAGCTTGAAAATGCTCAGCAACTGGAATTAATTTATCTAGATCAAGTCCCGTGTCTCTATTCGTGCCATCAAGAATACTGATAATTGTTTCTGTTGGCGAGTGTCCATAAGTCATGCTCATGGATGAGATGGATGTATCGATATTATCTAAACCTGCTTCAATTGCTTTGATGCCTGTGGCAACAGACATACCTGTGGTTGCATGACAATGAAGATGAATGGGTATTTCCAGCGATTCTTTTAACTTTGAGACAAGCTCAAATGCTACGTAAGGCTTTAACAATCCTGCCATGTCCTTAATGGCAAGAGAATGAGCTCCCATATCCTGAATAGTTTTTGCTAAATCAACCCACAAATCAATTGTATGAACTGGGCTGGTGGTATATGAAATAGTACCTTGGGCATGACCCTCAACCTCAATCACTGACTGCATTGCCTGATACATATTTCTAGGATCATTTAATGCATCAAAGACTCTAAATACATCGACGCCATTGGTTTTTGAGCATTCAACAAATTTCTTCACGACATCATCAGCATAATGCTTATAGCCCAGTAAATTTTGCCCTCTCAATAGCATTTGCTGAGGCGTATTAGGCATCATGGATTTAATTTTTCTAATTCTGTCCCATGGGTCCTCACCAAGATATCTAATGCACGAATCAAAAATTGCCCCACCCCAAGACTCAACAGACCAAAACCCTACCTGGTCTAACTGCTTAAGAGATGCCTCCATGTCCTGGTATCTAAATCTTGTTGCCAGTAATGATTGATGTCCGTCTCTAAGAACAACCTCTGTTACACCTATTTTGTTTGATTCTGTCATGTTTGACGATGCTCCATTATCTCGTGAATAATTCGCTCATGAATCTTATTAATAGATCCATTTGCGCTCGAATTAGAAACTGCAGGAGTGTGATTATTGGATGATTCTGAAAAAAGTAATCTCAATAAGTAAATTGAGACGATAAGTGCCAATAGGAAAAAAAATACCACTATCATTCCTGTTAACAGCAAGTTAATACCTGATTCTATTAATGTGCTTCCAGTTTCCATCACCTACAAAGCCCTCGCATTAAAAACTCTTATATAACGAAATATCGATTTTACACCAATCTCGGTACAATATTAAAATGGAATATCATTCATATTTACAGCAACAAGGAATTTCAATTTCTGCGCATCGAGGTGGAAGCTTGGAAGCACCAGAAAATACATTAGAAGCGTTTAAATATTCATTAGACTTAGGGTGCAAATATATTGAAACAGATGTTCAACTTTCATCTGATGGTATCCCATATATCTTTCACGACGATGATTTAAAACGCATCTTAGGGCGAGATATTTTATTTAATTCAATGCCTAGCTCTGAAATAGATAGCTTAATAATATTTCAAAAATACTCTATTCCAACATTAGAGGCTGCTCTGCTTGAATTTCCAGAGGCTTTATTTCAAATTGATGTCAAGACTGATGAGGTTGCAATGCCAGCATTAGAGACTATTAAAAAATGTGCAGCAATGCCAAGGGTTTGCATCGCAAGTTTTAATAGCGATAGATTAAAAAGAGTGAGCGAAGCTTACCCGGATGTCTGTCTTTCTATGGGACCAAAAGAAGTTTTAAAATTACTTTTATCAAGCTTTAAACTTTATTACAAAGATATTCCTGGTCATTGTTTGCAAATTCCCGTCTATCAGTATGGGTTAAAGCTAGTCACTCAAAGATTTATAAATTATGTTCAAAAGCGAGGTCTAAAGATAATGGTTTGGACAATCAATGATCGAGAGACTATGCAAGCCCTAATAGATATGGGTGTAGATGGAATTATTACCGATCGACCAAGCGCACTCAAAGAGTTGCTTAGCAAGGATTAGGCAGCTGGTTTTTCCGCAACAATTCTCCAATTTAAATCAGCAATTTTAGCTTTTTCAGCATCCGTCCATGCTTGACCGCCGGTCTGGAGAAGCTCTAATGACTCTTCAACCCATGGCGGAAGTATTCTAACTTTTTCAAGAAAGCGAATCACTTTTCGAATCCCAAAAATAAGATTGCGCTTCTGCTCACATATTGGCCACGCCGGTCTTTGAGATGGTTCAGATACTAGTATTTTAAAGCCTGCTCTTTCCAGGGCTGCACAAACATCTGCGGGATACATAGATTGGGTTGCAGCTAAAGTTGGAAGATAAATTTTATGCAGCGCAGCATGCTCGGGATTATTCCAATCAAAATAAGGTGACAAGAGATATTCAGAACAAGCGTAGCGCGTCCCTGGCTTTAAGATTCGATACATTTCCCTGGCACAGTCATCAAGTTCTTCGGTTTTAAAAAATGGCCAAACAGCTTGGACTGAAAAGCACCCATCAAAAGATTCAGAATCATAATCCAGTGGATCATGATGGTTGCCCTCTTTAAAATGGAGCCTATCGGTCATATTAGTTTGCGCTGCCCATTCAATAGCATTCTCAATCTGATTGGGGTCGATGTTATAACCAGAAACCTGACCGCCGGTCATTGTTGCTAAGTAATGAGCTATTCTACCTCGCCCACATCCCATATCTAATAGATGAGATGATTCAGGATTTTGAAGATTTAGTTGTTTTAAGAGTGCTTGTTCACAAATCAATTGATTGTCATACAAGCCCTTAGAGTCATCATACTGGGGTGGAATGTATAGCTTTTCTAGATCAAAAACAGAAAGCATATTATTTAAAACTTTATAGTATGCAGCGACTGCCTTTGTTTCATCTGCAGTCTCAGTTTTCTCACCGCCCTGCATGCGTTGAAAAAACTTGTACGCATCAATACAGGCTTGTTTATCCTCAGCCGATATTGTTGCCAGTCTTTTGAGTCCCGTGAAAGAAGTTTTAATTCTGTACCAATTCATTTTATGCGCTCCTAGTATTAAACTGCTAAGAATTAGTTTCGCACACTAGTTAAGAATTAAAAAATAGATAGCTCCATTGGTAAGAATTAATTCTGCTTGAGTCTTTTCACTTCATTGAAAATATCTTGTATATCGCCTAAGCCCAATGGTTTTTTTGTGCTGAATATAGTGAAAATTTTGTAATAAGGGCTCTGCTCCATCAGCAAAGTATTATGAGACTTCTCTATGGTGTCACTTATGTAGTTCAAATAATCTGGGGTTGTCTCTTTGTCAGCCTTATCTCGAAGGGCTGGAAAATAATCTAAGAATAGCTTTTCTTGATCATCCATTAGCTCTGAAGAAATTTGCTAAAAATTTTTCTTGCGAACATATACATGGGAATAATTATGCTGGAGGTAATAATGAGCTCAAGCCATGTATCAAATTCTAGAAAATCTCTAATCATCCCGGCCAAGAATAAACTCACGAGACCAAGCAGGCTATACAAAATAATTGAGTTTCGATTAAAGAGATTCATGAGGGCTTTTCACTTTTAGAAGGATAATTCCGCCCATGATAAACAGAGCTGCGATAGGTATCAAGCCGGATTTAGTATCATTTGTCATAGTAACAAAGATAGCTACCATAGCTGGACCCATAAAAGCTCCGGCGCGACCAAACATATTATAAAAACCAAAATATTCACCTGCTTCTTGCTGAGGAATTAAGGTTGCATAGTAACTTCTAGAAATAGACTGAATGCCACCTTGAATGGCTCCAACCATAGCAGCCAATATATAGAACTCCATTGCACTGGATAGAAAGGCAGAATATCCGACCACAATCAGATAAAGGAGTATCGTTATAAGCAAAGTATTTTTATCTCCAATGTTAGAGGCTACCTTCGACCAAAGAAGAGTTGTGGGAAAGGCAACAAATTGCACCAAGATTAAAGCCACAATAATATCGCTGCTGGGCAAACCCAGATTTAAAGCAAAATCTGCTGCCATAGCCATGATGGTATGCACACCATCAATGTATAAGAAAAAAGCTAAGAGAAAGATAAAAACATTCTTTTTTGATGAGACAGTTTTAAGGGTATGTAAAACTTTTTGAAAAGCTAAGGTTAATTTGTTGCCAGGTAAAGTGTCTCCTTGATCTTTGATCCGCAACATAATTGGGATCAAAAATAATGTCCACCAAACCGAGACACTCAAAAAGGACCACTGGACTGCTTCAGCAACACTATTTAAACCAAAAAATTCTGGCTTGATCGTCATAGCAGCATTGAGTAAAAAAAGTGATCCCCCGCCAAGGTAGCCAAAAGCAAAACCATAGCTTGAAATTTTAGCAATATTAGATTCATCAGAAACTTGGATTAACATTTTGTCATACAGGGTATTGCCTGCAGCAAAACAATAGTTAGCTATACCAAAAAATATTAATGCATAAAGCCATGATCCGGCTGGAATAAAGTAAAGGGCAGCAACACAAATAATTGCAATGCAGGCAAAACCACTAAATAAAACCTTAGTCGTTCTAGAAACATCAGTAATCGCTCCAATGAATGGAGATGTAAATAGCAATACAAGATTTGATATGGTTAGGCCCCATCCTAAATAGGCCGTTTTAACTTCAGCTTCTAAACCACTTGCCCAAAAATCATTAAAAAATATAGGGAAAAAGGCTGCAATAACAGTGGTCGCAAAGGCTGAGTTTCCGCCGTCATATAAGATCCAGGCTTTCGCTTCTGGTGATAACTTAGGCTTGTTCATACCAACAAATTCCATCGACTAGGTATTTTTTAGCTCGATTTCTTTTAATCAGGCAATTTAAATGACCAAGAGCTTCTCCAGTAGCCATGATTAGATTGCTGTCATCAATCTCTCTTTTAAAGAGAACATCAAATACATCAACTGACCTTTTAGGTTTAGCTAAAGCAGCATGCAGCTTATCAAGAGAAGTTTCATGGTGATCAATGAGAGCATGAAGTCTTTTATGCGCTCCTACAAAAGGTCGACCATGTCCTGGCAGCACCAAAACATCTTCTGGCAAGGCTTTAATTAATTTATGGCAACTAGAAATCCAATCTTCCACCGGATTAGCCTCTGGCTCTGTCGGGAAAATACCTACATGAGAGCTTATAGTTGGTAACAGCTGATCGCCGCTAATAAAAATATTTAACTCTTTTGAAAACAAGCAAAGGTGTTCTAGGGTATGGCCACTTCCATCAATAACCAACCACTCAATTCCATTGATGTTGATCGAATCCTGATCCTTTAAGCGATTATATGAGTGAGGAAGAGGATGGATAATTGATCCAAAAAAACCAAATCTTTTGGTAAAAGATTCAATTTGATCCACCGTCATGCCTGCTTGGGTATAAAAATTGATTGCTTCATTTGGAACATGATCACCAGTGTCAGCTGCTAACATTCGACATTGAAGATAGTCCGTCCTACTCATGCTAAAAGAGGTCTTATAATTTTCTACGAACCAGCCCGCCATTCCAATATGGTCAGGATGCATGTGAGTAACGATAACGTCGTTAATAGTAAGCTCCTCTGATTCAATAAGGTCTTTCCATGCATTTTTGGTATCGTCTAGATGCATTCCAGTATCCACCAGCGTGAGATTGGTATTTGGCCCTAAGGCCCATAGGTTGATGTGGTTCAGCGACATAGGAAGTGGCATCCTTACCCAGCGAACATGCTCATTGATGACAAGTGAGGTTCCAGACTTAGGAACGGTATCTATTGGAAATTCTAGTCTATGTTCAGTGCTCATGATTGATTATATGGTGGGTAGTTGCGTATACTTAAGCTATGGATGAAGACTCACAAACAATTAAAAGTTTAAGCTTTTTTGTCATTGGCATAGGTGCATTAGTATTTTTGATTGGCATTGTAGCCTATTTATTTAATTAACTTTTATCTTGCCAGGCTTAGAGCCTCGATTTAAAGCTTTCAAAAAATTATTGGCCTCAGCTGGTTCTGACACATCTGTATCTCTTACATAATCACTACCCCAGAAATCTTTCCAGGAGGGAAATAAGTCGTGGAAAAATCCTTCATAAGGATCCTCATTTGGCCAACGCATCTTCTTGTCGCCCAGTGGCGGTTTATTAATATCGGAGGCATACCAATACATTGGAAGCCTTTTATGGAACAGCCATGTGCCGTCTATTCTTTTATAGGAATCCCAATAAAGCATTTGCATAATTACCCAATCTGTCTTTGTTTCATGCTCATTCTTTGAATACACCAAGCCGATAGCTGAGTCAGCAGACTCAAATTCAATAATATGATTACCAATATGATGAGAGGTGCCCGTAAATTTATCTCTAAAGGTGGAGTCAGCCCATGCTTTGAGGGCTTGACGTCCCTCCCCGTTTTTACCCACTCTGACATCGGGAACAAATAGATTCACGTGCATATCCAAGTCTCGCATATCCAGTGTTACAGAGTATTTTGCAGCAAGCTGCCTGATCTCATCTAGGGACTCTAACCGATCAAGCCTTTCCTCTATGCTCATGCTCATCCCGGAGGCCAAGTTAGTGATCGGCCACTCAGTAAATGCAAGTGGAGATGAAAAACACTTTGCCCAGCATTGGCTCCATTGTTGGTCACTAATCTAAAAGTATCGTCAAGCTCTAGCATCCTTGAGACCTCGCCAGCCACAAGCATCAAATGGCCTAGTAGCTCTTGATCTTCTGGAGTTGCATCTGAAAGCTTGGGAATAGCTTTTTTTGGAATAATAAGAAGGTGTGTTGGCGCTTGAGGTTGGATATCTTTAAAAACAAGAGCAAGCTCATCTTCATAAATTATGTCAGCAGGAATCTCTTTGTTTATTATTTTTGTAAAAATAGTTTCCATTGAGCTATATCAAAAATCTAAATAATCTAAATCCCACATAGAAAACACCAATAGACATGCTAAGGGCTAAGATAATTACCAATAAGTCTCGAATAGATTTTAAAAATTTTCCATCTGGAGAATTGGATAAAAGCTGCTGAACCAAAAAGAGTAAAGCAACAATAGATAAAAATGCAATAATTAAAGTAATCATAGTTATGTGAATATAGGTCCTACCGAGACTACAAGCAAGGCTAAGGCGATGGCCCACGCAAAACATGCAACGATATCTGCAATATAAAATCTTTTTAATTCAATATCTGTGATGCCTAGCAAAAAAGGTACTAAAGGTCTTATTGCGGGAATAAATCTACCCACTATCACTGTGTAGGGTCCAAATCGATTGAGAAAATTTTGGGTGCGCTTAATTCCTTTTTGACGCTTTTGAAGAAAATTGGATGCCATAAACGATGGACCAAATATTTTTCCAACAAGAAATCCTGATACATCACCTAAATGCGATCCAGCAAATGCTATGCCACAGATCCAAGGCAGGGTTAAAAGCTCTGTATTGTACAAATAAATACACAAAGAAAATAAAATAGCACTTGGCATAAAGCTACCAGTGATAATCATAGACTCCATAAAGCCAAATAAGAAAATTAAAAACCATGCATATTCAGGGTTGGTTTCTAGGAATATTTGAATTTTATCAAAGGGCATAAACTTATCCTTTTCTTGAAAAAAATTTCTCTATTGCTTTTATATTATCTTCAGAGCCATACAGTCTCTTCATCGCTTTTGTCTCTAAGTCCCTTGCTGCAGCAAGAGCATCAGAATTAAAGGATTTTAGAATTGCTTTAGTTTCTATGATTGAAGCGAGGGATTGTTCGTTTAATTGATGGGCATAATCTATGGCTTTATCGTAATAGTCCTCTCCTAGGTACTTAGCCATGCCAAAATCAAAATACTCCTTGCCACTTATCCACTCTGCTCCAAATAATAATTGGGCAGCCTTTTGATAGCCAAGTGATTGGAATAATAATAGTGAGCTTCCTACTTCGGGAGCTAAGCCCAGGTCTGAAAAAGGGTATTTAACTTTTGCATTAGGGCTGATAAATACGGCATCAAAATGCAGAAGAATAGTGGCACCTCCGCCGATGGCAATTCCATCAACAGCAGCAATGAGAGGTTTTTTATAATTAATCAAGGCATCAACACAAGTTTCAAATGGCTCTTCATAGTTTGCGCCGCCATCACCCACCATACTTGCCAGATCAACACCGGAAGAAAAGGTATTGCTTGCTCCAGTCACAATCACTGAATGAACCTCTGGATTTTCGCTCGCTGAATTCAGCGCATCCCTTAACAATCCCCATAGATCAGCATCAAAAGCATTTTTTGTTTCTGGGCGATTGAGCGTAAGAAGTTGGACCTTATCAATGGTCTCAATTAGAAGTTTGCTCATTTTCCCTTGAAGTTAGGTTTACGTTTTTCTGCAAATGCGGTTAGGCCTTCCATCATGTCCTCTGATGCAAAAATTGGTTGGCCAATTTCAAGCTCTTTTTCTAGAGCCTCAGCCTCAGGATAGCTTTCATCGAGCTCTCGAAGAGATCTAACAATTGCTTGGATAGCCAAGGGTGCATTTGCACTGATGGTCTCTGCAATCTCCATTGCATGAGATAAAGCATCTCCATCCTCAACCATATGACCTATTAGTCCAAATCTTAATGCTTCTTCAGCAGATATTCGACGACCAGTTAGCAGAGCCTCTGCCGCCAAGGTGTAAGGTATTTGCCTTCTAAGGCGAACGGTAGAACCTCCAAGAGGAAATAGCCCTCGCAAAGGTTCTGATAGACCAAAAACAGCAGACTTTCCTGCGACTCTAACATCCGTGCCTTGCAGAATTTCTGTGCCTCCAGCCAAAGCAAATCCCTCAACGGCTGCAATTATAGGTTTGTTTGGGCGGTTGTGTCTTAAAAGTGATTGCCAATGAAGATCTGGAATAACTTTTAGTTTCTCCATCATTTCCGCATCTTCATTGCCTTCTTTCATAGCACTTAGATCAGCACCGGAACAAAAAGTTCCACCTGCCCCAGTCAATACAGCGCACCTTAAGTTTGGATCTTCATCAAGCTTTCTCCAAGCCTCATAAATAGTTACAAGCATTCCTGGGCTCAAAGCATTTCTTTTTTCTGGTCTGTTTAAGGTAATGACCATTATGTGGCCCTTCTCTTCTACAATTGCATGATCTGTGTTCATTGATATCTCCGATTAGTCTTTGGAAGAGGAAACAATCCACATTGCAAAAAATTGCGCTGCACCACCGTAGGCATGGCCCATAGATATTTTTGCATCTTCCACCTGATGATCTTCGGCCAAGCCCATTACCTGAAGTGCTGCTTCGCCAAAACGGATCATGCCTGAGGCTCCGATGGGGTTAGATGACAGAACTCCGCCTGACATATTTACAGGGAGGCTTCCATCTAAAGCCGTCACACCCTCATCAGTTAACTTCCAACCTTCTCCTAAATCACAAAAGCCTAGATTCTCTAGCCACATAGGCTCATACCAAGAAAATGGAACATAAATCTCTGCACAATCAATTTCAGTTCTTGGGTTCTGAATTCCGGCTTGCTGGTATATGTCTTTAGCACAATCTATTCCACCATGCGGATTGACCTCGTCACGGCCTGCAGAAAGAGTGCCCTCTGATCTAACCGCCATGCCTCTAATCCAAGCCACATTTCTTGAGCCCACTCTGTCTTCTGAGGTAATAACCATGGCACAAGCTCCATCGGAAGATGGGCAGCTTTCTAAGTATCGTAAGGGTTCCCAAAGCATAGGAGTTTCACTCACCATTTTTTCATCTATGCCAGGTATTTGAAGATGGGCCAAAGGGTTTTTTAAGGCATTTTGTCGATCCTTAGCAGCAACCTTCCATCCAATATGTTCAGGTGGCTCGTAACGACGAATGTACTCACGAATAAACGGAGCAAAGTAGCCTCCAGCACCGGCATTAATATGAGGTGAATAAGGGTATCTTGGAGACAAAGCCCACGTTGCATTTGATTCTGATTGTTTTTCAAACGTCACAGTTAATACTGTTTTAAATTGTCCAGAGCACACATGAGAGGCTGCTATTACTGCGGTGCTGCCACCTACGCTTCCTGCGGTATGAACTCTTAAAACAGGTTTACCTACCGCGCCAATGGCATCGGCAAGATATAACTCAGGCATGATGACCCCTTCAAACATATCGGGAGCTTTACCGAGAACAACCGCGTCAACGGCATCCCATTCTATGTCTGCTGCTAGCATTGCTTTGTCTATGGCTTCACGAACCAAGCCTGCCATGGACACATCTCTTCTCTTTGAATCGTAGTTAGTTTGACCAACACCTATGACGCCTGCTTGAATCATTTATGTCTCTCCAAATGAACAACCATGTTGTGTTGAAGGCAAGGACCAGAGGATGCATGAGCAATTCCATGATCTGATTGATCGCTTACAAGTGATTGAAACGTTTTTCCAATGGCGTCTAGACCTGCACACATCATCACATTTCCAACCAACGGACCGCCAGATAAATTTGTGGGAACGTTTGTTAAGTTTAAAAGCTTTCTTAAAAATGGTACTTCATGACTGAATTGAGTGTGTAGCTCAGCCACATCAAAATTAATGTTCTTTAGGTTCAGATTAGTAATTGCATTTTGGATAGTTGGAGATGTTGCTAAATCTCTCGAGCCTAAATTTGAAGATTCAATGCTGTGATCAATTCCCTCAATCCAAATAGGGTTATCGGTAAATTCAAAAGCTTTATCTTCTGAGGCAATCACCATTGCAGATGCTCCATCAGATATTGGAGGACAGTCAAGACCTCTAAGAGGAGAAGAAATTAATGAATCGGCTTGATAAAGATCCTCACTTACATGATCAGTCAAAAGTGCATTTGGATTATTCGCTGCATTATTCCTGGCCTCAATAACTGTTGCCATCATTTCATCGTGGGTAATAATTTTTTGCTGCAATAATATCTGAGCTTGCAAAGCAGCCAAGCTAACCCGATCAGGCCAAAGCGGAGAAATATAGTAAGGGTCCATCTGCAAAGAAATAATTGAATCAAGGTTTCCCGGTGAAGATTTACCAAAACCATAAATTAATGCAGTGTCTGCATCACCCATCTTAATTTTCAACATAGACTCATAGAGTGCCCAAGCTGCATCCATCTCAACGTGAGACTCTTTAATGGGAGGGCTTGTTTGGATTGCAGATAACCCTTCAACAAATGCAAAAGCTGCACCTTGAAGATAATCACAGCTTCCAGAGCAAGTGAAGCCAATATCATCTTGTGATATGCCTAGATCATTAAAAACTTTATGCACAACCGGCATGATAAGTTCCACTTCATTTAAAGCGCCTGCATTAGGCAATATCTTGTGCTGTGCGTAACCTACTACTGCTACTTTTTTCATGATGGTTTAAACCTTAAAGTGGATACATCAACATCTGGTTCATCAATAGGAGCGAACCATTTAATATTCTCTAATGAATGAGTCCATTCATCTTTTGGTTTCCAGACTGCCTGAACCCGCATTCCAATTCTAATTTGGTCAATTTCAATATCCTGCACTAAATGCAAGAAGGAAATATCAGCTTCATCAAGTCGAATCATGGCGCAAACGTAAGGAGGCACTATTGGGTTGCCTGGAATTGGTATGTGCACCACAGTAAAAGATTCTACGCAGCCTTTATCTGTTAAAGGGACTTCAATCGATGTTGCAATACCGCATCTTGGGCAACTCCCTCTAGGCGGAACATAAACAGCCTTGCATTTAGGACATGATTGCCCAACCAACCTGCCCTCTTTTACTTGATTCAAAAAAGTGGTGGTTGCTGAGCCAGCTGTGTATTGATACTCAAGATGAATAAAGGATTCTTTGTAATCTTTAGGTGCTTGATCGTCGCTCATGATTCTAAAATAAAATAATTAATGTCTGTGATGGCTTCGGTTGGATTCTCAGACCAAACAGGTAAAACTTTTTTTCCAATACTAAGATCAGATTCATCGCAATCGGAAACCATGTGAAGCATGGCTGTATCTGCACCATCCAACTTAATGAGAGCAAATGCAAAGGGTGTTTTTAAGAGGTGATGAGATCGAGGTGAGTTTACCCAACTCCAAGACTCAATGGTTCCAGCAGGGCCAACTTCAACAATTTCAGTTAAAGCTTCTCTTGTATCTGGATCGTATTCAGCGGCTGGAGCAAAAACTTTTTGAGCTTTGCTTTTGGTTCCAAAAATTTTCTTTTGAGATAAGCCTTCAAAAAACTTAGACATCACTGGACCGCTTGAACGCTTATATTTATAAGAAAGCTCAAAAGGAGCTTCTAATAAATTGATCTTGTTGTCATTCATTCTCTTCTACCATCGTATTTTTAGATGAGTCTATTAAAACATGTTTCATTAATTTTCCGGAAGCATTTCTTGGTAATGATTGTTCAGCAAATATCCATTTAGACGGTACCTTAAAATCTGCAAGCTTTGATGAAACCCAGTTTGATAGTTCTTCTTGTGTAATCTCAGAGTTTACTGGCTTTATAACTGCTGCAACTTCTTGCCCTAAATCTTCGTGAGGTAATCCAATGACTGCAGATTCTTCGACCATGGGATGTAAATCCAAAAGAAGCTCAATCTCCTGAGGATAGACATTTTCAGCTCCACGCAAAATAAGATCAGTGCGCCTAGAAGAAATAAAAAATAAATGGCCTTCTTTGAAGCCAAAGTCTCCAGTTCTCAGCCAGCGATCCTCTAATAAAGATTCGCTTGAGGCTTCGGGATTATTAAAGTACCCCAGCATGACCGAGGGGCTCCTAACAAAAATTTCTCCTTCTTCGTTGTCCTCTAAAATGACTTGCCCTTCCTCATCTCTAAGCTCTACATTAACGGTTGGCATAACTTGTCCTGGAGAAGCTGGATTGCTATTTAGGTTTTCACCCCAGTTAATAATGGTAATAGCACCTGACTCAGTTAGACCATAGCCATAGCCAAAGCTGTATTTAGAACTAGGAAAGACTTCCTTGGTTCTTTCAATTAAAGCAGGAGGCATTGGAGCGCCACCACCCCCGACTACGAGAACTGATGGAAGACTTATATTAGTTTCGTTTGCAGCATCCAGAACTCTTTTTAAGGCAGTAGGCACAGCGCCGCCCCAAGAAGTGACATTAAATTTATCAATCAACTCTAGTATTTTATGAGCAGAAAATTTTCCTGCATAAAGAAGAGTGGTTGAGCCGGCAAATAAACTCGTTACCACACCAGCCGAAAGACCTGATACATGAAATAAGGGAGAGGTTAAGAGACTGGTGGGTTTGTGTTTAGCCCAATCAATGCCCTTAGAGGATGAATCTTGAGAGACTGCTGCGCCTTGCAGCATCGAAAGAGTTGAGTTTGCAATCATAGAGCGATGTGAAGTCATAACACCCTTTGGTGCGCCAGTTGTCCCTGAGGTGTAAAGCAAACAAGCACATTCATCTTCATCGAGACGAATAAATGAATCGATCATCTCAGATTGATTGGCTATATTCATTTCTTCAAAAATTAATACAGGATGTGTTGGCTCGCCAGAAATGCGATCAAATCTTTTTTGATCAGCAACAATTAATTTTGGGTCAGCGTCCTCAATGGCTTTCATTGCCTCAGAACCCTTCCACCAACCATTCAAACCACAAGCAATAGCACCAATACTTACAGTGGCCCAAAAGAAAATGACCCACTCAGGGCAATTGGCTGCGTATATAGCCACCCTATCTCCAGGTTTAACCTCATACTCATTCTTTAAAATGTATGCAGCTTTTTTAACTAGCTTCAAATGCTCAGCGTAAGTAATAACCTTATCTTGGTAGATAAGATATGGTTGGTCGCCATGATTATTTGAAAGCTCTAAAAAATCTACCAGAGACCTAGGGCGATTTTTGAAAACGTCCATCTCTGATCCAAGAACATTCTCACGATGTATCTGAAAAAATTCTTGATCTGAAACCAAGGCTTGTATGTATTTATCTGTGTGCATAACTTAAATTATTTTTAACTATCGTATAAACAAAACAAATAATCAACGAGTATCAGTAGCTTTTATTTTGTCAATGTTGTTTGAGAAATAGAGTTTAGTTATAGTGGATTACATGCCATTTAACATAAAGAGAATTTAAAAATTATGGATTCACAAAACACAGATCAAAAACTAGCTGTCATTACTGGAGGAGCGTCTGGCATTGGACTGAGTTGCAGCAAGCGCTTTGCAAAAGAAGGTTATGCAGTTTTAATAATTGATGCTAATAAAGAAGCTGGTGAAAAAGAATTAAAAAGCCTTAAATCAGTTGGTTATAATGCAGATTTTGCTTATTGCGATATCACCAAACATGAGCAAGTCGCCGCTATATTTCAAGGACTTGGAGACCAAAATAAATGTGCACAGGTGTTGGTCAACTGTGCCGGCATTAGTCCAGCTTTGAATGCATTACACGAGTACCCTGTAGAAGAATGGCATCGCGCCATTGATATCAATCTGCATGGGACCTTCTATGCTTGCCGAGAGTTTCTTGGTCTTGCAATGATGAATAATGCATCCGATGGTTCAATCATCAATGTGGCTTCAATTATGGGAGTAAGAGCCAGTGCAGCTCAAGCATCTTATGCTGCATCTAAACATGCTGTTGTAGGTCTCACCAAATCTATTGCTCAAGACTATGCTCATTTAAATATTCGTGCCAATGCTGTGGGTCCTGGAGTCATTGATACGCCCATGAACACAGAATTGATGAAAGATGAAAATGTAATGCAATACATGCTTGGAAGAATTCCTTTGAAGCGAGTCGCTTCTTCGGATGAGGTAGCCAATCTTATTTATTTTCTTGCCTCCTCAGAGGCCTCATATATAACAGGGTCCTATCACCCAGTTGATGGTGGTTATCTTGCAAGCTGACATATTTAAAAATAAAACTGCGCTGATCACTGGGGCTGCAAGTGGTATTGGTCGCGGTTTGGCTGTTCATGCTGCCGGCCTTGGAATGAATGTTGTATTGATGGATCTCAACGAAGAGGGTTTAACTGAAACTCAAGCTCTTATCCAAGGCTCCCCTACTCTTGTATTGAAGTGTGATGTATCTAACCTCGAAGAATTCACTCTATCCAAAGAAAAGGTAGATGCGGAATTTGGCATGGTTCATTTTCTCTTTAACAACGCTGGAATTTTTTTAGAGGGCCGAGCTTGGAAAGCAGATCAAAAGAATTGGAAGAGAGTCATTGATGTAAATTTAATGAGTGTTATCTATGGGTTAAATCTCTTTGTAGATGAGATGATCAATAGCAATGAACGTTGTCACATTATTAATACATCTTCCATGGCAGGGATAATCGTTGGGCCCGCTTTAGCGCCTTATACAACGACCAAACACGCAGTTGTAGGCCTAACAAGAACACTTCATGAGGACTTAGCTCAGAATGATAAGGTTGGAGTGTCTGTGATGTGCCCAGGTCTTGTTAAAACTAACATCATAGAAAGAGACCATCTGGGACTAGATCTAGATGAATCCTCCATTGATCAGCACGAAAGCGCTAAAAACAATGCACAGTGGCTTGCCGATGGGGTAAAAGAAGGAATGACTACCGAAGACCTAGCAGTCATAGTATTCAATAAAATTGAACAAAATAAATTTTGGATCCTAACGCATCCTGAGTTTATAGATGTTTACGCTGGCTACTCCAAAGAGCTCATAGACACTCTTTAGACTTAATCTTTATTTGAGCGCTTTCAGCACTTCGTTGAACGGGATAATTTTAAAGTTCTGATTTTTTAGCTCTTCCCCATCGAGGTTTTCATCGTCCTGAGCAATCATCATTCCTTTGGTGTATTTTCCACCAAAATTGTAGCTAGAAACTGAGATGCCATCTGTGTGTGATGTTCCATCAATACCGCGGGAGCTATCATCAACAGTAAAACTAGAAATGAATTGATAAGGCTTCTGCCTGTTATAGACATTAAATTTATTATCGCCTTGTGAAGATAAAAGAACGTACCCTTCTGTATCAGAGGTTTTATAGATTGCCACCCCTTCAGGGTCGCCACCAATATTTCCTTCTCGGGAATCTACAATGGCTGGGTTTGCAAATGGATATTCTTGATTTAAGTCGTAAGCTTTTAAAACTCCATTGGTTTCTTCTTCTGAGATAAATAAAGTTTTATTCTCATCATCGAATACACATCCCTCTGACTCCCCTCCATTATCAAATGCTCCAATTAGCTTTTGATTTTCAAGTGTCCATAGTTCAACTCTTGGGCCCCTATCCTCAGTTACAAAAGCAACCGGGGTTCCACCAATCATTCCAATGCATATGCCATAAATATCTATGCTTGAGGCTATGCTAAATGCACGCTTAGATAATGAAAAGATATCTTGAGATTCATGAGTATTAGCAAAAAAGGTATCTTGATCTATAACCCAATACTCTATGGACTGATTGCTTCGATTGGTAGCAGCAAGATAAATCTCTGAATTTTGCTGCCTAACATCTATGTTATTTATAGCTCCAAGCGGAGAAAAACTCTGTTTCACACCTTTTAAATCATATAGATAAACTCCTGCAGTCTTATCGGTACCAAAAAAGAGTGATGATCTGGGATTCTTAAAATTGATAATTAAAGCCGGATCATCTGCAGCATCACCAGAGGTCTCAATAGGTTCTGACTCTGCCAAGGCAAATACTCCAGTCTCTTGAGAGCAAGAAGATGTAACCAAAAGGGTTAAAACAAAAAAACTGAGATAAATTTTATTCATAGAATAGATTATATCTTTAATGACTAACTTTCAAAAATTAAAACTTATACTCAAGACCTATAGAAAAAATATTTCTACTGTTGTCCGCCCTATTTGATTGAAGTTTTGAAAACAAGGTGAAGAACTTTAAACCTTGTTTAATTTGATGGTCATAACCAATCGTCGACTGCTTGCCTGAATTAATTTTCATGCTTGAGCTGGCATGCTGAAATTTAAGCGTACCTTTTGCTTGAACCCTAGTGGAGTAACTAATTACTCCCCCACTTTTTTTGATGCCGGTTGAAAGATTTTTAGTTTCTTGGACAATAATTCCAAGACGGAAATTTGAATGAGGATACAAAACTGACAGCCGAGTGCTATCAAAACCTTTCATACCATCGTCTACAGCAAATGCTGCCTGATAATTATCCCCAAAGTAATTAATTGAGTATGATTTAAAATTAGCACCAGAGGCTAAAGGATTTTTTATATGATTAAAAGTAGCTGAAATAGAATCTTTATACTTTGGTGTAGTGAACCCAATAAATTCCTCCAATCTATTTTCGCCATGCAAAATATTTTTTATATCAGCAGACACATCATTAAAAAGATCTACTTTTAATTGGGATTTTTTTAAAGCTGAGTCATGCGTGCCTGCAAATAATGTACCAAAATTAGTTTGCAGCCCAATAAATGTATTTCTTTGTTTGAGAGTCCCGTCATCTCCTCTAGCTTTTCCATCGACAGGATCAAATCCATATTCAATCTGATAAATAAACTCTAAATTTGAGGATTCAGAAAATAAAAAACTTCCTTTTAATCCAGCTTTAGATTCATTGTTTGCAATATCCGATTTGGAACCATTATTGTCAATTGAGATAGATTGAGCATCAATAGCAATTCTGCCATAAAAGTTATTATTAGCGTCTACATCCAAGCATCCCAGAAACATTAAGCAAAATAATGTTTTGCCACTAATAACAAAGCTATAAATTCTTTTTATCATTTATACGTTAAAGATTATTCTTAGTAGGATATAAAACAGCACGGTAAAAGCAGCGCCAGCTGGAATTGTAACTAGCCAAGAAGCAACGATTCTTTTAATCGAGCTGAAATCAAGGTGCTCTGCTCCTTTCGCTAAGCCCACTCCTATAACTCCACCCACAAGTGTATGAGTTGTAGAGATTGGAAATCCAAGGTAGGAAGCAGCTACAACCGTAGAAGCAGTTGCCATCTCAGCTGAAAATCCAAGACTGGGAGTCAGGGTAGTAATTTTTTTTCCAACAGTCGCTATAACTCGTGAGCCAAGCGTTGCTAAGCCAAAGACTATACCGATGCCTCCAATAAATAGAACCCAGGGGCTGATAGCTGCTTTTGAGCCAATTGCGCCTGTATCTACTACACTTACAATGGCAGCCAGCGGGCCAATTGCATTAGCAACGTCATTTGAGCCATGAGCAAATGCCATAGCACTTGCAGAGACGATCATAAGAAGACCAAAAGCAAATTCAATTCCACCATCGCGCATAATTTTTTCTTTGTTTGTTCTTAAAAAGAATGCTGTGCCAATTGCCACAAGTGAGCTAAAGAGCAAAATAAATAAATAAACTTCGTTATCACTCCACTCAACTCCAACATGCTTCAATCCTTTTCTTGCGGTAACAAGTGATATAACAACCGCAACCATAAAGCTATACATGGGTATGTATGTAATGGCAGCTTTTTCAGGTTCAGAGCGATCTAAGATTAATTTTTTTGCAGAAATGTAAAGAGCGAAGGCTAAAGTTCCAGAGAACAATGGAGATGTAACCCAACTCATGGCAATGGTGCCTACTTTATTCCAAGAAACTGCATCAACACCCTTGGTAATTAAAACAAATCCAATAATGGCTCCAACGATTGAATGGGTTGTTGAGACTGGCCAACCTCTTAAGCTAGCAATGTACAACCAAGTCCCACCCGCCAGCAAAGCAGACATCATGCCAATTACAAAAATATTTATATCATTAGCATAGATATTAGGGTCTACAATCCCTTTGCGAATAGTTGATGTAACCTCTCCACCAGCTAAAAAAGCTCCCAAAAACTCAAAAATAGCTGCAATAATTATTGCTTGTTTAATTGTGATGGCTTTACTGCCAACTGATGTTCCCATAGAATTCGCCACATCATTTGCACCAATTCCAAAGGCCATAAAAAAACCTATAAAGCCAGCAATTAAAAGTATTGTGAAGGGATCAAGAAATAAATTTTCCATATTTAAATAATAGTTATCAATTAATGATGCTATTAAGCATTATGGCTGTGAAAAGGAGATTGCTTTCTTGTTACTAAACACAAACCTTTGTGCAACATTTTGATGAAGCATCCGATGGTTTAAATAGGAAGGATCTGCCTCTATTGGGACAAGATAGGATTTAGAGGGCTAATAATCTAAGAGAAATAAATAACTGCTGCTAAAACGAACCACAAGGAGAAAAAACCAAATACCTGCATCTCGTTTGCTTGAGAACTTTTAGGCATTAAACCCTGTTTTTTTAATAATTTTTTAGTATTCATTGGAATAATTAAGTTTCTTATATGACACTATTTTGTCACATGAATGACACAATAAACTAAATTGCTGAAAAAAGCTATAAATTATTGTTATTTATAGAACAAATGTCGATAATAAAGCAATGTTAGGAAAGCCAAAGCAAAAAAGAAGCCAAGATAGGATTAATAAAATTCTCCAGACAGCCGAATCAATTTTAGAGCATGAATCAACTGATGCTTTAACCATTGCCAAGATATCTGAAATGGCTGGTTTAAAAAGAACATCGACATACAAGTTCTTTGAAACACCGGATGACATTAAGCTGGGACTAATTCAAATCTATATCAAGAAGTGCAATCAGGCCCTTATTACCAATCTTCAAATCAATTCAAATGCCGACTATGCAGCATGCCTCAAAGATTCAGTAGATATTATGATTGGGTTTTTTAGAGCAAATCTAGGTGCTCAAAAGCTAATCCTAGAAAATAATGTAACCCCTCCCGTCTTAAGTTCTGAGCTACATAAAATTGCTGACTCGATTCTAAAACATGTGGAAGGATCAGTTGGTCTGCCAAATATGTTTAATAAGCCTGGAGTTTTTCTAGTGATAACTCAGATTATTTTTTCAATCCTATCTCTTAATACAAAAGAAAATGGTGAACTAACCGACGTTGGTTTGAATGAGGCAGTCCGAGCTACAAACGCTTATCTTCTTAGTTGCATTGCGACTCCAGCCTAAAAATTCTTAGCAAAATACTTCATTTAATATGCTTATTTCATTTGATCAAAAAGAATATCAAAAGCTAAACGATAAATCCTATCAATTAGAGAAGCGCAGACTTCAAATTGAACTACTGAAGCTTCAAGAAGATGTCATAAAAAATAATAGACGTATTTGCATAGTCTTTGAAGGTCGAGACACTGCCGGAAAAAGCTCTGCATTTAAATTCTTTGCTCAGTACCTTATTCCAAAGAATTTTCAATACGTGAATTTAGGCATCCCCACTAAATGGGAATCAAGTCACTGGTTTCAAAGATGGAAAAAGGTCATACCCAAAAAAGGTGAAATCGCTTTTCTTGATAGATCCTGGTACACAAGAGCATTAACCGAGCCTGTGATGGGTTATTGCAATGAGAAACAATATCGAGATTTCATGGAGCGAGTTATTCCTTGGGAGGAATCTTTAATTAATGAGGGTGTCGAAATTATTAAATTCTATTTTTCACTCTCGCAAGATCAACAAAAAAGAAGAATGAAAGCGAGAAAACACTCCGAACTTAAGTACTGGAAGCTATCACCTAATGATGAGAGCATAGTTACTAAATGGGATGCCTTTACCCTCTATAAAGAGCAAATGTTTCAGAAAACTTCTCCAGCCTCTTCCCCATGGATAGCAATAAATGCAAACAATAAAATGATTGCCAGACTTTCGGCTCTAAGATTTTTACTTAATCAGACTGAGTATAAAAAAAAGAAACTTCTGAAACCTTTGACCTGGTCTAAGAAAATTAATAACTACAAGGTTAATCTTGAAGGCGTGGAATTCAATAATTTAGATTATGACCAATACATGATTTTAACCAAATACACCGATGATGTTGAATAAATGAAAATAGCGTCAATAGATATCGGAACCAATGCCATTAAATCAAAAATATTTAAGACCACACCTACCTCCATAGAGTTTTTAGAGGCAATGAGATCACCTATAAGACTAGGCAGTGAAGTTTTTAGTGACGGTAAATTAAGTAAGAAAAAACTCAAGCAAGTAATAGAGACAATTCAACAATATGAAGAAATTTTTAAACTAAATAAAATTGATCGATATGAAATTGTTGCAACCTCTGCTTTTCGAGATACCTCGAACTCTGAGGATGCTAGAAGATACATAGAAACTGCAATCAATCACCCCTTAACAGTTATCTCTGGCTTAGAAGAAGCGCAGCTTATTCGCTTTCATCCCAAAAGCAATACGGGTAAAAATAAAATTTTTGTAGATCTAGGTGGAGGCAGTACAGAGTTTTTTCTAAGAAATGATGAAGGCATCACAATCCGATCTTTTCAACTAGGTGCTGTAAGAAATATGCTGAAGAAGGATCAAAAAGCAGAATGGAGCAGAATGGGGGAATGGCTTAAAAGCATTAAACCCAGAAAAAAAATTATTGGCATTGGTGGGAATATTCGGTCCTTTCTCCAAGCCAATAATGCAAAAGAATTAACCTCAAAAGAATTCACCAAAAAAACGAAAGAATTATCAAGATTGAGCGCTAAGGAAAAAATATCCAAGTACAAATTTTCTCATGACAGGGCTGATGTTATTGACGAGGCTTTAAGAATGTTTGAGTTTATCTTATCAAACTTAGAGGCAAAAACTATCACATCGACAAAATGGGGGGTTTCTGATTCCGTGGCTGTAAAACTTTTTCACGAGCTTTATTCAAGCAAAATAAATATTAGTTAGCATTTATATATTTGAATGACTAAAGTCTGAGCCCAGGAAGGAATAAAATTCATCACTGGGCTTAATTAAAAAAAATTTAGTCGCCGATTAACTCACCTGCAATGACTGTTGCTTTTGCAGCACGAGTTGGAAATGGACCAATAAAATTAGCGCCGCCACTCGGACTAACATCCAAAATAGTAACGTTAGGCAAATCAGATACCACACCGAGAGTCAGAGTTCCCTTGGCAGCATCATTCAATCCGAGCAACACTGCGCCCTCGATTGGAGCTGAAAGATAATAGCTTCCGGTTTGGTCTCTTCCTGTATAAAGGCGTCCTGTTGTTTCATTTTTTGGGATCTTAAATAAATCTATCCAAGGCCAATAACCATCGCTATCATCCGTGCCATTTATTCTACATTCCTCAACAAAAACACCTGTATCTGTATTTAAGCAGCGTCCCGGAATACCCCAAAGACGGGTGCCCCCTCCAAACTCTAACCTTGATTCTTTCCCGGCAAATTCACCATACGCAGCTGAATCATCTGGAGCTTTAAAGTATAAATTTAAAGGCTGAGCAAATACAACTGGATTATTGCTAGCATCTAAGAGTCTTTTGGTTTGATCCCAAGGTCTGTGAGAAGTTCTCCAACGATAATATGTAGTAATAGATCCATTAACAATGTTTTTGTAGCAATAATCATAGTTCGGGCCCCACTCAGTACAAGCAAGCGCAGATGCATCGGTCACCAATGGTCCTGTAGTCAAGCTTTGCGACCAACCCTGCGCACTCATTTGGTCAGAAAGACCTGATGAGACAGCGCCTACCACAATATCACCATCTCCAGAGCCGTAAGCTTTGGTTGTTGTATTTAAAGTATAGGTCACTAAGTCAGCTGCTGGAATTCCCCACTTGTTACCAAGAACATACTGAGAGCCATAATCTGGAGTTGCACCATCACCAATAGCGACCACACCGGCTGCAACTTTTGAAGAATTCATACACTCAGAAAAGCAATATAAGGTAGCTGGAAAGTCCTCAGGTTTAACCTGTGACCCAAGTGTGAATATGACTAAGCTTGAAGTGGGAGCCTGCATCGCAGCCTCGGGTATTTGAATCTCTCCAAAACCCTCAATCCATCCGTTTATTTGATCTAAATCATTATCTCCAGAGGCACCAATCCAATCTGCAACTGACAGGTTAACGGCAGTTGCCAAGGGATAGATTGCGCATCTATTATTTTGACAATCATATTTGCCGGTAACTACAAATTTAGCACCGTCCCAGGTCACAACGTGAGATCCTGCTGTAATGCTTGTAAAAGTATTTGCGACCCTAGGGGGTAAATAAGTATTAAGTTTTAAATCCTTAAGGGAATCTAAAGAAATAGGTGTGTTATCAAATCTCTCTAATTTACCGAATATTATATCCAATGAAACAGTTTCTCCGTCTATAGAACTACTGCCATCGGCCACTGTGAAAGTTTTACCGTCTGCAAAGAAATTTCCATCCTCGCCAAAATGGACTCCGTTATTATCTGCCCATCCGTATTTTACTTCGGACCCATCGGTGTACTTGAGACCAAAGCCTATTTGACCAGAAAGATCGAAATTATCGCCTGTGATTGGATCATATAATCCATAGTCAAATACTTCTTTCTTGCCTTTGGCTTCATCTGTAAAAAAACAAAACTCAGGCTCAGTAACGTCAGCACCATTGGCTTGGAGAACTTTGCGACAAAAATTATCTGCATCATATGCATAGCCAGCAACAACGGAATCATCCTCCTCATCTTCATCGATATATTCCAGAACTCCGTTTCCACTGACGCTAGTATCATAATTCAGCTTGGCTCTTATGGTTTCATAGCTCATCCCGTCATAGAGACCTGTCTCAGACCAAAGCAGAGAAGAGCCTGATGAGCTCATTTGACCCTTCTGGAGAATAGTATTGGCTAATGTAGGAAGAATAAGGGTGTAGTTGAATGAAAATTCTCCGTAGGGCAGAGTATCAGAAACACCTTTTGTAGCAGAGCCATAGATATAAGCATGAACCGGGAGACCGTCTTCTTCCATCTTTAACCAAGCTTTTACAATCATTGGGTCAGTTGAGGAAGCCTGAGAAACTGTTACATCAACAGGCCGGTAGGATGTTGCACCTTCGGCTCCTTTGGCAGCAGTTGCTGCAGCTTTACTGGTATCCTGAGGACCACTTGATACTTGCGCTCCGCCATCACAACCCTCTTCATCGACCATCGCTAAATAAGTTGTAGTCTCGCCAGTGGCTTGAATTACTTTATCTGCAGCCATATTTTTCATAAAACACAATAAAAAAGAAGGCATTGAAAGCTCATCGTTCACTTGATCTTCTAGAAAGAAGTCAGGCACCTGAGTGTTGTAAGGACTACCAGCTGGGACAGCGGAGAATATTGGGGCAGCAGAGATCACCATTGCCACAAAAATATAAAACTTAATATTTAGCTTATTCATTATTCAACCTCCGGTTTTAGTTTGGCCAGGCTAACATTTCTTGGCAGCCTAATACCTAAATTATCTGTAGTGTCATCAGCAATGCTAATTACCAGACTTACTGAGGAACTCAAAGATCCATCTGTGGCTGAAACAGACACATCAAAGACATTGTTTGAGCCATAATCAGAAGCATTTTCATAATTAGGAGCTGCAATGAAACTTAAAACTCCAGTGCTTGAAATTGAAAATTTGGAAGCATCATCACCTGACAGACTATACGTAATTAAGGAATCAGCATCTTGATCTGTTGCGGTGACCGAAATAGTTGCGCCACTATTTTCTGTATAAGATTGAGCAGAAGCAATTAAAAATACAGGTGTTTCATTAATGTTGTTGACCGAAAGAATCATTGCCTGTGAGGTGGTTAGACTTCCATCAGAAACATTAACGGTAAAATTATAAGTATTATCTGACCCTACATCAGATGGACTTTCAAAATCTGGGGCAGCAAGAAAGGAAACCAAGCCGCTTGTTGCATTAATTCCAAACAAAGCTTCGTCCACAATATCTGAACCAGATTTAAGACTATAAGTTAAAGTTGAGTTAGCATCTTCGTCACTGGCTTCAACGGTCAAAAGAGAGGTGATGCCTTCATTGTAATTATGCTCACTAATTGTTGATATATTTGGTATTTCATTAATGTTGTTGACCGAAAGAATCATTGCCTGTGAGGTGGTTAGACTTCCATCAGAAACATTAACGGTAAAATTATAAGTATTATCTGACCCTACATCAGATGGACTTTCAAAATCTGGGGCAGCAAGAAAGGAAACCAAGCCGCTTGTTGCATTAATTCCAAACAAAGCTTCGTCCACAATATCTGAACCAGATTTAAGACTATAAGTTAAAGTTGAGTTAGCATCTTCGTCACTGGCTTCAACGGTCAAAAGAGAGGTGATGCCTTCATTGTAATTATGCTCACTAATTGTTGATATATTTGGTATTTCATTAATATCAGTGATAGAAAATGTGTAATCTGCCTGAGTTGAAAGAGCTCCATCAAAGACCACAATAGTTAAACTGATAGTGTTATCAGCATTTAAATCGGTTGGAGATTCAAAATTTGGGGCAGTCTTAAAGGTTAAAACGCCTGATGCACTATCAATAGCAAGCAACCCTTCGTCCTTGGCACCCGCAGAATCAAACAATGAATAACTTAAAACACTACTCAAGTTTTCGCCTGCAGCCGCAATACTGACAATTGCTAAGGAATTTTCATCTAAATCTGGAATTGATGAGGTTGAAATCACTGGGGGTTCTGCTAAATCAGTAATGCGAACATAAATCACTCTATCAGAAGTTATATTCCCGGAAGCAGCTCGAAGAGTTACTTCATATACGCCATCTTTATTTTGATCAACGGGCGTTTCATAATCAGGATTTACAGATAGCGATAAAGTGCTGCCTGATATTGTGAAGCTAGCTGCATCATTCCCAGATGCAATAGAATAAGTAATAGGATTATTCTTGTTACTTTCCGCTGCAACATCCCATGAGGGTGCAGATGCGTTCTCTGCTAAAGTAAATTCTGAAAATGCAGGCCACTTAATGTTTTCAGGGGTGCCACTTCCACCACCACAACTAACAAGAAAAAATAACAGAGAAAAACTGAGAGGATTTACATAGAATCTATTCATAAAATTTGGGTTTGCGTTAATTCAGCTAACTTAACACCTATTAGAATGATTTACTGCATTTAAGAAAAAAAAGACGAGTAATAAAAAAACATTTAAATTTTAATTATAGATTAGGGTAGTTTTTAAGTTAAACCCATCTTTATTAGGAGTAATAGAGATGAATGTAAATTCTATGGATGGATGTGTTGATGCCTTATTTAAGAATTTTGAAGCATTAGCAATGGATGCATCGGAAAAGGAAATAATATTCTTGCCGCCCTCTTCAGATATCTGAAAATTTACTAAGCCAAATGAATTAGACTCTGCTAATAAAAACTCCTTTGGGTTCTGAGCATCGAGCAAAAGCTGCTGTGAATTTGAGAATAATTGAATCCTTTGAGCTTGCTGATAAACATAGTCAAATTCATTTTTTTTAGCGATTAGAATATTTTTATTTTGATTTATGGAACCAAGGATATTGGTATAAAAAAGACTAGCTAAACCAATCAATATAGCAATGGCAAGAATTTTCATAATTGCTCTTTCACGATCTTGAAGTGATGTCCAAAAACTTAATATTCTATTCATTTTTATATCTAATTATTAGGCTTCCAAAGAATGCATTATTTTTTTCAACCAGACCAGTATCATCAGCTAAAAGAGGGTATTGCTTCAGAGCCTCTTGAATTATTTTCAATTTAAATTTAGTTAGACCCTCAATGCTTATGCTAATTCTTTGCTGAAGAAGATCTATTTCAATGTTTTTAAAAGCTGGGTCATTGAACCTCTCAAGGTATGTTAAGAGTTGAATCTCTTGATCTGAACTCATTGAGCCAACAACCTCATCGGGAACATTCTTTGAGAGCTCATCTATTTGTGCCTTAGAATTCACTAATTTATTAAAGTTTGGATTGAGTTGCTGGAAAATCTGAACTGTATTTTCATAATAAATATTGGCAGAGGTCTTCAGCACATAGTTAGTTAAAAATGGAGCAATCAATATTGTGATGCACATAGCTGAAAGGATAATCAAGTCACGAGAAGTAATACTCATCTGCGATTTTAAATACTCTAGCGATAACTCTCTTTTAAACAAATTGAAGTCATATGAATGATGACTCTGCAAAAAATCTAAATGGAAATGAGTCAATTCTTTTGTTTGAATCTTTTCATCAAACATCTCAGGGGTAGTTATATTTAATTCCGTTTTAAAACTTTGAATTGCATTTACATTAAATTTGCTGTCCTTCAAAGATGCGTAAAGTGAATCGAATGATGAATGCTCGCCAGAAAATCCGGATCCATCACCAAAAGAAATGCAAAATTCACAAGAGCTAAATAATATCTTAGGCTTATCAACACCAAGCAATAGGTGCTCAGGTAACAAAATAAAGTCTCCAGACAAAGCATTAAATGACTTATTGATACTTAAAAGAAGCTCTTTATCAATCCAGGTGGCCATAGATAAAGATGAATCATAAGAAAAATTTAAGGCTGAGATATCGGAAACGATTGAATCTTCTATCGCGTTAATTACATTGGCCTGAAGTTCATCATTTTTTAGCCCTAATTCATTTTGAAAATAGTGAAAACCAAATAACTGTGATGGAAGAAAAACAAAGCATTTTGAATTCTGCGGAAGACTATCATTTAAATGCTCAATGCTTATTGAAGAGGTTTTAGCGAGCTCATTTTCATCATAAGAATAAAGATCTACTGTGCTTAATTGCAGATCATGGAAATGTATAAATGAAGTAAGCATCTTTTATAAATTAAAGTTTCTATTTAGCACTTTGGATTGATTTGAGATATCTAATATAACAAGAGTTTCAAGCTCAGCGATAATATTTTCATCATGCAGTTGAGATTTCAACTGGAATATTCGAGAGTTTGTGCCTAAAACTTGTCTAGGATATTTATTGGCTTCAGGAAATTTTTTGATAAAGCTATCAATATTATCATAACCCTCCTCAGGAAAATCTAAAATTTCACTTTCAACGAACTCTAAATTATTCTCAGCAAAGAACGACGCTAGAAGCAAGACATTGCTAACGTTTAAAGTATTAATATTGATATTCTGGCGATTAGAATAAGGGAGCACACATATTCCTTCGGTTAAAGCATAGAAATCAAACTGGTCTATTATTGGCAAACTCTTAATTTCAGATAGATGAGCTAAAAGTCTTTTTGAAGTAAATTGCTTGATAGAGCTTGCCGGTCCTGTATAAAAATAATTCTCAGCACCATAATTTCTTGGTTGATTGTCTTTATCCACCCAATCAATTAATTGATCTAAGAATGATTGGATGTTTATTTCATCTACCTCCTTGAGCCTTAATAAACGTTCAAGCCATTCCTTTTGAGACTTATTCACTTCATATTTTCCCTGCTTAGGAGTAAACAGACTATTCAAATTAAAACAATTACCAGCGTCTTTTACAGAGATCTGAAGTGTCCTTGTTCCAATGGGGTAATACATTCCATTTTTTAATAGTGGATCTTGAGATTTCAATTTAGCACTATACATTTTCATCTCTTGCTGTATTTTTTTAATGGCCTGGGCTTCCGCGCTTAAAAGCAATTGATAGCTCGTGTTTGAAAAATCCATATACATTTCTCTTTGCATCGACAGCATAAAAGTCTTGCTAATTTGAGTGCTAATAACGGACATGATTAAAATGACTAAAAGAGTGGTAATAAGAATGACGCCTGG
>JACLAB010007557.1_pt1 | contig 50422 bp, 86 predicted proteins | sample 8027921 | NCBI WGS metagenome assembly JACLAB01 (sample SAMN15725117, study PRJNA655200) | protist metagenome | isolation source: fluorescence activated cell sorting (FACS) single amplified genomes of... | place: USA: West Boothbay Harbor, Gulf of Maine | collected 2000-07-19 | reverse complement strand
AAGACCCATTGCTGGCGTAAGTGCTAACTTTGGACCAATTAACATTCAAGGAGATGTGGGAGGTGGATCTGTTTATTCTTGTGAATTGATACAAGCATTTCCAACCACAATGAATTCAATTGAATTATCGAATGAACTAGATGGTTTAGTTCAATTAAATGTTTCATTCTCGTATACGAGATGGATTGATAGAGACGTTGGATTCGAAGGTTTATTCAACGTCAACGTAAATATATAGGAGAATAATATATTATGGCTTTGCCAAAGTTAAATGCTACCCCAAAATACGAAATGGTTATACCATCAACACAAGAGACAGTAAGATTCCGTCCATTTCTTGTGAAAGAAGAAAAGATATTAATGCTAGCTGCAGAATCTGAAGATCCTCGGCAAATTGTTTTAGCCTTAGGCGACATGGTAGAAGCATGTATATCAGGCGATATTGAGAGAGAAAGTCTTACTTCAGTAGATATTGAATACGCTTTTCTAAAAATTAGAGCTAAGTCAGTAGGAGAAACTACTACAGTAGGAATAAAGTGCGACAGCTGCGAAGTTGAAGCAAAAGTAGTAATTAACATGGATGACGTTACTGCTCCAGCTGGCGGAAAATTAATTGATAAAGTAGAATTAGATAAGAACATTTTTGTTGAACTTAAACAACCAACATTTAATAATATAGTGAATTCTATGCCTCCGACTGACGATACAAGTAATACCACTTCGTCAACAGATCAAATTTTAGGAATTGTTTCAGAGTGTATTTCAGCGATTGTTACAGCTGATGAGCATATTAAAGCTTCTACCGTATCTAAAGAAGAGCTAGTAGAATTTTTGAGCTCAATGAATACTCAGCAATTCAACAAAATACGTAAGTTTGTAGATCAATTACCAAGACTACAGCACGACGTCACATTCACGTGTGACGCATGTACACACGAAAATAAAACCACAATAGAAGGAATTCAAGCTTTTTTATTCTAGGTCTGTCTCATACTAACTTACACTCATATTATAAGACCAATTTTGATTTGATGCAACATCACAAATATTCATTGGATGAGATAGACAGCATGATACCGTGGGAAAAAGAAATTTATATTACTATGTTAGTGGAACACATAAGAGAGCTAGAAACAGCTAAACAGCAAAGTAGATAATATGGCAAATTTAGACACAGTAATCCAGCAGCTAAAAGATAATAAAACATCTACTGATAGTATAGATGCAGGAGTATCACGTTTAAATACTCAATTTTCTTCTTTCTTAAATCAACAGAAATCTTCTAAATTAAAAGCTCTTGAAACTTCTGCCGAAAGTACAACTGCTAAACCTTCAAAAGAAAAATCGGCACGTGGTTTTGGATCAGCCTTTAAAGGAATGGGCTTAGGCGGATTAGCAAAAGCTGGCGGTCTTGCAGCTTTAGCCGGTATCGCTGCATTAGCAGTTGGTGGTGCATTAAACGGCGAAGCAATTAAAACGAACGTTGAAGCTATATTATCTATTGGCGATCGATATAAAGAAGATACTCTCAAAACTATGTTTGCAGATGGAGCTGTTGTTGTTGCTCTTGGCGGCATAGGTAGTGCTTTGATTCCATTTGCAGCTGGTGGTGCGTTAAACGCTGGCGTTACATATTTCGCAGAAGACTGGGCTTCGGATGTTAAAGATAATGTCGAAACACTTTTAAGTATTGGTGACGAATACACAGGCGATGATGCACTCAAAAATATAGGTAAAGATGGCGCTGTAATAGTAGGTCTTGGCGCTTTAGGTGTAGCTTTGACTGCATTTGGAGTTGGCGCAGCAATAAATGCAGGTGTCGGGTATTTTGCCAAAGGCACAACATGGTCAGAAGATGTCGCAACTAACGTAGGAAATATCCTAGGAATTGCTGATGATTATACATTAGCTGGTCTTGGTGTTTTGTATGATGGTGTAGGTGTATCGGCCGCGCTGACTGGTCTTGGAGTTGGGTTAGCATTCTTCGCTGGTGGCGCAGGTTTGTCTCAATTCGCTGATAAAGGTACTCAATGGGCAACTGATATAGCAACAAACGTTGCGACGCTATTGAGTATTTCAAACGGTCCGATGGAAAACATAGGCAACTTAATAGAAAGTGCTTTATTTGTTCCAGCTATGACTGGCCTTATGGCTGGTCTGGTTGCTTTTTCTGTTGGTTCAACTGCTGCTAGTACAACAGCTGCGATTACTCAATTTACTGGCACTGGTTCTTGGGCTCAAGACATTAAAGATAATGTCACAACTCTATTGAGTATTTCAGACGACCTTGATCAAAATTCACTACAGCTGCTGGCAAATAGTTTATTATTTGCTCCAGCTATGGCTGGCTTAGCAGCTGGTGTGACGGCTTTTTCCGCAGGAACTTTGGTTGGTGCTGGTGCTGAAGGATTTACAAGATTCACCAACAACGGCACTTGGGCTCAAGATATTAAAGATAATGTCAAGACTCTACTCAGCATCAAAGATGAACTAGGGGGATCATCCATCTTTGGCCTGATTGGTGAATCAGCAGTATTCTTAGGCGCGATGGGAGGCTTAGGATTGGGCATGGCTGCCCTCGGTGCTGGTGCTGTAGTTTCAGGCGGAGCAGATATGCTTGCTGATTGGTTCACCGACAGTGGCGATTGGGCTCAAACTATATACGATAATGTCGAAACACTTTTAAGTATTAGTCAACTACCAGGTATTGGAGCAGATACTCTTGGATTCATAGGAGTGATGGGTGGCATAGGTGCTGGCCTTTTAGCTTTTGCTGCAGCTGGTACTGGTACTAGTATGTTAGACGCTTTAAGCGATTGGATATCACCAGGCGAAGGTAGAGGCAATTGGACTGAAGAAGTCAAAAACAACGTAGGAAATATATTATCAATCGTAGAAAATCCCAATGCAGTTGAGAAATCTGATAACTTCGTAACAGCAATGGGTAAAATATCGGGTGGCTTGCTTGCGTTTGCAGGCACTGAATTTGTTGGCACGCTTACAGCAGCTGGCCAAGGGATTCTTTCTTTTTTCACAGGAGCAGAAAGTCCCTTTAGCCAAATAATGAGAGTTGCTGAAGAAGCAGAGAATCTAGAAAAAGGTGCTAACGCGGTTGATAGCCTTACAGGTTCTATTGAAAAGCTCGGTATGTTAAATTTCGATGGTAGCTCAATAAACATGTCAGCTTTTGCTGAAGATTTAGCAGCAAGTGTACCAGTTATTGAAGCGGCTATTATGGGTGGCACAATAACAAAATTTGGTCCGTTCAATGATTTAGACTTTGAAGGTTTAGCAAGTCCAAATATTGATTACAATACAGCTATTTCTAATATAAGTCGACTAAGAGGAGTGCTGTCTCCCGATCCAATTCTTGTGCAACCCGCTAGCAGATCGACTGGTGGAGGTGGAGGTGGAGGATCTAATGTGTTTGCACCAAGCGATTCATCAGTAAAAGTTCAGTCAGTAACTCCATTGAGTATTGGAGTTCCATCATCAGTAGATGCTAATGATCCGAATCTTCGCAGATTCGGCGGTGGCGGTAAATAAGTCAAAGGGGAAGCCTCCTAGGTGCTTCCCCTTCTATCTGCATTTCACGTATGCAGCAACCGTCTAGGTTATGTGGTACTAGATCGTATACCAACCTAGGGAAGAGGATCCGTCTCCTTTCCTAGGATTTACTTAGCGCCGTGACAGCTAAGTATTCTTTATTCCTGCGCAAGTTTAGCAAAGTAAGACATTGTATCGTCGTCTCCATCAGAACCAATCATCTCAGCTGTGACAGGTTCGTGTGCTGGCATTGGGATATTGATCTTTGCTTCTTCACGAACAGTATAACTGCCTGCTGTAGCTTCTTCGCCAAGAACTCTCATCAATTTAGCTTTAAGTTCATCGAATGATTTATAGCTACTTGGATCTTGAAACTCTTTCAAAGGGTTCATTTTTGAATAGATAGCTTCTAGTGTATCTTCATCGGCGAGCTGTGTTGGTCCATCAAATTCTGATTTATCATAATTGCGATAGCCTTCAACATTACGAATCTTCAATTTAAAATTAGCACCTTCCCAAAAATCGAATGGGTTGACTGGTGTTTCATCTTGAAACGATGGCTGCATAACATCCATAATTTTATCAAAGATTTTTTTACCGAATTTATAGAGAAATACCTTTCCTTCGTTCTGAGGATTTGATGGATCACTTACCACATAAGCATTCACTACATAATGCAGCCTACGCTTTTGAGCTCGTGCTCTATCTTTATCAGAATCGATTCCTGAATTCCAAAGTTTAGAATTCAATTGTCCAACTGGATCTTCTTGACCAATTGAAGTTAATGAATTCTCAATGTACCAAAGACCTGTTGGTCCTTTAAATCCATGATCCCAATAACGAACCCAAGGTAGATCTTCACCTTCAGGCGCTGGCAGGAAACGAAGTACGGCATAACCATTACCAGCTTTATCAACTGTTGGTTTCCAAATTCGTTCGTCCGTGTAGGATTTTGTTTCTCCGCCGCCAACTTTTTCTGCGGCTGTGACCAATTTAGAAATTTGATCACGATTAGTTTTTAGATTTGCAAAACTCATATTTTTCTCCGTATTTGCTGTAGTATTACTGAAATATTATACAACATACATGTGTTGTTGTACATACTATATATCACATAAAACTATCTAAATCTGGTCCACGTGGCAAAAAGTTTAAAGTTCTTGCTTCAGCTTCGACCTTATCTTTGATAATAGAAGACACAAATTTCTTTACGTCTTCTGGTTCTATGCTATTTTGATCACATAACCAGAGGATAGCATCCATGTATGAAAGTCTTTTTTCATTTACAGTTGCCTCTACTAGCTTAGTGAATTTAGATTTAGTTAAAAAATTTGCTTCTATCACTTATCTAATACCCTCATTAAAATGCACTCTTTATTAATTCGACTGTTAGTTGGAATAGTCACCTTAGTACTTAGTGACTTAAACTCTTTGTCGATTTGGTTCGGACTCTTACTCAGTATTACTGATAGAAACTCTTCAGGTTTTCGTAATCTAGTTTGTCTAGACTGTTCGAAATCTACACCTTGGAGAGTTGTACCTTTAAAGGTAAACCCACCAGCAGACTGAGTAAGATACTCTGTAAGGATCCTGTATTTCACATTAAACACGAAGAGTCGTTGCTTACCAATAATCAATACAGGATTGATAGAGGTTAGTTTAAACTCTGCGTTGTCATTACAATATTGTATACGAGCTATTTGCTTATCAGCAGCCATAGGCTTCTTGATCTTTACAGATCGCGTTGCCTTAGCTGAAGACTTAATCCTATTCAGATCCGAAAGCATGGCATTACATGCTTGTATTCGGCGATTGAGTTCTGGCCTTTTCACATGTGAATAACCTTCCACAGCCTGAGGACAACGTTTGTGGTAAGCATCTTCATAATCAAGTAGCCATCCCTCAATCACCTCACGAACCGGCTTCACAGCCGAGCTCGCTAATCCATGACGCTGAAATTCTTTATACACATCAAGAGTAGTCTTTTGACCATCCATCCATTCATCTTCCAGCGTCATTAGATCTTGCATAATGGTATCACCAATTTTAGTTTGCAGTCGTTGCTGCGGGGTGAGTACCACGATATTCTCTTGTTCTTTCTCTTTCAATTTTTTCTCAACAAGAAGAACAGCGCCTTTTTCAACTAAACTGTCAGCATATTTTTTCAATGCAACAATGTAATCGTTAGGAACTTCTTCAGTAGGCAACTTTGAGTGTAACCAAAATGCTGTACAGCAGTGATGAGTATACATTTCAAAGCAATAGTTAGGGTTTGCTGAGATTTTTTGAAAATCAGATTTACTGTAACTGGCTTTCAACCAAGCTTTGATCATTGCAGAAAGATCTTTTTTCTCCATACTACTATGGAAATAAGAATGGCAATGTACCCAACCTTTATCAATTGGTATAGCGCCTACGCCTGATCTACGTTTAGCTGGTTTGATTTTACTTTTAGCCATTTACAGTTACCTCATCATCTATAAGTATATTCTATCACACTTTTCACCAAATGTACACCCCTAAATTTAGCGTCTCATTTGAGCTATTGCTATAGCGTCTTCTTTACGAGTGATAGGAACCATGTTTGATTTATGCATAGTGCCAATACCAATAATATAGTCACCTGTGTATTGCGTTGTGTCACGCTTAATACCATTATTAGCAATTTTATCGCTAGTCATTCGAGGACCGCAATCGTAAGTAGGTAAGTCATGACGATAATCACCGCCAGACTTACGTACTCCAAGTTTCTTCAGAAACTTCTCATGTTCGGCTTCCGCCTTCAATAATTTAATCGATTTTTGTTTCGCCTTACAGCGTTTCCCTACACCATGGACTTGAACTCCTCTGATCATATGCATGCTCATTATGATGCCTCCCTATAATGTTCGTCAAAGGTTCCATACATACGTAACTTCACATTACGAATATGGTTGCACGCTTTACGCGGGTTTTTCTTACACGAACAACTAAAACCCTCAGGGTGCATAGTCACGGTTCCTTTAGCGTATTGCCACTCAGTACCAACTAACCAGTGATCTTGAGTATTAATAAGACTTGCTGCAAAAATCATTCTGTATATTTCCTATCAACCGCAGATGCATCCCAAACATATGGAGAGTATCTTGCATTATCAACAACGACGACATCACTATCGCCAACTTCAGTCCAGACCCTATCATCCATCCACTTGTGATAATATGCTGGACCACCAAAAACTCTACGAGCTCGCTCGTAGGTATTTTGATCCATTCCTACGTAGTGTACAGTTCTCATACCATCTTCCTAGATCAGCTAGTCTCTCGCAAACATTTGCTCCAATTCACGTTCTTCGAATGCAACCTCTCCCAGACTTTCTTCTACTTCACGATCTTCTGCAAACAACATCAATTCTACTGCCAACATGCGTGCTTGGTGTTTGGTCAATGACAAATAGTTGAAGAAGTCGTTTGCGCCAGCACCTGGTGTACGTTCGCTCTTAGGCTTAACCTGTGTAACCTGCAAGCAAGTCATTCGATTCTTGCCACCCCAGAACCTAGTCTGAGTCAATTCGTTCTGCGCTATACAGTCTGGCACGTTGCGTAATTGTGTTGACATGGATTGTCCTCCTTCATTAAAACTATTTTAACCAACGCCCCTAGTATCTCCATCTCCCCAGTGTCGTATCTACTCCTTACTCCGCTCGGTGGTCGTATGTAAAGCCTACGTATAGTTTGTTGAAACTAGCACCCGTGCTTACAGAAGCTCCTGCGCGCTGGGTGGTCTGTTTGAGTCCGGTTCTCTCTGTACGGACGCTGGTTAAAATAGTCTCCCTCTTTGATATCTTATAATAACTATAACATATTTCTCAGTGAATGTACACTCCTAAATGTACTTTGTTCTCATTAGTAAATAACTGCAACTAATTTGTAACAGTCATTTTTTGATTAATCCCAATCATTATCAAAGCGAGTTGTGTGGTACAAAGTTTCACCGTAATACTGTTGGGCGTATTTAGAAGCATCAGTCCATTGATTGATATTTTCTTGATCTGTGACTTTATCCATAAATGATTTCGCTGGACGCTTTTTAGTAGGCTTATCCATGAAGGATGTTTCGGTGCGCTTTACAGAAGCATTGCGGCGAACTTTTTGGTTCATCTTATCGGCCGCTTCGCGAATCATTGCCAACCGGTCAGCTTTTTGTGATGGTGTCATAGTCATATTATTCTCTTTCATTTATTCAGCTTATAATATATACTACCACAACTGAGCGTGAATGTACACAAAAAAATGCACTGTAAATGCATTTAATTTGTTTTAATCAATAGTTGTGATATAGATGTTACACGTTAATTAGTGGAATAACTTGCGTCTTTTATATTCTTTAATAGTATCTTGAAGCATTTCTATATGGTTATCACGATGCTCACGAAATACCATTGGTTCGTTATCGTCTACGTCCATAATAATGACTGTATTACATATAGGCATACCAGTTCTTTCTTCCCACATGACAGCGTAAGCAGCCATTTGACAGAAATAACCAGAAATGTGTTCAACCTTTTTCACTCGTTTACTTGTTTTAAAGTCAATAATTGATGGTACTCCATCAAACTCTGCTACACAGTCAACACGACCAGCAATACCAAGATGGCGACTATAAAGAGGAGCTTCGAGGTGAAAGATTTTTCCGATAGATTTATCAAGAATTGGCCTGAGGTTTTCAAGACTTTGTCTAATGTGTGGGAGATAATCTGTTGTGTCTTCATTTTTAAGATACTTTTCTATGATTTCGTGAACTTTAGTTCCACGTGCTGCAGCTCTGCTGCCGATACGATTCGCTTCTTCTTCGCCAACTCGAGCTCGCCATTTGGCAATACCTTCTTCGCTTAGAATAGAAAGAATCGTTGTGACGCTAGGATAATCGCCATCGGGAGTATGATATACTCTACCACTGGATAATGTCTCTGCATCCAGATCGTTATATCCCAAATCAATTTTTTCATGTATAAAGCTCATGTAATTTCCTACTGTGTCTAATTGGTGCTGTTGTATCTGCGATATCCATCATTGCATCTGTGTGAATATCTATTCCAAGCGTATATCTTACTGAATCGGCGATAGGTGGTACTTCATGCCAAAGCCACTGTGGAAACAGCATCCCCGATCCTTTGTTGTTATCAATACTAATAATATGACCATTCCTATCTCCCCACGGAGGATAGAAAATAGTTTTACTATTATAGTCGTCAAGAGATACATTACAACTATAATAGCTTTCTTTTTCAGCACTGTGAAAATGAGGCTCAATTGATTCATTTTCGTAGAGTATATTTACCCAACCATTGATCCAAAGATTGTCTCTTGTCCAGCCATTTTCATTAAATTGGCCAGTATTCAGGTGAATTTGTTTAGCTAAATGACGTATACACTCATGATCTTTTGCGTCATCGAATATATTGTACGACGTCCAGTCAACATCACCAATAGCCATAGCGTATTCACGCAGCTCGTCGGTTGTCGTTTCATTTACAACAAATGATTGGGTTGCGATTCTCATGCTGAAATCTGGAAAATCAGCTGTTGCTAATATATCAACCATTTAACATTTCTTTCGTCATTATATAATCTCTCACAAAATCAGACCTCACGATGTCTTCCCAAGTATAGTTAATTATACTAAAATCGTTAAGTCGTTCAATGATGGCCATGAATTTAAACAACCCGCTTTTGTCATCATCATATTTAAAGTCGGTCTGAAGATAGTCTCCAGAAAAAATAACTCGACAGTTTCTTCCGATTCGTGTGATGACAGTATCGAGTTCATGAAATGTAAGATTTTGCATTTCATCTATAATGACAACAGCATTATCAATTGTAATACCCCTTATGTGTGACGTTGAATGGAATTCAATTTGCTTATAGTTTGATAATTTACCATAAGCTCCTTTGTCTCCAAACAGTTCGTCAGTGATAGCTCTGTACGGAGCAGTGTACACTGCTTCTTTTTCATCTAATGTACCTGGCAGAAAACCAATTTCTCGAGTGGGAACAACAGATCTAACAATAACTATTCTATCTTGCCTTCCGTCATCCCAGAGAACTGCTTTCATAGCTAAGTACATTGCAACAAACGTTTTTCCTGTACCAGCTGATCCAGTGAGTACTAAATTATCACCATCTTTCCAAGCTTGAAACGCTTTTTCTTGATTGATGGTCATAGGTTCATAATGCAATAAGTCATCCCAGCGAAGGAGTAGACTATTATTTTTAGATTTATTATGTTTCATAGCTTAATAGTATTATTCCTGCCCGCGGCCGCTTTAATTCTTCCAAGTTGCTCTTTCCATCCGTTGTCGGTTTTACGAGTAAGGCTACCAGTGCCACTTACAATTTTAGGAGTTGAGAGCACTTGTGTCAATTTATATTCTTCGCACATTTCTACTAGCTCTTTGTAAGAGCAGTATACTTCCCATGTTTTGGTAGATTTAGGATTGTCTTTTTTAACTGTGTACGTTGGCATGAAACCACTCCGGTTGATTGCGTTTAGACCAAGCCATTTTGAATCGGTCCATCTTTGTATGGTAATACTCACGGTACGAACGAACTGGATCACCTTCGTGAATACATTCTGGATTTGCTTTCATAGCTAGAGCAAATTGAGTAAGGCCACCAGTCCAATTAGTATTAGTAGGTGGATATTTTAAAATGTAACGTAGCCTTGTATCTGTAGCGTGCTTTTTACCATATCTATATGTATATTCATCGCAGAGAGCTACAAAATGTTTATAGTGCCAAGTGTAATTTTCACTAGTTTCCATAGTCCATATAGTACAAGGGTGGCCTGCGTGGACAGCTTTGTACATGAGTTGCTCACGATGGCTATGGTTAAGACGATAATGTTTTACCATGCGCTTGCCAGATTTCGATGGAGCCATATACATTTCACCGTCAAGAAGACGATGAGCAGTAGAAAGCATTTGGGCTGATTCGACAATCATTTTGACAACGTGTTTATCGCATTGCTCGACAGCAGCTTGGACGGGATCTTCAGATAATATAAAAATATTCATAGTATATTCTACTCCATTTTCTTCGGTTTGTACACCTTAAAGTGCATCCGCGCAGCAGTTTTTGCTTGACTGTCATTCCAATCAAAACGTTTTTTAATTGCAGAAAGAATTTCATTTTTATCTTCTTCAGTGCCATCCCATTTAGAGATGATGCTTCGCAATATTTCGTCTATTCTTAACCAGTTCATAATAAAAAACCTCAAGTTACTATGATTCTATTATATCACAGTAACTCGAGGTTGTACACTCCTTTTTTCTTATTTAATTTGAAAATGCTTCAGCAGTAGCTATTCTATCTCGAAGATAGTCCCGTTTTTCTAATATCAATTTAAGTCGTTGATACTGTTTTTTTGATTTGAGCTTCTTTATAAAAAGATTTAGTTTTGCTTCGTCTTGTTGTAATCTTTCTAGCTGAATTAATTCCATATTAGCAGTGTCCTTCGTTGTTGGCCGCTAACTCAATAAACCTGGAAATGCTGCGTCCACAATAGGCTTAGTCAAATTAGTGGGCTTGGTTTTATTAACCATTTCAATAACCAATTTAGCATCCTCTGGGTGGATGCCTTCTATCAATCCGATGAAAAGACTTTCGCGCTTTACAGGGTTCAACCCATCGCTGGCTGGGACTCCCTTCACGAAGTATTTAAATTTCTTGTGTTCTCTATAAAGACTTGTGGGCGTGCTTTGCTCTGGTGCAGGCCTGTATGGAGGAGCGCCGCCTGGTACGTTCCACTTAACAGATGCATCCATAGAACCTTTGATAATATCTTTCAACGCCCAAGATTCGTTTGTTTTCAAAATACGAATCTTTTCTTCTTTTGTTCTGGACTTTGCAACTTCGTCCAGAACTTCGTAAACCATCTTCTTCATAAAAATTCCTCAACACTTTCGATTAGCATATTCATTTGTTTGCCAATCATATATGGTAGAACTTTTGCTTTGTTCTTCCAAGGATCTTGGCTATCAAAACTATTTATAATCGATAACTTTAAATCTTCTGGAGTATATCGCAAATCTATAAGTTTTTCATTGCGTTTAATATTGCGATATACTTCATCACCAAGAGCTTTGGGATCTTCCATAAGTGCTGCTATTTTCTTTTTAGACATAGGTGTTTGTCGTAAACCTTCTACAAAACAATTGTCACCACTTAGAACATTAGGTACACCATCACTAGTATCACCTTTAAAGATATGTTCTTGTCTGTATAAATGAGGATTTTTTTCAGCTATAAACTTTTTAGTAAGAGGAGAATACTGAGCGACATTATCATGAACTTGCAATTGGATAAAATCTTTATCAGCAGAAATAATCATCACTGGTTCATTCTTACCGAATTCTTGAGTTTGTTCAGTAAGAACAGCAATAACGTCATCAGCTTCGCAACCATCAATATGAACCATTTTGTATGGAAAATTTTCTGCTAAGTCAGAACGTATGCCATTCATAATACGAAAGGCTTCTTCCCAGTTCATATCAGACTTTTCACGATTTTTACGACGTGCTGCTTTGTATTGTGGAAAAGCCTCTTTGCGCCAATTATTAGCGCCATCACAAGCAATTACAACATCGCCGTACTGTTTTTGAAATCTTGTCTTATACATACGAATAGTGTTAAACACCATATGCCGAATCATTTTTTCTTCTAATTTGCCATTAGCAAATATAGAGCCGATAGCGATGCCGTTAAAGTCCATAATAATCATGATATAGTTCCTTGTTGTTCTATTATATTATACACTATTTTATTTCAAATGTACATAAGTTTTTTCAATAAAATGCAAAAAATTCTTTCTCCATTTTTCTTCATAATTTGACAAAGGAGCTCCATTAGATCCATCATACCATAATCTTTTAAAATATCCAGGAGCAGATTCAAGCATAGTTGATTCAGACGTAAAGTGACCTTTAACCATATAGAACAACCTTGAAGCTTCTTTTATATCAGGATACTTATGCCAAAATTCATTACGTTCGTTTGTACTAGCTCTTCTATTTTCATGAGCTACCATCATCATTAGATATACTTTTTGGTCTAGATCGTCTTTGACCATATCCTAACCTTTTCATAATTTTCATTCGTTGATGATGATGATACCCTGACCATTCGGATATCTCTTTTAATGTTCTACCACATCCAACACATATATTAGTCTTTTGTTCTATCTTGCATTTGCTTTGGCACGGACTTACGTACATGTTTTGCATGAATTTTGCACCCTATGAATTCGTTGTAATATTCATCGCTAAACAGAACTTCTCTCTCAATCTGCTCTTTAGTTTCGTAATATGACATTTCGCCTTTAGTCACACAAAGGCGAATTATTTCTCTTTTAAATCGATCTAAACCAAATTCTTCTACGAGTTCTGAGACTGCTTTAGAAGATCCACAATACGTTCGCCAGTCAGAGTCGACGGTTTGTCTGGATCTGCGTGCTCGTTTCGAATTTTTAGGTAAGATTTTTGATCTATGGAATAGTTTTTTTCCGACGTATTTGCGCTGGTTTGACAAGTCTGTAATGACGTAGACAAACCCGGCAAAGTTATCTGGAGTATCGGTGAATTCTTTTTGTTCATAATACCACATGCATTTATTTATATTCACTCTTCGACAAAATCTGGTTCTTCAATATCAAGTCTACAAGTTTCTACTTCTGCTCGACGGCCACATACCGAGCAGAATTTTGGTTTCGCGTATGCAGCTACATAAGTAGTTTCTCCGCATTCTTCGCATTCAACTATATAATCAATCATTACACTTTATTTCCTTACTAAATCAAAATTCATTGCAATACTGATTCTGTCTTTATTGCTTAAATTCTTTTCTACCATATGTTGCAAATTCGATTTAAACACTAACAGCAGCGTGGGTTCAGGCTGATAACTACAAGCTTTGAATGCAGCATTGCTAGTAAGCACTGCCTTAGCTGGTATAGTATATGAATCTACTATCTGTTCTATATTCCTAAATATTATATTTCCAGACTTAGGTGGTGTATCAACATAGTATACTGCACTAAAATGCATGTTAGGATGAGAATGATATTCTTGATAGTTACCTGGTGCAGCAATGTTAAACCAAAACTCTCTGCATCTAACGTTAAAATTTTCTAAATCAGCATCAAAAAGTTTAGCGTATTCGTGAACTGCAGCAACAGCATGATTAACTAGATTATTAATTACTGGATCAACTTCATCATTTTTAAAATATTCTGATTCTTCAACCTTTAACGTGTTAAAAGTATCGCAGTTCCAATGAGTATCTACTTTGCCACCCAGTTCTTCTTTAAGCTGGTATGCTCGCTTAGATAGCAAACTATTTGTACTTGAAAATTCATCAAGTTTGGCCTTCGCTATAAGTGTAGGGAACCAAGATTCAACTGCATAATCTGCCATTAAAAGTCTATTTCACAAGCGCCACCAGCGCACGCTGCAGCACCCATAGTGTCAACATCAGTATATTTCTTTTCTTTTATATCGTCACGCCAAACCACTTGTTTCAAATTCTTTTGAATTTTATTCCATTTGTGAAGTAGATAAGCATCTTTCAAACAGTGTTCAGCTAATTTAATATCGTCTTTACAGTAACTTGTAGCAAAGTTTTCAAATCGGCGGATCCAGTCTGCTCTAGAAGCATTTTCAGATGATTCCAAAGAAATATCTAATCCAAAGCCTTGAGCTGTTGAGCAAGCGTCCCATAAGTTAGGGAATACCTTTAGCGCATCTACTACCATGCCAGAAGCAAAAATAGCGCCTGTGCCGTATTTTTTTACCATTTCTTTAGCGGTAATAACTGCAGTGTTTGGAGCTTGATTATAGTCTTTATCGCCTGACATCGATAAGAAAGAAATACCAGAGAATGAATAACGGTTTTCAAATACATAAGTTTCTACTTCGTCCCAGTCGTCGACGATAATAGTATTTGAAACATTGTGGCGAATACCTTTGTCCGCGCATAATTCTTCGTTCGTGCCAGCCACTACCCAATGTTTCTGAGCTATTGCGACTAGTTTTAAGTGATCTACTCCAAGTAAATCATCTTTTAGATAAGAACCTTTATGCGGAATAATTGGAAACGACACGACAACATCAGTTCCTCCAGAAGACCATACACTCTCTTCGACCATATACGGATTTGTTTTTTGTATTGCTTGAGTTATTTCTGATTCCTTATTCATCTGAATATTACGTATATACATGCCACTATGCTCAGCATGAATACCACTAGCAGTTTGCAGTAAAACCGAAGCGTTACCCGATGGCTTGACACAAGTTGTTCTAGCCGCTGGATTGATTCCGATAATTCCTGCAATTTCTTTATTTGTTTTTCTGACAATCGCCGCGCCTTTCTCTAATATCTTAGGATTAAATAAGATATCGGGGTTATTCATCCATCCCGTAATAGATACTCCAAGCAAGGCTTCTCTATCAAATATTTCTTTCGAAGTATCTGAGAGAAATTTGAAGTCAGTATACCCTGCTTGGAGTGTACCAAGGATAGCCGCCGCTCGACAGGCTTTGAAAAAGGCTTCCTCGGTATTGCACATGCCTCCATTGATCTCGGTGAGATTACAACCTTGCCATCCTGATTTTCCATCGATTTGCGGAAACATTCCGATTTCGACACAGGGGTTAGTTGTATGCTCCGTTGATTCAACAAAGACAAAACCTGGCTCACCAAACTGTTTAACGTTCTGCATTAGATTGTTAAACTGCTCTGGTGTTGCTTTATCTCGCACAATCACCGCAGAGTTATTTGATCTTGCTCTTTGGGGATTATCTACAAACCAATTGCCGATTTTAGCATTCATCATCTCTTCATCTTCTGGAGAAAAGAGACAAATGGTTGCTGAACGACGAACGCCACCAGACAATACAGCATCAGCTGCATGCATAGCAATATCGTACACGTTAATTGGTTTAATATTTACGGGATTTTTTTGGTCTATTACAATACCTTGAAGAAGATGTTCTACTTTGTCGAGTGAACGACGAAGACCTTCTGGTCCAGGGGCTTTAAATCCACCGGATATCTTAGCACCTTTAGGACGAATTAGTGTAAGATCAAAGAATACTCTTCGACCTTCATAGTCGGGATGTTTACCACCGCCAACCATATATGATGATATTAATATATCTAACGCAGACGCCCAACCTTCGATTGAATCGTCTACAATATAACCTTTTGCTTGCTTTGTACGACCTTGAACTTGAGGCAATCTAGCAACGTGGTGTTTTTGTACTGAAAATCCAGCACCCGCGCCACAAAGCAAAATATAAAAAAGTTCACCAAAAAATTCTGGACGATCTGCATAAGAAGACGTACAGTTGTACATTCTCATTTGGTGTTTAAGGAGTTGACCACCACCGAATTGCAATGATCGTTGCGCTGCGAGCACACGTTGTTCTTTATAAGCTTCTTTAGCTTCGTCAAGAAATGGAATCAATTCATTGTTTTTTTCTTTATAATAATCTGCATGCATATCAATTACTCGATCTACAGCTTCATCCCAGCTCTCGTACCGATCTTCTCCATCCACATATCTTGAATAGCCTTCATAGAACTTAGTTTCGGATAAAAACTTCCGAGTGTCAACATGCGCTGTTGCCATTTTTTACGTACCTCTTTTTATATAATGATGAACTTTTTGACTTTTGTTATTGTACTATTATATATCAGATTTATTCATCTGTAAACCTTAGTAATAGTGTTTTTACGAAAAATATTTTGTAATCATATCAATTTTATCTTGAGCAGAAGCGATCTTTTCAAGCTCACCATCAACTGCTTCAAGTATATCAGCGTGTTCACCGATTCCCACACTGTTGTTCATGTAGATATCTACATTAGCTTTAGCCAAACCAATTATACCTTCGTAATGTTTAGTTAAGCCTTCTTTAATTATCATCTTCGTTGTTGTCATCATCATCTCCATTAATAGCTTTTTCGTAATATACGATAATTGCTGTTTGCTGTTCTATATATCTACGTAAATCTGCTAAGTTAAGAGCCATGTTTTCATAATCTCTAACGTTTATAGCGTAGAATACAAGCTCGGATCCATTCTGTAATTTGAATTCTTTAATAAATTCTTCTAAGTTTTTTTCAGTTACTACATAATAGTATGGAGCAGTTAGTTCTAGACCCTTTGGCCGTGGCTGAATAGGAATATCCCTTTCAACTAAAGTCTCAACTGTTACTATTTCTTTTTCTGGAACCTTAGCGCAGCTAGTTAGAAGTAAGAGACTCAAGCTCACCAAGAATATTGTTCGTACCATCATTCACTCTCCTTTCTATTAGCCCAGGTTTCTGCAAACTCAATCTAGTTAAATCGTGATCTTGCAATACAGATCTTAAACTGTCAGTATAATCATATGCTGCTTGCAAATCTAATACTAATTCTGAATTTAATAGTTCTAATTCTTTCGTATTAGCTGTCATTTCTTCTATAACAAGATCTTTAGATCTTGCGGCAACTTCTAATATAGCGTTATTTTGCGCAAGAGTTGCTAATCTCTCTTGAGTATCGTTATAGTAATAATAAGCTCCGTACGCGGCAGAGCTCATAAAACCTAGTATTGCTATAGTGACATATAGCTTTATCATTTTTTTAATCTCTCTTCGCACCCAGTGCAAAATTTCATACAGTCGTGAATAAAAAAGTGTACGAGTGCCATGACGTACCACATCCAAGTCATTTCGTTAAATCCTAAAAATGTAGGACCATGATTAACAACTTGATTGACATGTTCCATATGACCAGCATGCTCACTACCTAGCATTGGTATTAACCACCAAGCAGTTCCTACAACAGCAAAGACATAAGCTGCTACATTGTGAGTAATTTCGTATCTAGTTTTACCTATGTTCATCTTCTGTATATCTCCTAAAACGCTTTAATAGTCTCTGGTTTTTCTTACTACGGCGATCTGTCACAGTAGTTGGTTTATAACGAGGGCCCATAACAGTAGTTTTAGGATCAGGTATAGCACCTGTATTCATTGTTGGAGCATCTTCACCAACTGGTTTTCTTTTGTCACTCATCTGATTAACTCGCTTGCTGATAAGTAAATTTTTTGATTTGTTCTCATATGTGTTGCTTCATATATATCTATACCAAACATACTTCCAGCTGGATAGCATTCTTCTTCTATCCGTAGTCGATCTTTAGGATTAACCATTTCTTCGTATGAATAGTTTAAAACTTTGTGATTTTTAATTCGATAGACGCCTGGAGCTAATTGCTTATTTTCTAACATAAACCATTCTGTGTTTTCTTTTAGAAAGTCAGTGACGTCTATGTCATGTTCTTTTAAAATACTTTCTAATTTTTTTTCAGAAATTTCACATTTTTCTTTAAGTAAATAGAGCGCGGCCGCAAAAGATCCAAGCTTTGTTGTACCTCCTGGGAGCTTTGATAAGAGCCTTTTAATGTTAGCACACAAGCGAATGAAAGGAGTCCAACTAGCAGAATCTGCATCTGTCTCAAGTGTTTTGCTTTTGATCCTTTGACCTTTGTCATCGATTATGCCTTGCTTATAAGCATCCCAACTATCCCACTTCATTACAAGCATACGAACAAAACGAAACGCATAGGTCAAATCTGCGGCTGATTTTACTATTCCCATTATATTTTCCTCAATGCTTCTACTACCAGTTTATCTTGTTCGAAACCAATTATTTCGTCGTACTTAATATAGTTTAGAAATATTAAAAACGGTTTTATTACTGGCCAATGACTATCATCTAATTTTAATTTTAATATTTCCTTTGCACCTTCAAGTCCAAACGAATTAAATGCAACTATCAAATGATTCATAATTAATCTTTCAGACAATTCACCAGTTTCAAGGTACCGATTTGCTAAACGTTTTATATATTTGTATCTCTTCAAATCGTCGTAGAAATCATCGACATCCGTAAATGCGGAATTTCTATAATGCTTCGCTGCATACAAAAAAAGATTGGCTTCTGTCAGTTTATCAAATATTAACATACTATTATTTATTACAGTTATTAACCAATAACCGCTGACAATTTTTCAATCAATGTCGATTTTCTTTCTCTGCGGTCAAGTTCAATGCCGTACACTCTGCCAAGATCTTCCAATTCAGTTTTTGACATATTCTCTAAATTACTTGCATCTGTTGATTCACATCCCTGATGCCAATCTTCGTTTTCTTCGTGAGCGTTATCAGACAATGTGGGGAAACCTACATCGATTTCTGAACGCAGAACTTCACGAACTTCTTCAATTGGCGCAGTTTGAGGGTTAAAAATGGCGGGTGGTTCTACACCAAGATATTCGTCAATTTCAGTTTGTGAAATTTTTCTTGCCGTAAGCAATTCGCCAGTTTTAGGATTCACCCAACCGCGTAGTGTTGGTGTGGCTTGTTTGTGATAATTTGGGGGATTAATTGCCACTGTTCATCTCCTTGTAAGCAGCTGCAACTCTGTTGATAATTGTTTTATCTCCGAGTTTACCATCATTTGGTCTTTTTGTTGCAGTAGGACCAGACCGTCCAGCTTTAGCTGCATCATCGTGACCCAATTTTTCGGTATCATTTACATGATGATCGCCTTGAGCTTTCATGTCAGCTTTCATTTGCTTACCACCAGGTGAATCATATTGGCCATGGGGCTCAGAAGGTGTTCCACTCTTTGTGTGTTTATCACCAGCTTTTTCCCATATAGACATCAAGCGTTCGCGAACAGTGGATTCTTTTGTTTCCATCGGTGATGATGATTTGTTTGATTTTGAAGTATCCATTTTCACATTCACATTGCCAGTTTCTTGATTATTTTTGCCAGTAGATTTTTCATTTTTCTTACGAAGACCTTTGAAATCAGTACCTGAAATCTTACCATCTTTGTTATGATCAAGTTTGTGCTGATCACCTTTAAGACCTTCGTTAGATTCATTATTCACAGCTTTCTTAACTGCTTTTTGAGAATTTTTATTTAATGACTTTAATCCACCTGGACCTTTTTGGTTCATCATACGTGGATTATCTTTCATCATACGTACTGTGTCAGGATCAGCTGCTTCACGCGTGCCGACTCTTTTGCCAACTTCTTTGCCTTTAGGTTGATTATATTCACCTTTAGCAGGATTGTAATCTAGACTTTCATCTTTTTTCTTATCCCATGGAGCTCTAGGTAAAGTAACTGCGTCTTTACCTTTTTCACTCGATGCTGATGCTTTGGCCAATGCTTTTTTGACCGCAGCTGACTGAGATTCGTTTACTGCAGATTCATTTTGCATTTTAACTAGCCTTTCCTTAGCTTTTTTCATTTGATCAGCGTGATGCTGTTTAGCACTAGAGTGCTTTGCTTCAATTGCTTTGCTACCAGCTTCTTTTGCTGATTGGTGATGATGATCATGCTCAGCTTGGTGCTTTGCAATTTTTTGTTTAATTTTATCTATATCGTTATCGTTAGCTTCGTTTTTAGTACCAGCCAATTTGTTGACGGCCATATTCACACCCTTGCGCCGTTTTTCTCTATTGCCATAACTATTAGCGCCTTTTGTGCCTGCGTTATTAGCGTAATGTTTGCCCACGTCTTGAGCGTGGTCAGCGGCGTCAGCAGATGCTGTTTTAATATAGTTACCTAGAGTTTTTTTAGACAATTCGCTAACTTCGGTAGCCTCGTTTAATGTTTTCATTTCGTTTCCTTTTTACATGCCAGCCATGTAGACATTTGAAAATATTCCAGCTATTACAACTGATATTGCAACCCAAAATAACTTATTTAATACACCAACAGTTCTATGATTATCTAAAACTATTCTTTCTATTTCGTCAATTTTAACTGATAGTCTATTCATACGTTCAACTTGGTTGTTATGATTATCTTGGAGATTACCAATTTTTTCTTCAGCTCGAGCCAATTGTACCATAGCGCTAGTAAGTTGATCGAGTTTATCTTCAATTCTTTCTAACCGTATTTCCATAGTAGTATTCGTTTCTAACTGTTGTTTCATTTTAATTATCTACTTTCGCCCCAGAACGCCATTGGTAACAAGACCAGTATTTAGCTTTCCATTTAGGACCTGGATTGTCACAACCATGTCTAGCTCTAAATGACGCTCTGCGCTTTGGATCATCACGCTTGATTTCCATATTTGGATCGCCGAATCGAACTACTACGACGTCTCCTTTTGGACCATTCACATATACTTTAAATTTCTTGCCAGAATTTTCTGATGTACGTATTGGATCATTGAGTTTAACTTTTTTGCCTTGGTACTCAGATTCAGTAATTTCTAAATCTTCGTACAAATTGCATGCTTCGCATTCGTCATCAACTAATTCTGCGCGATACTCTTTAAACTTCATGTCATTGCCCCGGTGTTTTGCTTTTAGCTCTAATAGTAGAAAGATCAGTGCCCCACTCAGGCTGATTGCTTTCATCTACTTCGCCATCACCATTGTCATCACGACCCTGCGCTTTCAAGCGAAAAGTTTTCTTAACAACAGCCGATGTAACTCTTTTTACCGATGTAATCATCGATGGTTGTTTTACAATTTTACGAAGGCCAGCTTTCAAAGCACCAGGACCAGCAGCATACATAAACATTGATGGCAATCCTTCGATCTCAACTCGGAAACTCATTTCTTCGTTAATTGACGTATCTTCGTTTTGGCGTCTAAGCACAGCTTTAACTTGTGGATGATCCGCCAAACCTTTCGAAAGTTTGTTAATTACCTTTGTCGCACCCGTCATATTTCCGTTCTTGTATCTGGGGTCAGATGCAACGCCGATTGCTTGCTTGACATGCTTAGGATCGTGAGATTCTATATCTAACGTTTTAGGATAATTCTTATCCCCTGGTTTAAGCTTTGGCTTTCCTTCAGCACGACGAGCTCTAATATTTGCCCAAAGGCCTTTTTTATCTTCTGAAACATAAGTTTTAAACTTTAACATCATTTTGCCTTATTGGTTATCTTAGTGTCGCGCATTCTGGCTCTGTCCATCATGCGATCATGTCTATTTGCATCCGAGTTTTTCTCACGGTCGATTCTTTTCTTAGCAATGTCGGTTTGAGTATTTTCTTCGTCGTACATTCGTTTGAATCGAAGCTTCGAAACTTCGTTCTTAGCTTTTGTATTTCCAGACGTGCTTTTAGATATTTTTGGGTTGTTATCATCGCATGCTCTTTCTGGAAGATGTTCAATACCAGTTAACCATTTTCGGTATATAGATCCATTAGCTTCAATCATAACGTAATTAGCACCAAGTCTAGTAATTTCTGATACTTCACCGGATTCTTTATTGATGACAGAATCTCCGACTTTATAGAGATCACCTCCAACATATTTTTCTCTGACTTCTGATACTGGCTCAAATTGAATATGTTTTTTGAATTCGTTTTCTTCTTTTAATCCCATTCCTTTACGAACAGCATTAAACACCTTTTTTGCTTCTGGATTACCAGTTGCTCTAGGAAGACCTTGAGCAAACGAGGTGAAGTCATTTTCAGCTGCTGCAGTTCTCATTTTAGTGGCCGACATGCCATCAGCGCCTTCAGCATCTGGATCTCTAGCGCCAGCTGACATTATATTAATTCTTTGAAAATTGTAGAGTCCGTGTTTGCCTTTTTTACCGTTATACTTATTTAACAGTATATCAAATTCACGGACTCTATCTGATCCTACCACCATTATAATATTCTTGAATCCTTCATCATATAATGATACTGCACAATCGAAAACACTTTTTATTTTCTTATTAAGTATGATCATGCGTGCGTGCTTTGGAAACATTTTCCTAGCACTTTTAATTTTCATTTGATATGGTAAAGGATTCTTCTTGTTGTCCTCAGACTGTGATAGATATATTTTATATGGATTTTTACTAGCCTTTGTTGCAAGACTATTTAATAATTTTTCGTGACCAATTGTAGGAGGATTCATCCGGCCAAACGTAAAGTAGGCCGTCTTTTCTTCTTCTACTAAAAAGTTTTTGAATGAACTGAAACTCAACCTTTTTTCCTCGCAACCTCGGCTTTACGTACCGCCGGGAACATCTTCACTGCTAATCTATCTATACGAGATTTCATCTTATCTAATCGCTTTTCAACTTCCTGGCGACGAGCAAAATTCAACTCACCTTTAGGAACATCACGCGTTAATTTTTTTAGGATTGCTGTTCTTGCTGCGCGGCGAGCTCGCTTTACAAGTTTATCTTTTGGTGCCATTTTTCTAGCAGCACGCTTTCTTCCCATAGCAATACGAGCTTTTGCTTTTTTCATCGAACGTCCTCTTTGTAGCCTTTGAGCTACATTGAGCGCTTCGTCTTGTTCGCTTTCTTCGTCTTGCCGTCTGCGCTTTTGAGCATTATATTTAATTTGCTCGTCGTCTCCCGACGCTTTAGGTGCAGGCATAAAATCTTTGAAGCCTATTGGCATATAATCATCTCCCCGGTTTATCCCATCCTTTAATAATGTTTGGCGAAAAGTTAGCATAGGAAAATTCTAACCTATCAACTATTTTCACCGCATCACCACCAAGTTTATCGATCGCAACATAGCCTTCTTGGCCTGTTGTATGATAACCTTTTTTTGTTTTTAAAAACGTTTGTGTACTGTTTAGCTTATTAAGTATATTTATAAGTTTTAATTTCGCTAAAACCATAACATGCTGCAAATCAAACATTAAAATTAACGATTTTTTATTAGCTGGGCTGAAGAATTTTAAGATTTCTTGTCGTCTTTGATCGACTGCTGCTTGTCCACGTGGCGATTTACGTGCCATGTGCTCACTGTCAAATTTTTTGTTGATCCATTTGATGAGGTTTTCAGCGTGACGCGTTGTGTTTCCGACGACTTCACCTTTTCTGACAAAGGTGTTATTAAATGTTTCAACCATTTGCGAAAGCTTTGAATTAGATTCCAACTCTCGAAGAGTTGTGCCACTGATTTTATTAAATATTTTGCCTGCTTGTGATAAATAGCCATTAACTTCCTCAGTATCTTTTGCTGACATACTGTAACGAGTCATATCTCTAAGAGTTGCGTCTTGACTCCACACGTTTCTAGTTGGTTTAAGCTTTGAAGCGTCAGCGCCATATGAAGCTTTAAGCGTCTCAAAAGAGTTACCAGTATAGGTTGTATGCCAGACAACTCCAACTTTTGCCGCTTTAACAGCTTTAGCTCCAGCTGATTCAGCTGGCAACGCGTAGATGATAGTATTAGGATGGAACGTGACGTATTTTTTGCCTTTGATTTTTGTAGTACTCACATCGCCAACGCCAAATAACAAGTCACCTTGCATGATACCCTTTATACCTAAAGCAGGAAATTCTTTTAATGCTGCTTTCAATTTAACGTTAAGATCTCCAGAAGTGTCAGCATCAACGTCAGCTGGTGTTTTATATACTTTAGGATTTTTGTTAAAAATACCCTTTTTAGCTACAAAAAACTTACCATCTCGTGGATCAGTTCCAGCAAAAATGGCAGGAGCTCCATCCCATTTGACTGTAACATTCCCTGCATGAACTCCACCGAGAGTATCTCTTAGCATACGTAGAGCCATAATAGCTTCGCGTGTCCCTTTCACTCCACCGTAGATAACTTTATCTTCGATGTGGGTCATATGAGTATTTTTTTGTTCTGTTATAAACTCTTTAAATTCCATATTGCTTACCTATATTTGAAATCACACATAAGGCGAGAAGGATAACCATCTTTTCCTTGTGTATCTCTTAAATTGAGTTTAAATGTATACGTGGGAGAGCTCATTTCAATATCAATTCTTTTGCCCTTACCGCCTTTACCACCATAATAGACTACTGGAGCATTTACTGTAGCAGCTTGCTTCATAGCTTTTTGATCCATTTGTTTAGATAAAATTTTACCAGTAAGCTTATGTATGATATGATAGTTAAATCCAATTCCAGATTGTAATAGTCTTACCATAGCAGCTTTATCGAAGTTAGGACGACGATCTATAGAACCTTTATGAGTTCCATTGAACACTTCACAGAATTTTGTATTATCGATACCAAACAATTTTAATAATTTCTTACCATTGGCATTATTGATATTACCATTTTGAATTTCAGATTTTGTTAAAATTGTTTTAATACCCACGTTGAAGAAAGTAGTTGTTCCACCAAGTTTCAACGATAAAAATATAGGACCTTTGTCTGTAGTAACCGTAATGTCTGTTACAGATTGACCTACGTCATATCCTCTACCTTTTGGATTAGTCAATTGAATATGTGGTGTAAATACCAATGGGCGTCTTGTATTTTCGCCACCCATAATATCTACTTTAAAAATCTTTGATTTATCAATGCTGTAAGTCTTATTCATATCTTCAATTGCTGCCAGCATCCTTCCGTCAGATACTGTTTCACCTGACCACCATTGCAATAGAGCATCTGCAAATTGTGGTTCAAATAAATTGCCGCGGTTGTTTGCTCCACGGTTGCCTGAAGATCCATTACCAAATTTAAACTTAAGAACTTTGACGTCAGCTTTCTGATTTACTTGCTTAATAGTAATATCATTTTCGACTGCTCGAGAAATATTAACATTTACTTTTTTATCTAAATCAAAATTAATGGGTGTTTTATTCTTATTACGCAAAAGATTAAACACCCGCTTAGCTTCCTCAACGTTTGGTTGAGGAAACTTACTAGCAGCTAATGTTGTCTGAATTTCTTCAACTGATGTAGGAAAGAAAGTGTAGGCCAATGTTATATTACTCCTTTACTTCTATTTATACGTTTTAGATACTAATCTTTTTGTATATATGAGTAAGGTAATTGTAGTTGGTCTGCTAATTCTTGGATATGGTCGAGGTTATTGGAAGTGAAATCACAAAGGTGATTCCCACCGGCCGGGCCGTTTTTTTGTAATTTAGAAAGTGTACACCCGTGTTCGGAGGCGAATTGTTTAATTTCTGTGTAAGTAGCCGTATAAGCGATATCAGATTGTAGTGTATATGTCATGTTTTTTCCTTTTTGACTCTATAATAACTATACACTATCTCTCAGCGGATGTACACCCCTAAAATGCGTTTAATTTAAATTTTTTTACCTTTTTTCATAAGGCGGTTTTTGCCATTCTGAATCTTTTCTTTCTTTCTTTAAAGATTGCCTTAAAGCGAAATGATTTGCTTTTTCTCGCTGTTGATGACTGTAGTGTTCAAAACCAGATAAACCCCAGTCTTTTGCCCAATCAGCTAGCTGCCACGGATCATGTTTTTTAGCCATTATTAATTTCTTTCAATTGTTGTACTAAGTTGACTTGATTTTCTACAGAAGAAGTTACAAGAGAGTTTCGAGCTTGATATAATCGCTCTAAACGTTGTTTCACTGACCTAGGTGATTTTTTAATTTTTTCAAGGTGAGCGATTTCTGATTCAATGCGAGGAAGACCAAGGCGCATAGCCTTGACGTTCCTGCTCAAATTGCGTGATACTGTGTCCATTAAGATGCCTCTGCGAATTGAAGAGCGGTTTGAAGCGCGTTTGCTTTACGTGTTTGGTTGCCGCCAAACCAAGATGAATAAAGACGGTTGTCTTCATTACGGCCTTGTTGGTGATCTGTATTAAAAGTAACAGCATTGAATGCTTGCCACCAAGAACCTTCAGCGAAGTGAGCACCTGGTTGGCTGTCTAAATTGTCTAAGCAAGATTTAGCATTACGCGATAGTGTATCAGCTGAAAGAGCTTGGTTTTGTACACGCTTATCAGTCGTGCGTGGCCATACTGTATTATAGTATTCAACCAGTTTCTCAGCAGTAAAGCGCTTGCTTCCTAGGAATGCTGCGTATTCTTTATACGTTTGCATTTTTTCAGTAGCAATGCCTAAAGCTTCTTTAACTGATTCAGGATTAAACTCCGCGCGGTGGCCAACTTTCACAGCTGATTTTGCAGTTGTTTCTTGATTGAGTGAAAGTGATAAAGTGTTATTGCATACAACACGGATAGGTGTGAAACGAATGTCAATTGATTTGCCATATTGATGTGGATTAGCAAATAAGAAATAAGCGTCAACTTGATCACCTTTGAATAGTTCGAATGAATCTTTGACTTTAGCCAAAGCCCATACCATACGACCTTCTTTTAATGAACCTGCTGTATGCATTTCCATATCACCAGCCATTACGTATTCACCGAAGAATTCGAATGCTTCTGAATTTTGAAGGGATTTCCAATCTTTACCAACGTTAGTAAGGATTTTACCATCAGTCTCTCGGATAAGAGACTTTTGACCAGTTTTTACGATTTCACCATTGAACTCGATAAATGATTCAGCTTCACGGACACGCCAGTCTAGACCAGCTTTTTGCATCATTTGTTGTGGTGTTAGATCGTTTGATACAGGAACACCTAAGCCATGCCATGGTGTTTGTCCTGCGTAAGCCATTGTTTCTACTTCATGTGACATAATATTATCTCCTTAAGCCGCAGCTGTTAAAAGTGAAGGTGAAACTTTCCAAAGCGTTTTAGTCTTTAGATCCTTCACCAATATAGTTTTACGATTGATTTTTGTGATCAACGCGCGTACAGTACTATCTCCTCGGCCAGCAAATGTAACTTTATCGCCCACGGCAAATGATATAGCCATTTGCTGTTGAATAATTGATTGTTGAATTTTGATAGCTTTAATAACTTGATTCAGTTCAGCGCTGGTTTTGATTTCCTGAATATGGTTGATAGCTGTTTGGGCGTTCATTTTAGACATTATGTATTTCCTTATTTTCATCTGATATATATATTATATACTACTTAAAAGACAATGTACACAAAAAAATGCACGGAAAGCGAAAAAAATGAAAAAAAGTTTTATTGAAAGCACCCAGCATTGTCAACGAAATTGGGATGTTAGTAAATCTATACCAAATGACCATATGGATATATTTGCGGATGCTGCAAGATATTGCCCCAGTAAACAAAATTATGGGTTCTATGGATTAAAATTTATTACAGATAGAAGTATAATAGAACAAATTCATAATATAACTAATCCTGGAGGAGATGGAGGGTTTGGAGTTCCTATTGATCCTGCATTGCCTATAGGACCCAATAATATAAAGTTCTATACAAACCCACAAACTCTTGCTAATTTACTAATTATATATGATTATAGAATACCTCATGGAAAACAGAAAAGTGTTAAAGATCAGTTTGGACACCATGATTATCCATTCCAAAGAGATGGAGATATGGCTATAGGTATTTCTCTTGGATACTTATACTATATTGCGCATTCTCTTGGTTATAAGACAGGAGGTAATGCGTGCTGGGATTACGATTGTCTGAGAGATATACTAGAAGAAGGTGAGGATTATTTGCCAGCAGTTATGATAGGAATTGGGTTTCCCGACGAAGATAAAGATAGTAGAGAACACCACACAGATCCAACGTTTTTATTCCCGAAAAAACTTAAAGAAGAAATTGAGATAGAATTTATATGATACATCCACGTGACCCATCTACTAATCGTTTCCACATATTTGAAGAATTGAATCCAGATTATGTAAGTAATAGTCTATTAGACTTTGGTGGCAATCAGGGAAACTTGTTATATTTCTCACAAGGAAAAATTAATGAAGCAACATATACATCTATAGATAATTCTTTAGATAGTATAGAATCTGGTTGTGCAGAATTTCCAAAAGCTGATTTTGTCTACTGGAACCGATATAATGAAATGTACAACCACGAAGGCAATAAAGATGAACCATTGCCCGAATTAAAACAACACGATTACATTTGGGCATATAGTGTCTTCAGTCATATGACATTAGAAGATATTATCGTAGCTGTGTCATGGATGAAAACTATAAACGCTAAACGAATAGTAACATCATATCTTTGCAATGATGGGGACTACAACTCTAAAAATGTTATCCAGTACTTTTATGATCGAAGAATGGATCAGTATGGATATACTGTAGATTTTAGAGATAACAGAGATGATTATTTTTATTTAGTCGACAATAGATACGGATTAGGAAGCGGTGAAACATTCATAGCAGTTTATAATACAGAATATCTTATAAACAAATTAAAACAGCACGGGATAGTTGCTAAAAAAGTTGTATCAACTAGAACGCCAATTCCGTTTTTGGAGATTGAGTTCATTGATTAATCCTGTGCTAGTTACTGGAGGATTTGATCCTATACACAGTGGACACATCCAGTACTTTAAAGAAGCAAGAAAACTAGGCAACAAACTTATTGTTGGTGTTAACTCAGACGAATGGCTCACTCGCAAAAAGGGCAAACCATTTATGCCTTTTGATGAACGGTGCTCTATTATTAAAGAACTGGCATGTGTTGATCAAGTTATTGGATTTAATGATAATGATGATAGCGCATGTCACGCAATATACCAAACACTAAATGCGCACCTGCCAGACACAAAACTTATCTTTGCGAATGGCGGCGACAGAACAAATATCAATACACTAGAATATAAAACATATGGCGCTATGCCATATGTAAATTTTGTATTTGGTGTAGGCGGAAACAAAGCCAACAGTTCAAGTTGGATACTCGACGAGTGGAAAACACAAAAGACTGAACGCGACTGGGGCTACTGGCGTGTGTTAGATCACAAGCCTGATCAAGGATACAAAGTAAAAGAACTTGTAATCTATCCAAATAAAGCGCTAAGCAATCAAAAGCACTTCAAACGTTCAGAACAGTGGATGGTACTGGAAGGCATAGTTGACATACAAACTGAGTGGAACGGAAACGTATCTAATCTAAAATTAAAGCCACACGCACCATACGAAATTGGCAAAGAAGTTTGGCACTTAGCATCTAACACTGGTATAGAAAATGCGCACATTCTCGAAATACAATGGGGTGACGAATGCATTGAAGAAGATATAATTAGAAGTCTTTAAATTTTCTGTATTCTGGATTCGGATGATTTTTTAATCGTTCTTTATATAATTTAGCTACTATTCTGGATGCAGTAGTTTCGAAAAATCTTGGCGCCCATGCATGAATAAAACTTGCAATTGCTGCATAAAACAATAATGCCGATGCGTACATTGCAAATTTAAAATGACCCCAAGTAGTCATTTTATTTTTTTTGACATGCTCTTTACACTTTTTACTAAACATTTTTCTTCTCCTCTACTATCATTTGTAAACTCAGTTTAGTTATATTTGTTAGATTTGCTGCACCATGATCATCTTGAGATAAAATAAACGCATCACCTCGTTCATAATCTTTTACAAGTTCTCCCTGTTCAATAAAAACATGACCTGGAATATAATCACTCAATGCTACCCATAAACGCAATTGATTTTTTTCTACTGGAAGATCTTCATGCATACCAAGTACACAGCCAGGGTTAATTCTGCTTAACCACCATCCAATAGTTTTATATCCATTAATTGTAGGCCATTCTAATTCTTCGGCTTGATTCCAACCAAAATATAATTCCCACTGCAAACCTTTTTTATTATTACTATTTATTCCACCTTGCTTCCAATAGGTAAAATATTCTTTTAAATTTTCTTTACCATAGTCGTTCCAAGGTCTGGGTTCAAATTCTAATTCAGTTAAATATTCATTAGTCCAATGGAGTGGAATAGAAACTTTATTTTTTAGTTTGTGCATTTATCTACTATACTTTTAAAATAATTCATATTCGGAATAGTAGAATCTATATCCCAAAATTCTTTCGGTACGTTATTTTTATTTTTTATAAGATTTATAAAATGATATTTATTATATTCTAACTTATTTTTTATTTCGTGTAAAAGGCTATTATAGTTTTCACTCTTTATATTAATTAGGTTTTCAGTAATACCCTTTACTCTTGTTTCGATTTTATCTTCATTATCGAATTCGTAATTAAATAATTCATCGTATAATTCAAAACCTAATTCTTTTAATTTCATATGAGAATTTTTTGTAGCAAGTCCTAAAAAGGGTCTACAATGCAATAAAGCTTGCGCAAATTTATTTCCCATATACATAGTGTCATCAACTATTGCTTCTGGTAAAATGTGTACAAATCCTCTTTCATAGTAATTTCCCTGTATAATAAATCCTTCATTACCGTATGGTAAATCACTAGTATGTATGTCATCTAAAGCGCGTTGTTGATTATCAAAATATTTAAATGGATATGGCTTATATGGCAAATGATTGTCACTCACTGCTATGTCATGCCAACTTAAATATCCATCATCTATTAAATCGTTCTTTGCAAATTCGTCAAGCAGCATACCTCGCCAATACTTAGATTTTCTATTTAAACAAGTATATAGCTTATCGACTGGAGGATTATATATTTTCTCGTATTTCGTAAAATTATCATACGAAGATAGCCACGTCCATGTTGGCCAATTGATTACACAAGATGGATTATTATCATTAAAGTTACCAAGCCATATTTCTAAATTACACATATTTTTTATTTTTTCAAATGCTTGGCTATCTTCAATAATTCTATTGTATTCGCTTGGATGGAACCAAACGATTTTTTCATATTTGTCTCCATCACCAAAAAAATGATTTATAAATTTGTCTGAGTATAAATCCCAATACTTAAATTCTTCTTTAGGTAAAAACCAAGGCGTAATATATTTTATCATTGAACTTCTCTTGTAATCATACTTTCGCCAGTTTTCATTTTTTCACTATAGACATTATCTTCTTCAATTACTAATTGTTTTAATTTTTCGAAAATATCTTTTTTAACATATGTAATACTAAGAGCTCGCCGTAGCGTGTTTGACGTATTAGGCATGCTACTATGTAAACAGCGAGAATTGAATAAAATTAAATCTCCAACATTACACTCAATTTGTTCGTAATTATCTAAAAACAAATCTTGGTATTTTCCTTCAATTGCATTCCAATGATCAATGAAATAATTTTGACTACGTGGTAAAAATGCTGTTCCTCCTGTCTCTTTGCAAAATTTTTCTAAAGGTATAAAAGCATGGATACCGAGAAGATCATTAGTCTTATTAAATTTATTAAATCTGTTAGGAGTATCGAGATGCGGATTGACAAGCTGCCAACCAGGTTTTTGGCACACAAAACATCCTTTACCATACGATTGAAAATGCGTAGGAATATATTTTTCAACAAATCTTTTTATTTCATCGCTGAGTTGTAAAGATATTTCATTAGTAGTATATTGCACGTATTTTTCTTTTTGCGAGATGCCTGTAATATAATTATTTTCACAGTCAAATCCATGGTGAGCAGTGACAATTGTTTCTTCTCTTTGTAAGTTTTTAATCAATTGACTAGGAATTGCATTTGGTAATACACAAAAACCTTTATCTAAAAATTCTTCTAACATCTAAAATAATCTCTTATCATTTCTTTATCAATTTTTATACCGCGTAGAAAATTATTTTTGTTTATGTGTTGCCATTGATCAATCTGCAATCTTGGATTTATTTGATTTATGTGTTCTTTTAATTTACTTATTTTTGTTTTATCTGTATCACTCCAAAGTGCTAAATAAAGTTTATTATAAATTGTGTCTGTGATTATTTCGCCATCTATATCAAACATATTTGGAATATTACTCACCTCTTGTAAATTTAATTCTACTTGATTTATTTTCACAATATCGCATCTACCTTTATGAATAAAAATACCGTTTACCATTGGCCAATGAGTTGGCTGCATTTCAAAAATATCATTCATTTCTATTATAGAATTGTAAACTGGCATATGTACATTCAGCTTTTCTTGCTGGGCGTCAAACTTATAAAAATTATCTATTTGTGCAAACTCTCGAGCGTCGAAAGGTTTATCTTTTTTCAATTGAGATAAAAATAATGGCCCACTCGTTTCATTACATCCAAATATACTTTCAAATTTATGAATACCTAAATCGAAAAAATTATTCCAGTTTGGGTCAATGTAACTTAAAGTAAACAGGTTTAAATCATTAAAGTTTCTTTGCTTCTTCTTTGCTATTTGAAGAAACATATCTATATCAACAGAGAAAGGAAAACTTATATTTTGAATTTTATATTTCTCAGCGGCCTCTGCCACTTGATTTAATTCATATTCTGTTTGTTTATCATAACCAAAACACGTATGGAAAGACACGTTATCACTTGCCAATACTGGCAAAAAGAAAACAGCTAAACTACTGCCGTGATGTAAATTCCTAATATGTAATACACTTCCGCTATATAGTTTTTTATTTCTTTGGACCAATTCATACATAAAGCCATGTGTATGTTTTACTATTTTTGGTGTTCCAGTTGTACCGCTACTCGTACAAAATAACATATAGTCTTCAGGATCTGGTCTAATCGCATTAATAGCAGCAGAGATCTCGATATCGCAATTTCTTAGATCTTTTACATCATATATTTTTTTACTGCGTTTAGAATAATATTTGAGCTTGTCAGAGTTACGTTCATCTAATTTATGTAAAAATATATCTATGTCACCGTAGACATCATTCTTAAAATCTTTTATACCAAGTTCATCTGCTAAACTTGAATAATCTAAAACAACAAACAATAAACCTAGTTCTAAACTAGCAAACGTAATAGCAAAATAATCAAAATCTATTCGTGTAATACCAAGAGCAATAGTTTGGCCTTTTTGCGCTTGGCATTTGTTGACTAATATATTTTTCCAATAATCAATACGTGCAAACAAATCCCGCAGCTGCAAATCGCCGTCTTTGTAAAGAAAGTTTTTGCTTACAATATTTCTATCGAGTATCATAAAAATATTTCATAACTATTACAGTATTCTTCATAACCTAGCCACGTACCCAAATCTACATATTCTTTGTTATATGAATAATTTATATCAATTAAATTTAAATATTCACCCATTTCTTTTCCAAAATAATTTTTTGGCATATCTTCTATTATAAGTTTAGCTGCACCCCAAAAATTATTTTGATTCAAAAGAGTTTTTTCGCTTTTAATATCAAATTTATTATGAGATATTCTGTCAACTTTTAAATCGTCATTTGAAGTTTCAAAAATACAAGCTACATGACCTTCCATAGCAATCGCTTTTATAAATGGATTTCCTGTATAGATTGTGTCAGGAAGACCATATAACAGGATTCCGCTGTCCACACATTTTAAAATATCATTTAATACAAACGGATTTGTATCTTTTTGTCGTGCGTGATGGTAACCTATAAAATGTTTAAAAATATCTTCTTTATATTCTTTGCCATGAATAAAAAAAATCTCATCACACTGCGCTTCTTTCATTTTATTTACGGTATGTTCAATAATTGGTTTATAAAAATCATAACCAAGTAAAGGCAACATTTCTTTGCTAAATGGTAGTTTTAATCGAGTTCCATTGCCTCCTACAGGAATACAGCCATATATTTTATTCTTCATTTAAGATCTATACGTAAACAATGATCGTTTTCCAAAATATATTTAATTGCTAAACAGATATCATAATCGGTTGCTTTATCATAATATATTTTTTTATTTCCAACTGATATTCCGCCTTCAATATAATTAATTTCTAATCCGTCTCCACTTGGATTAAAATAATCATCAATGCATTTGTTGTCAGTATTATTTTTGATAGGATAGACTTGAATCCAAGGTAAAGCTAATGTTCCTTCGTCATTGAGTTGTTTCATTTCATTATAGCTTTTATCAAAATGAAACAACAAATTAAATCTGCCTTCATTAGTATGATTGATTCCATTATGAATACTTTTAGCATTTGTAATTACTGGTCCATCATAATAGTAATCAATCTCTATATCATTTCTTTTAAATCTAATTAAATGTTCTTTATCATCTATTGGAAGTATAAGTGTGCAGCCTCTAGTGTAATCGCTATGATATCCAGTTTCAGCACCTGGTGGAACGTAACTAAAACTATAAGTTGAGCTTTCTTTCAAAAATGCTTTTATTCTCCAGGCTTCTAAATTGATTGGAAACAAAATGTCTTTAAACTCAGAAAAATATTTACCATCTTTTATACTATAACTAGGCCATGTTTCAATAGACGACACATAGTCGTTTAACAATTTTTTATTATATTTAATCTTTACTGGACTAATATAATCGTCAGTATTAATCATGTCTGTTTGCCGTTATAGTAATTTCTTCAATACACATTCTTGATTCTGCAATGTATTTAATACATTCTGCTACTTCTTCTACTGTTAATTTCTTTTCTTCGGGATGCAGTCCATCAACAAATGGAGTATGCATATGACCGACACTAATATAAGTACACAAAATTCCTGGACTTACATTTGTTCTATTGTGATTGATAGTTTGACAAATGTTTTCTAATGCTACCTTTTCAGCTCTATAACTTATATATTTAATCCAAGGTTGTTCAGTATTAATGTGGTCAGTAATACTTCCTATTCCAATTAAATGACCAGTTTTTCCAGCTTCAAGCCAAGAAACATATATTTTATGCATCATTCTTGCTTGTACATACGCTAAGTTACCAACGAGCGTATGAGCATTTAATATAACACCGTCGTATTGATGAGTAAGTTCTACAAATTTATTTTGAATTTCCTCATCGTTCATGTCCCATCCATTGGTTCTACTATAAAAATCGCTATCTAAAACTTTTACTATTCCAGACGCTAATCCAGTTTCTGGATTACCTGTTGTTATAAACTGCATCTATTGCTTCCTTATTCGCTTTTATCATTTCACGGTATTTGCGAAACTCTTCATTTTCTTGGGGTGTTGTATCTACTACGTCGTCAGCATCAATAAAAAGTATATTTATTCTTGGAGCCGCAGTGCCATTTGTAGTGCTATGTAGCGTGTGAGTATTAAGCCAATATGCTTTGCCGGGTTTCATGCTAATAACAACTTCATCTTTTGGAAAAACAAAGTAATCCAAAGGTGGTATTGTGAAAACCGGTATTTGATATCTATTTTTAAACGCGTCGCAGTGCGTAGGATAACAGTCACCTTCATCTAATAGCATAATTCGAACAGCTGCTGGATTAGAATGAATTTTATTTACGCATTCTTTTATATATGAATTTTCTAATTCTGGATTCCAATACCAGTCTGTGCCTTCGCGATTATCTTCTTCAACTATATCGCCATTTGGATTATACCCACAATGGCCATGAGAAACCCAATCTCCAGGGGTTTTTGTATTATGCTGTAACCACCACCATTTCTGCCGGGCGCCTGTGATTGGATTGTCACCTATTACTTTAAGAACTTCTTGTTTAAGTAAATCTACATCAAAATTAAAATTATATTCTTTATAAAGATGATCCATTGAATTCCTCTGGTTTCATAAATGGTTTTAAGTATTTATTCTCTTTTCCATGAGCGTAATCTAAAGCTGGATGCCTGTGTGGCATCACAGGATAATAATCAACTCGGCTGCTGTGCGCTACGTGGGTCCAACCACCTTCTCTTCCAATACAACATTTACTTGTAGAAATTAATTTGCAGTTTTCTTCAATGCTGATGTGATTGCCTAGTTGAATAGAATTATCGAAGTGCTTAATTATATCTACACTCACGTTTCTTGGTAAAGTATAATCATGTCCATTGTAAACTTCTTCTGGACCAGTAGTATAATAACAAATATGATCTTGTGGATTTCTTTTAAATTTAGTAGGATAATATTCGTGTCTCAAAGTACATGGAATAGTTTGAATTTCAGTCTCTGTATAGTTTGGCGCTTGAAGATTTTTAAGATTATCTTTCCAAGATTGTTGAGGATCAACATCTAAATGTATTGTTGGTTTTTTGTAAATAATAATGGGATATTTCGGTTCGCGAAAACACGTTAATATTTCATTCCATTTGCTATAGTTTTTATCATTTAAACATAAATCAACTATGAGTTCACTCTTTTGATTACATAGCAACCAACTTATATTTTGCCATAAGCCGCCAAGTCCCATATAATCAAAATTAAAAAACATCACCCTTTGCATTTTTGAGCATACCAACTTAAAGGAAGATCTAAAAATTTATAATCTTGGCCTGTTACTTTACCACGGCAACTTTGAGCTCCGCAACTGCATGGATCAATTGGATTCTTTTCTGTTAACATAAATGTTCCATAATCTATTGTTAAATATTCACGAACTTCTATATCTCTTAAAGCTCTAAACACCACTTGGCCATCGATATAAACGTTTGGTTCGCAACTGTGATTGATATAAGCTTCGTATTCTTCGTCTTCAGGTAAATCAATAACTAAATCTTTATCAATCAATAATCCTTTATGCCATTTATGTTCGTGCAAATGCCTCGCTAATCCGCCCACAACAAATATGATTTCATCTTTTTTTATTTCGCTTGTAGCGTTTCGGCAAAACCCATGGACACCATGGTGTCTGACAACAGTGTTTTTATTAATGTAAAAATAGTTCATTGAATTTAGGATCCTCAAAATCAGCCATAACTAAAGCATGATATCTTGTTGCGCCGTTCTTATTATTTACAGCGTGATTATGTTGTGTATTAATTACCCATGCTTCATTGAATCCATAATGCTGAATATGGTGTTCATAATCCATATACACTATCATTGAAGTATCTTTATTTGTAACTAACGGAATATGCAAATACGCGTGTGTGTATATTGGTTCGTAATAACAATGACTATGCCAATTTACTCTTTCACTATCATCTACTTTGCTAATTAATATTCTATCGCACATTTCCCATGTCACAAATCTTTCGATTATAGATCTAATATATGGCAATTTTAAAGTAGTATCAACCATATGTTTTGGTGGTACACGGCCATCTTTAATTAAATGTGATTTTCCTAGTATTTCCATAAAATCCCAAGTTTCACCGAATCCAAAATCTGGGTCATCACACCAATTTCTTAAAAATTTAGATGTCCAATAACTACTCGTTCCTTGACTTCGTGTACTTTTCACATCGTTGTTATATCCATTCCATTGACCATCAATGGAATTTAATTCTGTTGATATTTTATTTTGATCTAAATTTAAATTATCGGATAATTTATGATGAGGAACATGTAATAGCTGTTTAGCTATAGGATGAATAGCTCTATTATCTGCGCATCTTGGATTACAAGTCGAATCAAACGCAGGAGCATTTTCTACGTCTTCAAGTCTCCAATGTAGATTCATATGATTTTACCTCTTTTATATCGCTATGCCATAAATCATCAATTATACTTTTAACACGAGATCTTAAATCATTTAAAGGAGCTATGAAGTGATCTCCATCATGAAGATTATTTCTTTTTTTCTCTTCTAAATTCCACAATTGTTCGTTAATGGACTTAAGTATATTAAAAAAATATTCTACATCTTGGTATTTTTCTAAATCGTATTGTAAAATTTCTTTATGAACATCTAAACTATGATCCATTTTAATTTTAAGTATAGTTGCTCTATCAATATACTCGCCAATACCGATTTCAACTTTAGGCATCTACACAACCCACCAAATGAATTCTTGTTTCCCAACTTGCATTTACCGCTGTATGTCTTTGAACAGTGTCGACCCAATAAATTGATCCATCTCCTTTTAATCGATGCAAATTATCTTCTAATATAAAAAAACAATTATCATTTGTAGCTAAAGGAATATGAATCCGAGGAGTAAAATCTTGATGATAAGAATAACATGTTTTAGAATCTTGCACCATTATACGAGTTCTAAACATATTAAATTTTTCCATAATAGAATTAGTATATGGTATATCGAATAAAGGAATACAAAAAGCTTTTTCTTGATCTCTCGGATGTATATTTTGATCGTGTGTAAATTCAGCAACTGCGCCTGTGCCGTAGTACGGATCTTGATCTTTTGATATTCCTTGTAAACAAAGAGTTCCTTCGGGTAATGTTTTCAACTCTTCTTGTATTGTTTCTGTGTTTACTTTATCTAAAAATTTTATCATTGTTAATCCTTAACACGTATTGTATTCCACCATACCACATTTGTTCACGAGTAATATCCCAATTGTATTTACTCATTTTTTGAAATACTTTAAACAAATTAGCACTTTCTTCTCTTGATACCCAGATATTTTTATAACCCATATCTAAACATTTTTCAGTTGACAGATCCAGTGTTTTTGTTCCGCGTTCTAAATCAGCTTTCCACCCACCAAAATCGTAATCTCTATCTCTCGTGTGTCGTGACATAATCCTTATTGAGCCATTATATTCTGGTATTTCAACTGCAGCACTATAATATATCATATTCATTTCATCATCAAAACCCATACGAGAAAATTTAGTAAATTCAAATAAAGGCCTTTCTAAATAATTATCCTCATGTTTGTGGCCTCTATTTTTCTCAAATAGTTTATTGATATACTTAGTATATTTTTCTATCTCATCTAATTTCCAGATCATCTGTACCATCTAAACTAAACATTAAAGCAATCCTTGGCTTATCACTCATATTTACTACTGCATGAGGATATCCAATATTTAAGAAATAAGCAGTACCACAATTAAGGTTGTATGCTTCTAACTCACCATCACGTTTAAATAGATTAATGGTATTGTTATCGCCGTATATCGGTACGATACAACGCACTGCGTATGATACATCGTAATCTACGTGGAATGGAATAGTTTTACCTGGAGCAAGTTTAGTAATACGAATACGACTTGCTGGGGCTTTACACTGTGTGACTATTTGCTCAAAATAACTACCACTATACTCTTCAGTCGGTACATTATATAAATGTTCTTCTCTGCGTCTTAGTCTTTCTTTAATACTCGATGTGTGAGGTAGTATCTTAGATGGTGTTGTTAGATTAATTTGCTCAAAGTTATCATAAACATCTTTAACTAGATCCTCGTGATTCATGCAAAGCCCTGGATTTGCTGTTCTTACATCAACAAATTTTTCAGCAAGTGCATCACAATTATTTCTGAGTAAGTCTAAATCTATATCAACGTTTAGTTTCTGTATGGATGATAAATCTTGTTTTCTCATAGTTTATAAACTCCTGCTAGAGAAATCCTAGCTTGTTTTCCTCTTTTAAATTTTTTATATTCGTCATCTTCTGTTGTTGCTAACCAAACTGAATCACTAGGTTTAAAATTCATTTCTTTACAAATTTTTTTTTGTTTATCTTTTAATTTATTCCATACAAAATCAATATCAAAATTACTTATAACAGTTTCTGCTATATCATGCGCATGATAATTATAATATTTTGCTGAATGTATTAAATCATTTAATTTTTTGTTTGGTCTTTTAGTAAAATACCAACCAGTTCTTACATTACGAATACCAAAGGGTTTAGATAAACTAAAGAAAATATGTTCAACATTTGAGTCTATTTCTATTTTCTTTATTTTTGTGCTTCCTACATATGCTAAATCTAAAGCTAAAGCACCCGGATGTATTTTTTTAAAGTTTCCATCAATAGCACTAGGCCAACTTTGGTATTTAATACAGTCTTCGTATGGATTACCTTTTGGCTCAATCCATTGATAATCACCTTCATCCATATAAACAGATCTTATTTCTTGATGATACCACCAATCTAATCCTTGAGTAATTCCATTCATAGGATAAACAGTGTAATTAGTTAGATCAATAATTGGTGACAACCATTTTCTAATATCAGTTTTATAAGCCTCTACCCTATCGTAATCTGGCAGACAGATACTGGTATCAATAATTTTCTTAACTTCTGGCAATACCGGTGTTCGTATAGCTTTGCTAAGATTTAATATGCTATCTTTGATGGTGGTCATAATGATTTCCTTCGAATGGAGCGAACAAATTAATCCACCATTTATTTGCTGGTCCGTTATTTGAATGTCCTAACAAATTTAACATTCCATAAAATACATATGAATATATGTAAATCAATATAAAATAAATAAGAGCACCATAATATAATGCAATTAACCAAGTCAATAGTAATAACCATCTACCATAGATATGGTAAAACATTACTCTTGGATTTTTATATAAATCTTTTACAAATTTCTGTGGAATATTTTGTATTCTCCAAGTTGAGAATAGTATTTGATACCATTTTTTATATAATGGACTATGAGGATCTTTAGGAGTGTCTGAATACGCATGATGCATTCTATGAATTCCAGACCAACTTAATACAGATTGACCTCCACATAATATGCCGCAATAAAGCATAATACATTCAACTAGAGGAGATACTTTTATTGCACCGTGAGAAAAGCATCTATGATAACCAAACGTAATACCTATAGAAGCTAAAATATAATACAATATATAAGATTCAATGAAAACCATAATATTCTCCAATAAAAAAGCCGGGCTAACCATGGCCCGACACGTGCTTATTACGTAGCAACCCGAACCTACAATATTATATATACTGCTTAGAAACTAAATGACAAACCAATTCTCGTGTCAGTAGCATTCCAATCATTATCTGTTTCCATTTTTAAATAACCGGACAGGCCATCTCTAATTGGAGTAATCATTGACCATTCCAGGTCTAGTTCTTCATTTGCAAGATCTTGTAAGTCTAGATCTGTTTCTACTCCAAAATTAATTCCTAGAGTAGTATATCCAACATATGGTGTCAATGTAAATTTTTCATCTGATGTGTCAAAATTCCATTCTGCTTCTGCAGTAGCACCAGCTGAAACGCCTCCACCAAGATCTGCTGCGTGGATTGATGTTGCTGCAAGCATGCCAGCAACTGCGAGTAAGATAGTTTTCATTTAAGTCTTTTCCTTATTTACGATTCCAGATTTCATACAGTACCCAAACTGCTATAATACCCATGATGCCTTCAGAACCAAGTGTACCCAACATCGCTGTAACGTTGTCGACAACACTTAAACCTTCGGGCATAAATGGCATGTTTGCCAATCCTAGAACTTCTAGGATAATAGCTAATGCAGCTACGCTAATACCTACATCTGCTAAAGCGCCAGCCCATGATTTTATTTTGTTTAGAATATCCATTAGATTTCTCCTGTTGATTGATGCCACTTTTCTGTTGCTAGGTAAGTGGCCAACCCCCTGTATTACGCCGCTACAGCGTAACCAGATGGTGCGAAATTTTCATTTGCATTTACTTAATTGCTAGACTAGTATATCAGTCGATCCTATTTCAGCCCCATCAAAATTACTTGCCCTTTAAATATCTTGGAACTTCTTTTTCTTTTTTAGATAACCAGCTGCAGTAAAGGTTTTTAATAAATCTAATCATCGTAGTTCCTCAAGTAATTTTGGTGGAGCTGTCGGGTACTGCCCCCGAGTCCTGTATATCCATTATGCATCTAACATATTATATATTATACCACAAGTCTTGAATAAAGTAAACCGTTTACTTTATTTATTTTATATACAAAAGGATACATATATGTAACACTTTTTTTTTAGTTAATTAGTGACAGTAATCTTATAAATAATACCGTAGTATTACTTATGCCTGTTTTAGGTTGATAAGTAATACTATAATGTTAGTAGACGGTTCGACATATATCAGACAATTGATCCACATTATGTAAAATACAAATGAGGACAACACACATGATCGATCCAATTTCGGCCATTGCAATTGCGACATCTGCCTTTAATGGTATTAAACAGGCCATATCAGTTGGGCGTGACATACAAGATATGGGCAGTTCTCTAAGCAAATTTGCTACAGCTGTATCTGATATTGACTTTGCTCACCAAAAAGCTGAAAAGCCACCTTGGTATAAAAAACTCGCAGGTGTTGTAGGTGTTACCCAATCCAATGCTATGGAAATTTGGATGGCAAAGCAGAAGGCTAAAGAAATGCGCGAAGAATTGCGCTCGTTTATTTCTTTATATTATGGACCATCCGCTTGGAATGAAATTGTATCTATAGAAGTTCAAATGCGGAAAGAACAAAAAGAAGCTGTATACGCTGCTGAGGAATTAAAAGAAACAATAGTTGGGTGGATTGTAGGTATAATAGCCACAGTGATTTTGGGTGGTGGTTTCGGATATTTTATATACTGGTTAGGCGCGGCAAACGGGAAATGGTAACATGATTCATGCATTCATCTTAATAGTTCTTATAGCTGATAAACAAGAGCCTGCACCTATGTACTTTTACAGCATTGATGTGTGTCAATACTATGCTAAACGTATTGTTCGGCAGTACGGAAACTATGGACATAGTTCACAAGTTCCTGCAGAACACAGAGTTACTGCATACTGTAAGCCTAAGCGAGTTAATCCTAATACTACTACAGTTTATGATCGTTAAAAGAAGTTAACCTAACTCGTTATCGTGCACGTAAAGCTGCAGTAGAGCATAATGAAGTACTTTCATTAAATCTTTTCTAGCATCTTCTCTTGATCCTTTTTTGCCATAGCGGTTTGAATACTTATCCACATTGCCCATACAGAAACCTGTACCATGGCCGCGGTCCATAATTACTTCAGTAGATTGAAATTTATTAGTCGAATAGTGTTGCGTATATGTCCCATTCACGTATATTTGCAATTCAGCAATATATTTAGACTCATCGAATTTGTAATCAACAGCAGGAGCATGTTTGAAAGTAGTAGTGCTACTACCAGTGACAGTAACGAAACCTTCGTCGTCAAGAAGTTTAGGGTCTATTTTTAAATTCATTTTCATTTGCCTTTTAGTCTATAGAAGATATGAGATCCAATACGTGTTATTCGATCCATTGTAGGTGCCCAGCTGGGAGCTACATAATTCGCGTGATAGTGAGTAGCTCCTTCGGTAATGCCAAGATACATGTTATGTAGATATATATCTCTAGCGTATTTGCGTGATTTTTCCCACGCGTCAGAGTTTGTTGGTGTATCGGATCTGCCATCGCAGTACCAGCTGAATTGACATTGGTTGCGTATCATATTGCCGTCTGCGTGTTTTCTACCCTGGTGTACTACTTCACAAACTGTATTAGGGTATCTTGTGTGTTGAACTCTGTTAAGAACAACATCGCTAACAGCCATAGCATCAGCTAGAGAAGATGCTCGAGTTTCATAATATACGTTAAGAGCCAAACACGCAATTTGAGTAGCTTGGTACTCTTGCAATTCTTCTTGGTGTTGCGCTTCTATACGTTCCCATTCCATCTGACCCGCGCTTGCGTGTGTATCATACGTTAGATACGACATCCCTGCGAGTATACTGACACTCAAAGTTGTAGATAAAAACCCTACTGCTCGTTTCATTCTTACCAGTCCTTTTTATGATCTAGTTGTTCGTTGTATTCGTATCCTGCATAGTACTCTTGTACCTCTTCAGGCGACATTTGATCTTCTTCTACAGGAGATGCTTTGCCAGTACCATGAGGCCAATAGTGGGGGTTAGGATTACGATGGTAGTACGAATCAGCACTTCCACGATCAAAAGGACCTCCATGCCGAGATGTGTGAGATTTTGCGAACGTGATGTCATAGGTAACTCCTTTAAATTCAAAATATTCTTTTTTACTCATCATAAACTTCCATGCCAGTAAAAGCTTTTTGCTTCCACCCGCGGGCTTCAGCATGAGCTTCAACTATAGCGCTGTAATCTGCATCGGCCCACATTCCAACCTTAAGAGCCCAGCATTTCATATCCCTCTGAACTGCACTAGATTGCTCACCTTGAACGTTTTCACATTCATTAATTTTAGCTGATTCTTTTTCAAATTCAGCATCAGCTGCATGCATAGCACTAAAAGCATCAATATCTTCTTGAGTAATCATTGTGTTAGCTCCATTTCTTTTTCTGCGAGTCTGAATTGTTCTTCTTTAACATAAATGCTCATAGCAATTTGGGCTCGAGCATCTACAGTTCTGCCCTGTTTAAGCGCAGTTTCAATTGTTTTCAAGATTTCAATATCAGTCAAAAGTTCAGTCATTATACTGCCTTCCGTGATAAAACATCGTTAAGATCAAAAACTGAAAAGTAAATAGGCTTTTTAACTTCTTTGCCATTTTCATCTTTTTCAGTAGCTTTGCCGAAGCGAACTAGTGTGGCAGCTTTTTTCATTCCTTTAAGTGCTTTACCTGAAATTCCTTCCAGTGATATAGCTTGCTTAAAGGTAACAAAAAGATCACCTTCATCGAACCCTAGAGTTAAAAGCTTTTCAGCGTTTTGGCCAGAGTAAGTAGTTCCTGTTACTGCATTCATCATAATATAATCTCCTTTTCCTATATTAATATTAACACAGGTAACGGTGAATGTACACAAAAAAATGCACTGTAAATGCATTTTTGTTCTCATTAGTGAAAGCTGTAACTAATTTGTAACAGTTATTTCTTAATGAATTTATTCATAATTGGGAATACTGTTTCTAATTCTTCAGCGCAGGCTATAGCAACTTTACGGTGTTCTTTTTGAGTACCATTACCAGACCTTAATTCAATGTAATGCATCCAAGAACGAATAGTACCATTCATGTAGATGCGAGACATTGTGTTACCTTCAGGCAATACTGCTCTAGCTTGTTCTTTAGCAATACCATTATCAACAGCCCATTTATAAGCACTCTCAGCTTGTGCAATAACAGCACTCTGTTTTCTAGTCCAGTTAGCAATAAGATCTTGGTGTTTTACGTTTTCTATTAAACCTGGATCATTCTCGATTTCAATAGAATTTTGTCGGTTTTTATGATCTTGGAGACGAGCTTCTCTCTTCACCATTTTTAAATCTTCTAGTGGATCAGCGTAACGTTGGCTGAATTCTTGAAAAGAGAAAGAACGGTGCCTCAAGATTTGTCTTGCGATGTCCCGTGTGGTTTCGATTTCGATACAGGCTGAGACCATTTCGAAGGGAGACCAGTGATTTTCCTTTGCAAGGTATGACAAGAGTCTTTCAGATGTCTTCTTGTTGTGTTGGTTTGATGGATTGGAGACACGGGCAGTATACGCGATGAGATCTTGAGCATCTTCTACTCCTATTATAGTTGCTGCAGATTGTACTGGTTGCGAATAGCTTATTAATCTTACTTTAGTCAAAATACTTTAACTCCATATTTTTCTTGAAATGCCAGTGATCAAATGATCACAATTTAAAATCTTCAAACTTTTTACCAATTGGAGATTTATCAAAGACAGGAGTGTCATCCATTAAGTTTTGTTGAGAATCATCAACATCGTATAATCTCATTTTAGCTCGATCAATTCCGACAACAAACCGCTTATGATTAGTTGGATCGTTATAACGATTTTTAAGTTGCTTTACCATAATTTGGCCTTGCTTATCAAGTTCTTCAGTACTGATAAGAGCAAACATCAAATCTGCTGTAGCGGGTAATCCAAAAGACTCGGCTGTATCTTCAAGCCCAACGTCCGAGTTAGAATAACCAGTACGAGTCGTTTGCGTTGCAGAGAAGATCGGTACGTCGAACTCGACCGCAAGACCACGTAGTTCTTCAGCAATTGCTTTAATGTAGCTGTATGAATTGATTGCACCGCCCATACCTTTCATTCTCGATGAAGCGCAGATATTTAAGTAATCTATAAAAATAATATCTGGTACAAATTGCTTCTTTAGTTTCAGTTCGTTTAGAAGAGCTCTAAAATGGCCTGCGTGAGCTGAGCCTGTTGGATACTCTTTAATGATAAGTTTACCATTTGTTTTTGTGCTTAAAGCTTTAACTTTACTTGAAAACATATCCTTTGACATTTTATCAAGCTGATCAATAGGCACATTTAATAAGTTAGCATCAATGCGTTCAGCAATTCTCTGTTCAGCCATTTCCATAGTAATGTACAAAACGTTTCTATTTTCAGTCAATGCACCAGCTGCAACATGGCACATAAACAAAGATTTACCAACACCAGTACCAGCAAGAGCAATGTTAAGAGTTTTGTTTGGTACACCGTTTTTTGTGATCTTATTAAAATAATCTATGTCAAAAGGAATTCGATCTTCTTCTGCGTGATAAAATTCATAGCGAGCTTCAACATCTTCAATATAGTCGTGGCCTACAGAGGCGTCAAAAGTAACAGCAAGAGCATCAGATAAAAGCTGTGGCAAAGCATTTTTTGTAAGATCTTGGTGCTTACCATCGATAATGGTTATAGACTCCATAACAGCGTTATAAATTGCTCGATCTTGACACCATTTTTCAGTGTTATTGAGTAACCATTGCTCATCGACTTTATCACCAATAAACAATGTTTCTGCGATATCGCATGCAGCGCTATACGCGTCACCACTTAGAGTCGAATTGTTTAATTCGACCATGAACGATTCTGCAGTTGGGAGCTTATTATATTTTGCTACGTACTTACCAGCTTCTTTAAATAGAGTTCGGTATGGACCTTCAAAATATTCTGGCTTAATAAACGGTAAAACACGCCGCATATATTCGTCATCTGTGAGTAGATTACGAAGTATAGTTTGTTCTATTTTATTATTCATTTGTGTCCTACTGTCTCGCGTTTAATATCTGTGTGATTAAATTCAGCCCAATACAATTCAAATGCAACACCATCCTCAAGACATTCAAACTGATGGTACACTCCAGGCTTTACTTTAGTGTACTGACCAATCTCAAGAATAGTTTCATCGACAAGATCATAGTCTTTTTGCCAGACCCTGATAAGCATCCGTCCTGATTCAACATAAAAGCCATTCCATTTAAACTCATGAAGATGTTTAGAACACACACCACCCTTGTTCATTTCAATTCGATGAAACTCAAGAGCTCCGTTGGCCTCAATCAGTTCCGTATTTCCCCATACTTTACCTGCTATCATTCCAATTCTCCTCGCTGTGATTTTATTACCTGCTCATACATAAAGAACAACTGTTCGAACTTCCATTGGTACAATTGCTGCATGCCCATCAGTGCGTTCATCATTTCATCGTGTGTAGGCTCACGTTCTCCGTCGCCTATCTGTCTGAACACTGTCTCGATGTCATTACATACATGCCAGCAGTCCATAATTGGTTGTTCAAGATCGTGTAGTTTCATTGGCTGTTCCATTTAATTGCGTCCTCGGGAGTATTTATCTCTACTCCTGTATATTGTACACTATTTACGCCGATATGTACACCGTTTTTTATCCATCTCAGTTGTTCTAAATTTTCAGCTTTTTCTTCAATGGATTTCATGTAAGACCAATATTTAGCTAAGTAATCTCTTTGATATCCATAAACGCCTAAATGCCAATCTCCATAACCAGTGAATCCTCTACCAAACCATAGAGCTCTATTTTCAAATCTAATTAATTTTACGGTATTAGGATCTTCTTGTAGCTCTTTTGGCATGTTAGTATAGACAGTAGAAACGTGAAAAAATCCTAATGGATCCAAACATGCTTCAATCATTTCAGATGTAACGTCAGGCATATCTCCTTGTACATTCACGTAGCGCTCGTATTTTTTTATTAAAGATAAAGCGCCAGAACATCTTTCAGTTCCATTCTTATAGTCACCAGTATCTAATCTACAAATATTATCGTCAAATAAACTAGCGATTCTCATATCATCAGTGAGAACGTAAGTGTCGTAACCAGTGGCAGCGCACGCTTCGTACACTCGCTCTATCATTGTTTTACCATCTAATTTAGTTAATGGTTTTCCTGGAAATCTAGATGAATCATATCTAGCTGGAATAAGAATAGCTGACGATGTCATCTACGCACCTTTCAAAATCATTTATATGTAACATGTTTGGACCATCGCTTGGAGCGTTATCAGGATCTGGATGTACTTCTAAGAAAAAACTGCTAACTCCCAAAGCAGCCGCAGCACGAGTAAGACCTGGAACGTAATCACGATTACCACCAGATGCGAGGCCGAGTCCGCCAGGTTTTTGACATGAGTGTGTCGCATCAAATACGATCGGTATATTATAGTTATTAAGCATGTACTGAATGCCATTGAAATCGACCACAAGATTGTTATATCCAAAGCTAGTTCCTCTTTCTGTAATCCATACTTCTTTAGCTTCTTCGCATTTGCTTAAGATTCCTTCTATATCCCATGGTGCAATAAACTGACCTTTTTTAATATTTACAACACAATCGCTTTTGCAAGCTTCAAGAATTAAATCAGTTTGGCGGCATAAAAAAGCAGGAATTTGTAATACGTCTACAACTCCTTTACATCTATTAATTTGACCTACAGTGTGCACGTCAGTAAGAATTTTAAAGCCAAGTTTTTTAATTTGCATAAAATCTATTAAAGTTTCGTCAAGACCAACACCACGTTCACTTTCTATATTGGTTCTATTTGCTTTATCGAAACTAGCTTTAAATATAAACTCAACATCGTATTTAGAACAAACATCAGCGCAATGGCCAGCAATATCTAATGAATGATCTAAAGATTCGTGTTGGCATGGTCCTGCTATTATTCTCATTGTGAAGATACTCTTTCAATCATTTTAATATGACTAGATAATAAAGCGTTAAACACATCGTCTGACATATCAAAGTTTAAGCCTTCAGTCAATGCTCTACTAAAGCTAGCTGAAACTTTAGAGTGTGCTTGTAATCTACGGCACGCTTCGTCAGTACTGTATCCGCCTGATAAAAAGACAACCTTTGCTACTTTGTGATATTCAGTAAACTCTTGATACAAATTAGGTTGCTCTGGAGGAGTCAACTTTAAAATACATTTACCGTCAAATTCACTAAGGCACTTTTGCAATTCTTGAAAAAGTATTGCTTCTAGTTCTTTTTTATTCGAGTGGTTGATTGGTACCTCTGGTTCAACAATAGGAATAAGGCCATTTTTAAATATGATCGATGCTAAATCAAATTGCTCTTTTAAAAGAGCAGGAATGCTTTCTTTAAAGTGTATAAGACTCCTCATCTTAGTACCAACACAATTGCTATCTTTAGCAAATTTTATCATCGAATGCACGTCAAATTGTTTAAGCATACCATTAAAAAGAATGCCGCTATCTATTTTAAGAAAGGATGCAATTTCTTTCTTCAAAAGAAGAGGTACCATACCGCGGTCTACTGTATCTTTAAATAAAATTGCGGCCCAAATATTATTACTATTAAAAGCTGGTGAATTAACAATCCGCATGCGCATAGCGTGAATCAGGTCAAACTTTTGGTCTTCATCAAAATCATGTAAGCCGTATCGCTCTAGTGTTTTATTAGTAGAACCACCGCTGTGATCCATTGCTGCTATGAAACTACTCATCTATTTTTTTACTTTCTTTGCGGAATCGTTTGTTGTAGCCACGTTTAATCTTCTTAATCTGGCCTCTGCTCCATATGTAAAACTTACGTGATTTTTTACTAAGAGCGTCAAATTCATCTCCGCCTTTCATAGGAATTTTTTTCATGTACTTTTCCAACCAATTTTTTCCCATGGAACATCTTTGTCACCGAAGTGGCCATAGGTGCAGTTCTCAGAATACGCAGTAAAGTTGAATAGGTCAAACCGATCAATAATTCCTTTAGGACTTAAGTCAATCTCATCACGAATAAATTTTTGAATACTACTATTGTGCCCGTTACTGTCGACAAGAATACTTGTAGGTTGTTTAACACCAATAGCGTACGATAATTGAATGTTACACCAGTCTGCCATTTCATCTGCTACTACATTCTTAGCAAGCCAACGTGCCATATAAGCCGCACTACGATCTACTTTAGTAGGATCTTTGCCACTAAAAGCACCGCCACCATGAGGGGCAAAACCGCCATAAGTGTCCACGATAATCTTTCTTCCTGTGACACCCGCATCACCGTCAGGACCACCGATGACAAAATTACCTGTAGGATTAAGATGCCATATAGTGTCGTCATCAATTAAATCTCCAAGCGCTAGGCGACCTGCCTCTTTTGCAAGTACTCTAGCTGTGTAAATTTCATCGACAGCGTGCTGTGTACTGATAACAACTTGGTCGATGCGTTTTACGATGCCTTCACGTCTTGCGCCTTGATACTCCACACTAACTTGAGATTTAGCATCTGGTC
>JACLAB010004539.1_pt1 | contig 50542 bp, 39 predicted proteins | sample 8027921 | NCBI WGS metagenome assembly JACLAB01 (sample SAMN15725117, study PRJNA655200) | protist metagenome | isolation source: fluorescence activated cell sorting (FACS) single amplified genomes of... | place: USA: West Boothbay Harbor, Gulf of Maine | collected 2000-07-19 | reverse complement strand
TGCCGTCTTGGGACATCTTGAGCACGCCAGACACGCCCGCGGTGCCGGTCAACACGCACACCGCGTGCTGTTTGACGCGAATCATAATACGACAAAGAGTCAATACGCAAACGTCGAGCGCGAAAAAAACTACCCTACGAGGACGCGCTTTGGATTCAACGTCTCCCACCACGCACCTTTTGCTCGGCGACGACCGCGACGACGGACGAACGAGAGCTCGACGTCTTCACATGAGATCTACATGCACGCATACGCGCGCGACGAACGACGACACCGCGTCAGAAAAGAAACACAAGAAAGACCCCGTTCAACAACAGTCATCATCATCATCATCAAATCATCCACTCATAGTTTCGCACGAACGCGCGACGCGCGACACCACCGCGCACCTCTTCGAGCACACGCTCGCGGCGTTACACACGTGCGTCTTGGCGACGAGCGATTGCGTGAGCGATTGGCAAAACATATCGGAAATGTGGATCGAGCGCGAGAGGCACACAGTGACGTCATCACGCATCGACAACGCGCCATTCGCCGCACTGTGCGACGCGGTGCGACGATGATGGCGATCGCGCGGTGCGCGGTGGTCGATGCGATCGCGTTCGATCGCCCTGGCGCGGCGATGCGGCGATCGAACGCCCCAGGGGCGAGGCACGCGGGCATCAGTGCGACGAATCGTGGATGTGGAAAGCGCACGTCCGCGACGCATTCGGTGTCCGCTGCGGCCGGCGACGCGTCGCGGACGCTCGAATACATGGTGGAGATGCGATGCGGGAAGTGTGTGGCGAAAGTGGAGGCGGCGGTGTCGGCGCTTCCGGGCACGATGCGCGTGGAATCGTCGTTAGGGGCGAACACGGTGACGGTGCGCACGAGCGACGCGGCGAGCGACGTGTCGCGCGCGATTGAATCGTGCGGGTATAACGTGCGGTTGATTGGTCAGGGCGATGCCGATGCGTTTGGAGATGCGCTCGCTGCGGCGCTCGGTACGGATGTGCGCACGCTGAGGCAGAGTTTAGCCGCGGTGGCGGAATTTAAAGGAGACAAGTACGGACACGGGACGACCAAGGGCACGGTGCGCTTCGTGCAAGTCAATGAGGATACGATATTAGCCGAAGCGACGTTGGATGGGTTATCCCCGGGTGAGCATGCGATTTGCGTGCACGCGTCTGGGGACATCACGCGCGGGATTGCGTCGGTGGGCGACGTGTACGAGGATTCAGTCGGGGTCGTCGGCGTCGTCGGCGCGGATGCGGCTGGGTCGGCGAAGATGCCTTCGACGATTTTAAATAGCAAACTCAAGGTGTGGGACATCATCGGTCGAAGCGTTGGCGTGCACGCGTCGCGAACGCCAGCTGTTGAGGGTGGCATCGCCGCCGTCCTCGCTCGAAGCGCCGGCGTGGGTGAAAATCATAAAAAGTTGTGTCAGTGCGACGGTACGGTGATTTGGGAAGCCGGGGAGGATTTCTTACCGGTCAAGGTTGAGGAATCCAACGTCAACGGTGGTGCGCTGCTTTCGAAGAATAAAGTCACCGCCCGACGAGGAGGAGCATAGACAGACAGACAGACAGACATTGTATAGCGCTCTTCGTGTAAAATTAAAAACAAGAGAAAGACAGAAGAAACAAAGTTTTTGCCCGCGTCGTTAGTTCGCAAGTTAGTTAGTTAGTTAGTTAGTTAGTTAGTTAGTTAGTTAGTTAGTTAGTTAGTTAATCTTGATGAGCGATGGGAGTTTAATGCCATCAATCGCGCGTTTGGCTTCGGCCCATGTTTTCGACGGCGAAGACGATAGCCGGCGCGCGGGAACGGGAACCGGCGGCGGCGGAACCGGCGGCATCGGCGGCGACGGGACGGATTTCACCTGCGGACGCGCCTCAGGCGCTGTTGAATCGACGGCGCTGACCGCACCGAGATCAGTGCTCGCGGCGTTGGATGTCAACGCTGGGAATTCTTCCAGCCGACGTTCGCGTTCGATGGCGCTTTCGGTGTCGAGCATCTTTTGGTACTCTGCAATCGAACGCAGCGAAGACGAAGACGACACTGATGAAGAAGAAGAAGAAGAAGAAGAAGAAGAAGAAGAAGAGGAACCCACCGTAGGTGTCGTCGTCATATTTGTCATATTCGTCGTCGCCACAACTTTTGGTTTCGGTGGGAAATCCTTTCGAGAATCCACACTCGGCGTCATCGAACGAGGCGCGGGAATCGTGATTGACGACTTCGCCACCGTCGGCGTCCCACCACCCGGCGGCAATGGCGGTACGAATGCCAACACTGGCATCGTCTGCGGCGGCGGCATCGGTGGCGGCATAGGCGGAAGAGGTGGTGCGATGACGCGCGACTGCGCGCCGGCGGATGTCTTTCGTCGCGGTCGCGCCGTGGTCCATCCTTCGCCTCCAAACGCCTCCGCGGTCGCCGATATCGCGTTAATGACATCGATGATAATGTCGTTATCATCATCAGCGATGACATGGCCACCACAATCATCGCCATCGCCATCACGAGCATTACAATGATTCTTGTCGACGGCGTCGTCGTCATTACGTCCCGCGCGCTTCGGCTCGCGAGACATCGACGGCGATGTCGATGCGTTCATCTTCCTCTGGCGCCTCGACCTCCTCGCCGTTGGCGTCGTCGTCGTTGTCGTTTGACCACCACTGGCAGCACTTTGACGAGAACGGCGTGCACCGCCATCATCGTCGCACAATTCCTCCAACGCCCGAGCGAGCACTTCGTCGTCCACGCGCTTGGCGTGCGCCGTCGCCGCCTCCGCAAACGCCCGCGCATACGTCGCGCACATGCACAACTCCACCGCTCTCGCGTACGTCGACCCTTCGCGATTCAATGCGCGAATCACGCGATCGTATACGCCTTCGAGTTTAGACCCGGCGTACCGGTGGAGCAGCGGATGAAATCGTTCCAACGCGACGTCGCTCACATCCACCATGGCGCGCGTGAGCGCCTCCTTGGCCGCATCCTCGGCGCCACGGCTCAAATCACCGTCATCATCGTTCACACATGTGGTTTCGTAGACATCGCGCACGATGTCGTCGAAGGCATCCTTCAAGTCATTCAGCGCGTCGCTCAGCGTCGTCTTGACGTCGTCATTCGGCGCCACGTACCCGGCGTTCACGCGTCGTCTTCCGCGAGCGTCATCGCATGCATTCGCCGCGCGAACAGCGCTGATGCATGCATCTCGCGCGCGCGCAATGTCCCCGCTACGCGGTGTCGTTCGCGCGAGCGCGACTCGTGCGTCTTCGATTTCACTCGCGTACATGGCCGACATGGTTTCGCAATCCTCGGCTTTACAAATCGTCCTGTACAACGTATCGTTCCTGTGCATGAAGAACTTTGCACGGGCATCAATCAGGGCAAATTCCTCGTGCCCAAGCTCGACGGCGGCGAGCGCGGCGCGTAAATCGCACCAAGACATCAACGCGCGATTGACGAGTTCGCGACGTTGCACGTGCGCGACGCTCACGTGCGGCGCGGCGTCGGGGACGAGTTCGTCCAACGCCGCGCGCATGGCATCGCAATCGCGGTGATCGCTCATCCATGATTTCACACAGCGATGGACGTGGGCGTCAGCGGTAGATTCGAGCGCGCGGATGCGGGATAAATCGTACGACCGCGTGGCTTCGTCGATGGCGCCGTCCTCGTAGACAAACGTCACGACTGAGGCGGTGGACGATGTCTTACCCGACGTCGCCGACGCTGGAGGCGGCGGAGGCGCCAGCACCTGCGACGCATGCCTTAACGCTGGACACGGATCCTTCGCATCAAAACCTCTCGTCACCTTCATGACGTACCGCACGAGCGCATCGAATCCCGCACGAACGCACGAACGCCTCCGCGCCGCCGACGGCGCCAGCGACGGGTCGTACGTCAGCGTCCGCGCGGATTTCGAGTACCGGTACAACGTACGCATCGCCACGATCGATGCCCGATCGCGAGATATCTCACCATCTTCATCATCCGCATCATCATCATCATCCGCATCATCACGAACCTGCAGACTCTTCTTCCCCGCTTTCGACGCCCCGACCCCGAGCGTGCGCGCAAACGCCTCATCCTCCGCCCGGCCGCCGTCGCCGTCGCGCTTCATCCTCTCCAACACATCCAACGCCACCGCGCGAATCTCGCACGCGTCTTCATCGCGCCAATCGTGTGATGCGTCGCACTGCGCGATCGCGCATTCGATCGAGGCGATCGGCGCGGACGCCGAGCGCCGCTCGCACGCGTCGTTCACAAACGCGTCAACGGAATCCCAACCGTCACCTTGCGCATGCTGATGCCGATGACGACGCTGATCGTTCACCGCCGTCGCGAGCAACCGCGCGAGCGCATCGACGCACGGCGCATCATCGCGCGCATCGCGCACGAGCGCGCGAAGCACGCGCGCGCACGTCAACCATCCGACGCCTTCGCCCGACGCCGACGACGACGACGACGCCGCGAAGGCGCGACCGCGCGTCGAATGATGACGACCGCCTCGCGCGCGGTGACCGCGACCGCCACCGCGACCGCCACCGCCGCCGCGCGCGGGCATATCGAATCGATAGAAATACGTCCGTGCGTCTGGCGCGATGCGTACCGCGCGCGAGACGTCGGGCGCGGCGTGGAATGAGCGCGACGTCGTCGCGTCGACGATCGCGTCAACGAAAGTCAACGCCCGCGAACGACGCGGGCGCGCACCATGATAACAAGCATACATAGACATAAAACCATCTCGTATACGACATACACCGTCCACGCGAACCGCCGTGTGTCGTTCATAGCCGAAAACACATCTCGTATACGTCACCATGGATGCGCACGCGCGCGATATAGACCCCCGGACCTCCGAGTGCCGCGAGTACATACTTCAACGCGCATACGCCTATAGGCACAGAGAACGCATACACCCGCGTGTCACAATTACATACTTAAACGGGTATATACGCCTATATAGTCATAGAGAACACATACACGTCGGTTCTTGTCGTGGCTGCGCCAAATAGTGATTTCATGCATCGTTTTGGTCTCCAGTATGAGAAGTCAAAGGGCGCGAAGTCCAGCCACTCGTTGCGACGCGTCAGTGCGCGACACCGATCGATCCGCACGCATGTCGACCGCGTCCACGACGATGATGACCTCGCGCGTGCGCTGCGACGCGCTTCGCCCCCAGTCCAGGTACGTATGCGTGCGCATGCGCGTTTTAGGCGCGTTCGCAGCGCGGATGGCCGCGCCCGAGGGCGACGCGTGCGATGGTGCCGGTATCTTTTCGAGCGCGTGCGCGTGAATGATGACATGGATTACGCGTCGGTACACGCGCGTACGGGTCGTACGGCGGGTGACATATGGTTTATGTGGTGCCACGCGCGTGCGTCGTGATGATTGTCGCGCGCACGGGGGCGCAGAGGCGGTGTGCGTGGGAAGAAGGCGGTGATTTGGACCGGCGCCGCGCGCGGGACGAGATCGCGTGGATAAGACGCGAGGCGGTCGGGACGGGTGATTCGTCGTCGAATGCACGCGCGAGCGTGGGGTTTGTGTGCGAATCGTGATAAATGAATGAAAGTACTGACGTGTGATGTGTGGTTTGTTTTGTTTTTACGCGAATACACAGCCGCCGAAGCGTGGCGAAGAAGCACGCGAGCGTTCGGTGCCAAGCGAATACGCCGCCGATTGACGCGCCGACGCGTTCGTCGAGCGCTATTGCCAACTCGAAATCCGTTGCGGCGGTGATTTTGGGTGGTGGTGCGGGCACGCGTTTGTACCCGTTGACCAAGTCGCGCGCTAAGCCCGCGGTGCCGATCGGTGGGGCGTATCGTTTAATCGACGTCCCGATGAGCAACTGCTTAAACTCTGGGATTTCCAAGGTCTACATTTTGACGCAGTTCAACTCGGCGTCGTTGAACCGTCACTTGGCGCGCACGTACAACTTTGGTAACGGTATCATGTATGGTGGTAATGGTTTCGTCGAGGTGCTCGCCGCGACGCAAACTCCTGGTCAAGGTGGTAAGGAGTGGTTCCAAGGCACCGCCGATGCCGTGCGTCAGTATTGCTGGTTGTTCAACGACGTGAAGAACAAGGATGTCGAAGACGTGGTGATTCTTTCTGGTGATCACTTGTACCGCATGGATTACATGAAGTTTGTCGAAGCGCACAGAGAAAGCGATGCAGACATTTCCATCGGTGCTTTGCCCGTGGAGGAAGATCGCGCGAGTGATTTTGGGTTGATGAAGATTGACGCCACTGGGCGCATCACTGAATTTTCTGAAAAGCCAAAGGGCGACAAGTTGCAAAGCATGAAGGTGGACACCACGGTGTTGGGGTTGTCTCCGGGTGAAGCCAAGGCGAAGCCGTTCATTGCGTCGATGGGTATCTACGTCTTTAAGAAGAAGATGCTCGTGAAGTTCTTGGATAAGGATTACCCGCAAGACAATGATTTCGGTGGCGAAATCATCCCGCAAGCCGCGCAAGACGGCGCCAAGGTGCAAGCGTACTTGTTCAACGATTACTGGGAGGACATTGGAACCATCAAGAGCTTCTTCGAAGCCAACTTGAACTTGGCCAAGGACCCGCCGAACTTTGAGTTCTACAACGCCGAAGCGCCCATCTACACCTCCCCGCGTTTCTTGCCCCCGGCGAAGATTGAGCGATGCCACGTCAAGGATGCCATCATCTCGCACGGCGCCTCCTTGTCGGATTGCTCCGTCGAAGACGCCATCGTGGGCTTGCGCTCGCGCGTCGAAAAGGGTTGCAAGATCAAGAAGACGATGATTATTGGTGCCGATTACTATGAAAGCGAAGAAAAGCGCAAGGCGATCATCGCTTCGGGCGGCGTTCCGGTCGGCATTGGCGAAAACACGATCATCGAAAACGCCATCATCGACAAGAACGCGCGCGTGGGTAAGAACTGCATCATCACCAACAAGGATAACATTGAAGACTTGCAAGATGAAGAGCGTGGTATCTTCATCCGATCTGGTATCGTTACCATTTTGCGCAACTCCACCATTCCGGATGGCACCGTCATCTAAAATCCTAGGACACGCGACTCACGCTCACGCGAGTCTGAACGCGCGCGTCGACGTCGGTGCTGACCACTCGCTGTAAACATTCAATTTTTGCACAAAAAAAACAACGAAAAACACAACAAAAGCATAGAGCTCAGAAAAACTTGTAACAAGCCAGACGTATCGACGTTTGAATTCATAATTCCATCCACTCGGGCGCAGAGCAAAAAAATCTGCGTCAACCATCTTGCGCGTCATACGACGCCTCGCCGCGCGATGGGTGGCGACGGCGCGCCGAGCGCGGGCGCGTCAGGGCGTAACCCTGCGGTTGAGCTCTACGTGTTTTGTATATGCGCCATTGGATTGATACTGTACGGCTACCCGGTGGGCGCGAGCTCGGTGATGCTCGGGTCGAACAAGCAGTTCACGCGGGACTTCAACGTAGACGGCGACATCAACGTCCTCGGCGCGCTCTTGGCGTGTAATTCCGTAGGGGCATTGATAGGAGCATTTATAGCGCTCGTGCCCGTGCGTGGAGTGCCGTTGGCGGATGTATACGGACGCATAAAGTGGATGCGCGCTGGCGCGGGGTGTTACGTCGCGGGCGGCGCGCTCGCGGCGCTCACACCAGGCGCCGCGACGTCATTGATTGACTTTTCGACATTCATGCCGTTTACGTTTAGCGCGAAGTTTGGGGTGTATTGGTTCGGGACGTGTCGAGTGGTGTATGGGATTGGTATGTCTTTGTGTTACCAGGCGACGGCGGTGTACGTCGCCGAGTTGGCGTCGCAACGCTCTCGTGGGTTTTACCTCCCCATGATTGCCGTGATGACCATGGTTGGGGATTTAGTTGGAAATTTTGTTGGTTTAGCACTCGAGCCCGCGAGTGGGTCGTGGCGCATGTTGGCTGCGCTTCCAGTGCCGTTTGCGTTGGCGTACGCGTATTACGTCGGAAAATGTCCCGACTCGCCGCGGTGGTTGATTTTGAACGCCACGAACGCTTCAAAGCATAATCGAAGCAGCACGATTGCGAAGAATTCGATGTACTACGCACGCGATGACTCCTATGCTGACACCATGGATGACGACGTGGATTTGAGACGCGCGAGAGAAACGTTGGCGGTGTTGAGAAGTAAGTCGGCCAACGCGTCGTTTTCCATTTCGGACGCGTGCTTTCGCGGACGACGGGGTGGCATGCTACGCGTGCTGGAGAATCCAGAACTCCCAGATGCGACGACGAGGGAAGAAATTGAACGAGAGTTGGGGGATATTTTAGCCGTCGTCAAGGCTTCAGCGGATACGGCGAACCGCAACGTGTGCGCGACGCTCAATCAAACCGGGACTAGACGCGCCATGTACGTCGCCTTTGGATTGAGCATTTTGTCCATGCTTTCCGGCGCCCCATCGCTGACGTATTTTATGAAGCACATGTTCGAAATGACTGGGCACGCGCCCATTCGAGCGACGAGCATGACGACTGGTTTGGCGTTTGTGAGGCTTCTCGTCACGCTCTTTGTCGCGATTTGGCTCGAAACCTTTGGTCGACGAAGGATGCTACTCATCGGTACAAGCATTCAACTCATGGCGACGACGACGTTATCGTTTATTTTCGATGGCTTGACGTGGATCGAAACCCCCGCGGTGTCTTTTCAAGTCCTTCAAGGCTCGCTCGCCGCAGCAGCAGATTTCGCCATTTTCGCCAACGCCGTCGGCTTCCACATTGGGTTTTGGGCCTTGAGCTGGACGGTCTCGAACGAACTCTCGCCCTTGCGATCTCGTTCCACTATCGTCGCATTAAATGCAGTGTTTTCATGGATTTTATCCATCATCACCGTGCGTTTCTTACCCGCAATGATGGCGAGCCCGGGCATCGGAGTCACGTTTGGATTTTGCGCCGGCTCGTTGTTCCTCACCGTGATTTTCGTCTACCTCTACGTGCCCGAAACCAAAGGTCGAACGCTCGAAGAAGTAGAAACGATCGTCGCCAAGGCGTTGAGCTTGCGTGACGTCGTGCGTGAGATGAATATCCCCTCCCGCTCGACGCCGACGGATGTCCTCCACCGTCGACGCTCTGAAGCGTCGCCCCTTCTCGTCGATCCATAATCCCAATCTTGTACCAACATGATGCATGAATTACATGCAGCGCATTGTATCGTTGTCGTTATCGTCGTTGTTATCATTAGTCCTTCATAGCAGCACTAGAATTTGAATTGATTACAGTCATAGCGGTAGCGTTTGTTCAACCAACTGTCCTCGCGTGCGAGCTCACCCCACTCATCGACGCCCATCCGTCGATGATCGCGCGCGTACCATCGCTCGCGCACGGCACGTTCATCACACGTCCATTCCCGCGCGCGCGCACCGTCAAACCCTCGCGCATCGACGCGCAACGTCCGCGTGTCCCGGCGCAGCGACAGTGTGCTTTGCGTGCCACTGCGTCGTCACAAACCCGCGCGCTCGCCCCTTCCGAGCGCGCATCGCCCGCCGCGCGCGCGGGTGAACGCACCGTCGTCATCGCAGACACCGTCCGCGCGCGCGCGAACGCGCTGAACGGCGCCATGTCTGCGCATGTGCGCGTCGCGCTGCTCGCGCTCGCGCTCGCGTTGTGGCTGAGAAAACGTACGCTCAACGCGTCATCATCGACGCCGCGTCGCAAGGTGATCGTCCTCGGCGCAGGTTTCGCCGGCGTTCAAGCTGCGATTGATTTACGCGCGCACTGCGACGTGGAGGTGATTGATGGGAAGGAATATTTTGAATTTGTCCCGGGGACGCTGGCGGCGCTCGCGGGCGCGCGGCCGATGTCGACGTCGACGTTCGCGGATGACGCCGCGACGCGCGCCCAACGCGCCATCATGGTGCCGTATGCACAGATATTCAAGGATAAGAGGGTGAAATTTACGTGTACGCGCGGTCGAGAGATTGATGTGCGGGATGATTGCGTGATTGTACGCGGTGAGCGTTCGTCGATGGAGGATGTTCGACTGGCGTACGACGAGCTCATCGTCGCTACGGGGAGCGTGTACGCGGGTGTGATCAAGTCTTCTGGCGTTGGGCGGGAAATGACCATGCAAGGGCGGATGGATGCGTACGCTGAGGCGCGGGCGAGCATCGTTCGCGGGAATACGACGACGATTATCGTTGGAGGAGGCGTCGTCGGCGTGGAGCTCGCCGCCGAGCTCGCCGCTCGAGCGACGAAAGCCAATAATGGATCATCTGTGGTGCTATTACACGCCGGAGAGCGATTACTCGACGCATTACCAGACCACATTGGAACGTATGTCACCAAGGCGTTGATTAAGTCCGGGGTGAAGGTGTACGTTGGACAAAAGTATGAACGAGACGGCGAGAACGCGTTCATCGGCGTCGCGAATAAAAATGTCATTCGCGGCGACTACGTGCTCATGGCTATCGGATCCAAGCCCGCCACGGAGTTTTTGAAGCGCGCTACCGATGATTCTAGTGAGAACGCCACGCTAGACGTTCCGCTGGATCAATTCGGTCGCATACGCATCGATCCATCGACGCGTCGAGTCATCGGCGTCGAGTCCCGAGTCTACGCCGTCGGCGACGTCGCGAGCAAACCTCCCGAGCACATGCTCGCCTCCTACGCCCACTGGGAAGCCGAATACGTCGCTACGCGCATTAAATACCATGGTAACGCCAAGGCGCTCGCCAAACTTGGCGCGTACGTGCCACCACCGCGATTAATGGCGATTAGTCTCGGGTCGTTTGACGGCGTCATGGTGTGGGGCGACCGCGTCGTCGCCACGGGTATCGTCGCCGCGATGTTTAAAGCGTTGGTACAGTTTTGGTTTATTCGATTCTTACCCGCGCCGTACGGCGTGATGAAGATGCTTCCGCACATGCGATGTGCGCCTCGTGATCCGGCGAGGTTGTCCCCAGCGTCGTCGAGTTGAACATTTGCGTTGGAGTCGACGGGCGAATGTCAGTTACAAAATTTGGGAGACGAAGAGTCACGACGCTCGCCAAACCTCGACGCGTCGCGTGCGACGACCGCCGTGCGCTGGCGACGCGAACGCATCACGTAGCGCACACATCGACGCGATCGCGGCGCGCGCGACGTACGGACGACATGGTCAAGGTGACGTTTGAAACGCCGACGCTGGCGCTGCGCGCGGAGACGCTCTGGCGCGCGCGCACGAGCGCGGTGTTCATGGCGTGTGAACGCGCCGTGTTTGGCGATCTAGACAGCAGTTTACCATTATATGAGCGTGATATGGCATCAACGCGCGCGAGATACGTCGTGCGCACGGTTCCGAATGTAACATTACCGTATTTAGCGCGCAAGGCGCTCGGCGTCGGAGCGTCGAGCGGAGGCGCGGGTAAAGGTTTGATTGAAACATTCGACGATTTTCGCGTCGACGAAGAGCAATCCACGGCGCCGTACTTGTACGAAGCGAGTTTAACGTCGTACAGTACGTTTTTAAGTCCCAAGAATAGCACCATTCGCGGTGTAATTCGGTGCAAGAGCGTCGACGGCGATAGCTGCGCGTTGACGCTCAAACTAGAATGTACTATAAAAATGACTGGAATCGGGAGCATTCTCGAGAAAGTCTTAACCAATGCCATAGCGAAAAAGTTTGAGTTGTACCCAAAAGTCGTGGAGCGGTACGTAGCGGTGATGGAGGCGGAGCGTCGCGCCAGAGACGCGCGCGTGGCGTCCGCGGCGTCGCCCGCGTCGGTGGATTCCGCATCGTCGACTTCGGCTGACATCGAAGACATCGATTTTCACTCGGTGTGCTCCGATCCTGAGAAATCCAGTGCACCCGAGGACAATGATATATTTGAGACCACAGAGCTCGAATATGACACGAATGCCAGCGCGGCGTCGTGTTGCGTGCCTCCTCGACAAATCATGTCGCGGCGGTCGTCCAGCGTCGGCGCCTAAAAGAATCCCATAGCAGCTACTTTTGATTTCACTTTCAAGAACCTTTTCATCTTTTTATTTGGATCGACGCTGGGTGCAGCTACTGCTGCGTCTTTGGATGGACGCACGGACGCCACGCTCGAGCGCGGACGCGCCGCGTTCGCGTCTTCGGCGACGCGGCGACGATCTGCCAAACGCTCATTATACCACTCGTGCACGAATTCGCCCTGAATAAGCGATGAAATCGTCGTCCCCGGATCGCACTGCGCGTAACGAATTTCTTCATCGAGTCTGCGGTGACTTGGACGCCCAAATGTCACCGAGGTATCGATGACTGGATCCACGCCGCGGCGTTCGCCTGTTTTAAGTCGAATGGGCGCGTTTGAGCGGCGGAACTCTGTGACCTCTCTCGAGTTTGTGATCCCAGACCGCGTAGCGCACTTATCCATAGCCATCAAATCTATACCGGCGATGACGTTTGCGGGTTTCGATTTGAACTCTCTCCATGCGAGCGTATCACGGACACCGCCGCCGGTGTCTTCGCCGCCGCCGCCGCCGCATTTGACCTGTTGGCCAAATGTTTGCTCACGGGCTCCAGAGGGAGCATAAATCAGCGTATCCCTCTGTCTCCCGACTTCTGCGTGGCGATTAATGAGGACATTTGTCGCGCACGACGCACGGTCGATACCGATGCGTACGCTCGTCATCTGCCGTGCGCAATAATGCGGCTTTTAAAAGGTGAGCGGGACAAAAATAGACGGCGCGAGTGTTGTTTGCTATTGCTATTGACATTGACATTGACTAACTAGACTAGACTATTCTTCTACGACCGAGGTTGCGGGTTCGCAGTCGCGGGTTTTCCGCCGCCTCGTCCTCGCCCACGTCCGCGTGGCGTCGCGCCCGAAGCTGAGGATTTCTGCGTCGTCGGTCGCTCGACGCTTTCCCCATCCGCCAGAGTCTTTGACGAATGCGCCGCCGCGCGCGCGAGCCACGATGAATCTTTCCTCGGTCGTCGCGCCGCGGCGTGCGATGAACGCACAGGAGGTGGGTCCACTATAGAGCCGGAGCCGGTAGCAGCAGCGACACTCGGCGTAGTCCGCGTAAACGTAGTCGATTGGTCGATGACGACGCCTCCCCCGCTCGCGCGCTCGTCGATAATTCCACCCTTGCCATCTTGCACTCGCAACCCATCTCTAAATGTCACGCGTAGATTTTCAAGCATTGTTCGCGCATCGGCATTTAACGCGCGAGATAGCTCTCGTTTAGACGACGACGACGGAAACTCCTCCTCTTCGTCCTCCTCCTCGACTCGACGTCCCGCCCGCTCGTTAAACTTTTCTGCGTCCTCCTTACTCACCACCGCCCGGCACACCGGACACAAATGCACCGCTTGCGCCTCAATTTTCATCGCCTCTTCGCTCCCACGCGGGTACTCTTTCGCACGCGCGAGTTCCTCTTCAATTTCACGCTCGCGCCACGCGTACCACGTAGAAAAGCACTTAGCGTGAAACGCGTGCCAACACATGTCAACCCTCCCACATTCCTCACGCGCGCCTCGCATGTCCTCGCAACAAAACGCACACATCCCATATGGTGCGTTGCACTGTTCCATCACCTCTCGAGCGGTGGTACAGATCAAAGTCAATGCGTATTCGTGCGACGCGCGACATCGAGCCGCGACGTCGGCGAGCGTCGACGTCAACGCCGCCGCGCGCGCGTCGCTCAATCCTCGATCATCAATCACGCGCACGCGCACAGACGATGACGCAGGGTATGAACCATCATTACGCACGTCTAATTCTATCGTTGCTTTGACGTAGACGTCATCCGTGCGTGAGGCAGCCGCGCGAGGCGATGCATCAAATGTGATGCGAATCATGGCTTCATCATCCTCTAATCCTTCTGCATGCCTGTACGCGAGTCTATCTTCGTCGACAAACGTGTGATACAGCGCGAGAAGATCGCATTTGAGCTCGTCCGCCACTGCGTCGTCGGCGTCGAGCGCGGCGGCGACGTCCATCGCGCGCGCCAGGCGTCGCACACTGACGTCTCAAATAACAGCTCATGCCTTTATATTTCACACACTACGATCCGTATGTCCGAACTCTGTTTTTATGTCATGTACTTGACCTCAAGCCCCTCAAGGTGATGACGTCCATCACATCGCGACGCCGACGACGCCGACGACGACGAGCGCGCACGACCGCCCGCGCCATCGACGCACCGCGAGTCGTATTCACTCCCCTATCGCCGCCGCAGTCTCGCGCGCACGCCGCGACGCACAACACACGCGCACAAACACGCGAGGATAAACCTCATGGCGGCTCACGCATTGTCAGCGCGTTCAAACGCTCTGCGCGCGCCCTCGCACGCGCGCGCCGGCGCGAATCGCTCGCGCACGAGGTCGGTGAATATTCGCGCGCACGGCGTGGGTCCGGGCGGCGGCGCACACGTGAGCTCGGTGAAGGATTTAAAGGGTAAGAGGGCGTCGACGGGCGTCGGCGGCTGGGAGGACGCGAGCGCGGGCGCGGCGGCGCGCGGGCGTAAGAAGGTGTACGTGGAGACGTATGGGTGTCAGATGAATGTGAATGATAGTGAGGTGATGATGTCGGTGTTGAAGGATGCTGGGTATGATGCGACGGAGGATGTGAATGGGGCGAATGTTATTTTGATTAATACGTGCGCGATTCGGGATAAAGCAGAGGCGAAGATTTGGCAGCGATTGGCGTACTTTCGGTCGCTAGGGAATGGTAAGAAGAAGATGGAAAAACCCGTGGTTGGGGTTTTGGGATGTATGGCGGAGCGCGTGAAGGAAAAGTTGCTTGAGGCGGATCGATTGGCGGATATCGTCGCCGGGCCAGACGCGTACCGGGACTTGCCTAATTTAATCGAAGCCGTCGTCGGTACGGGCGAAAAGGCGATGAATGTGCAATTGAGCGTGGAGGAAACGTATGCAGATATTATTCCCGTGCGCGAAGCCGGGTCGCATAGTGCATTTGTGACAATTATGCGTGGATGCGACAACGCGTGCGCGTTTTGCATCGTGCCGTATACGCGCGGGCGCGAACGTTCGCGCGACTTGGCGTCTATTTTGTACGAAGTGCGTTTGTTAAGTGAGCAGGGTGTGAAGGAAGTGACGTTACTCGGGCAAAACGTCAACTCGTATGCCGCGCCAGTGCACGCACAGACGGACTTTTTGAGTGGACTGCGCGGCGAGGACACTGACCCCATCGCCGCCGTCGCGAGTGCCTCAACGGCGGGATTAGCGAGCGCCAGTGGGTCCGCATTCGCTGGATACGCCGATGGATTTGCATCGAGATATGATGCCGAACGTAAGCGTGAAGGCACTATTCAATTCGCCGAATTACTTGACAAGGTGGCGGCGATTGATCCGGAAATGCGCATTCGATTTACGTCGCCGCACCCCAAGGATTTCCCCGACGACGTCTTAAAGGTGATTCGCGATCGTCCGAACGTGTCCAAGTGCCTGCACATGCCTTGCCAAAGCGGTTCATCTGAGACTCTCGAACGCATGGCTCGAGGTTACACGCGTGAGTCGTACATTGCGCTCATTGAACGCGTCAAGACGATGATTCCTGGATGCGCAATCACCACGGATGTCATCAGCGGCTTTTGCGGCGAAACCGAGGAAAATCATAAAGACACCGTGTCTTTGATGACCAGAATTGGTTACGAACAAGCATTCATGTTCGCATACAGCGAACGTGAGGGTACAGCGGCGGCGCGTCATCAAAAGGATGACGTTCCCGAAGACGTCAAGCAGCGACGTCTTCAAGAAGTCATTGATGCCTTTAGAGCGCAAGCGGCAATCAAGCAAGAGTTAGAAATCGGTTCCACGCACTGCGTCATCGTCGAAGGTCCGAGTAAGAAGAATCCCGATGAATTTACTGGCAGAACGGACACTTCCAAGTGGGTGGTGTTTGAAAAGACGCAAGTTGGCCAATACGCCGGGGACGAAACCTCGCCGGTGAGCGGGTCGCAAGACATTAAGCCGGGCGACTACGTCGCCGTTCGCGTCACTGGCTGCAGCACGGGTACGTTATTCGGTGAGTGCCTCGGGAAGACTTCTCTAGTTGAGTTCCAGAACCTTCACGGCGCGCAATGGACGCAACCAAAGGCGCGCGTTGAAGCCGCCGCTGGGGCTCGTTAGACTACTATTTAAACATTAAACATTGTTTTCTTCGCTGTAAAAATCACAAACAATTATATATCTATACAACTTCCGGCGATGAGGCAGCGGCTGAGGCGCGATCGTAACGTCGCTTCAGTCCGAGCGCTTGCGCGACATCCGCATCGACGCTTTCATTTTTCGAATCCACGACGCACGACACGAAGAACGGGCCCTCTTGTCCGGTGCGCGCGGTCCGCCCGCATCGATGAAGATGCATCTCCATAGATGGCGCCGCGCCGTATTGCACCACGTGATGAAGCTTTGGAAAATCAATCCCACGCGCGGCGAGGTCGGTGCACACGCATACGGCTAAATCACCCGATATGAAATCATCGAGCACGACGCCGCGCTCCTTGGCTTTACCGTGAAACGCGAGGGCGGTGATTTCGCTTTCGTCAAGTTTAGTGACAAGTTCATCCGCTTCTTCGGGAGAATTCGCAAAAATCAAAGCCTTGAAGCGTTTACGTCGCGCCAGCGCTTGAATCAAGGCGTTAAACTTGGCATCTTCGCCGGCGACGTCGTCCACACGCACTTCCAGTTGCGGGTGCACGCGTCCAAATTGCGTGGTTGAAATCCACTCCAACTCCCCTGGGAAAGCCTCTAAAAGAGGCTGAGCCTCGCGCATCGTCGCTGCCGCGAATATGTACTGCACTGGAATATCAAATTTATTCACGCCATTTCCTGAGTACGTCATCGAGATGAGCTCTGCGACGTCGGCGCCAAAACCGCTCGACAACATTTCATCCGCTTCGTCGACGACGACGTGACACAGCCGACCGAGCAACACCCACTCTTCTTTGATAAGCTTGAGCAAACGCGCTGGCGTGCACACTAAAATATCCGCAGTTCGAAACTCAGGTATTGCCTCGACGTCACCGTCTAATTTTGTCGATTTACCCGCCTTGGTGGTTGACTTTTTCTTCACCCCCTTAGCCGCGGGTTTCACGAGCTTCTTCTCCTTGCCAACCAACGAAAACACTCGCGGCGTTGGTAAACCTTCATTCGTGCACCAACTCGCTGCAAGCTGCGCTGAATACGTCACTTGTTTCCCTAGCTCAACGTTCGGCACGAGAACGACGGCGGCTGGGCAACACCGCCCCGATCGTTTGGTCCCGCGGCGACCGGGCTCGGTCATTTGCGCCAAAATTGGCAACAAGTAGGAAAACGTCTTCCCGCTCCCTGTTTCGGCTAATATCGCGACATTCTTTTGCTCTAAAATCACAGGTAACGCCAAACGTTGAATTTCTGTCGTGCGCTTCAACCCTGCTTCGCGCATGGCGACGACGGCGCGTTCAGGCATGCCCGCGCGCGCAAAGGCGCTCACGGGTTCGCGAGACGCGTCCTCGTCGCCATAAAATCGACCTTCATACCGCGCACGCGCATCGTCTTCAGCCTTTTTAGCTTCGCGCTTACGTCGAGATATTTCCCACGGTCGTTCACCGCCGCGCTTATACCCTCCAGCACGCGTATCCGACGCCGTCGTCGTCTCCCCCGGACCGACGTCGTCGTCGCTCGCCGCGGTAGCCTTCTTCTTTCGCGCATCCACACTCGGCGTCTCACCCATCAACCGCGCCCAACCAGAAAGCTCCTCATCCACGCCCCAATATTTATCCTCACCATCCCCACGCGAATTCGCCGCCGATCCCTGTCGCCTCCGTTCCGCCGCCTCGGTGCGTCGCATCAACGTCGTCGCATCCACCGCCCGAAATCCCTTCATCGACCCATCATTCTCATTCAAACCACCCTTATCGCCCGCCGCGCGACGTTGCGTCTTATTTTCTAATTTATTATACCGCGCATCGCGCGTGCTCGACCACGAACGACGCGCATTGGTATTCGTAGAACCGCCGCTTCGGCCGCCGACGCCGCGTCCATCCTCCGCCTCTGCATCCTCCGTCCCACCGTACGCGCTCCTCCGTCCTCGCCCTGGCGACGACGACAACGAAGAAGAAGAAGAAGAATCGTTATCATCCCATCCATCTCGCCCTCGCGACGACGCCGCGGACGCGCGCAGCGCGCGAGCGCGTTGAAACCAACCGCCGCCAGCCGTCACGACATCGATTCGTCGTCTCGCCACCACTACCATCGCCGTGCGCGTTCGCGCGCCATGCGACGACGACGACGACGACGAAAACGACGAGTTCGCCACCGGCATCCTCGGCGACACCCACATCTTCGACGTCGGCGTCGACGATTAGCGACGAATGAATGGGCGCCCACAGCAGATTCCACTCGTTTCACCTAAACCCTACCTAAACCCTACTTCTACATACTAGACCACACCAAACGTCTATATTCACCAGGTCTCGAAACCCACCAGATCCCCCATGGGCGTCCGTATCCCATATACAACCACACATACATCCCATAAAGCACCCATACAACATCAACACACACCGCGACCTATCCTGGAGGGGGCTTTCGGGGCTTAGGGCTTTTCAATTCGCATCACTTTGCGCCGCGCGTGCATCGCCCGACCGTCGATCGCACTCCGTCGACAGTCAACTTAAACCACACCCGAGTATTCGGTTGTTTCATCGCGGCGATCGCCCCGCGCATTGACGACGTCTCGTCGAGCGTAAAGCACCAAGAATCATCATCATGATGACCACGACGATGACGATGACTTCGACGGCGCGACCGTCGTGCGCGGCGACGCGCACGTCGACGACGGCGCGACCGAGCGCGGCGCTCACGGCGCGCGTGGCGATGCAAGGGAAATCTTTGGCGTCGTTCGCGGTGGCGCAGACGGCGACGCACGCGCGCGCGGGCGTCATCACGCGCGCGGCGTACACGCACACGAACAAGAAGGGTTTGAGCCAGTTTGTCGAGCGCGTGGGCGCGGGACAGATGAAGAATGATTTGATTCCGTTTCGCGTTGGGATGACGGTGAAAGTGGGCGTGACCGTGATTGAAGGCGCGAAGACGCGCGTGCAGCCGTACGAGGGTGTTGTGATTGCGATTCATCGCTCTGGCGTGGCGAGCACGGTGACGGTGCGCAAGTCGATGCAAGGGTTTGGCGTGGAGCGCGTGTTTCCGATTCATTCTCCGTTGTGTACGTTTGAAGAGGTTCGTGGTGCGGGTAAGCCCGTGGTTCGTCGTGCGAAGTTGTTCTACTTGCGTAACTTGGTTGGTAAGCAAGCCAAGTTGAAGACGCGATTCGTGGCGAAGAAGGAGGGTTTGAGCCGGTTTGAGGTGAAGATGCAAGCGTTGCGCGCCGAGGAAGCCGCGGCGCAAGCCAAGGCGGATGCTGCGGCGGCGGCGGCAGCGGCGGCGGAAGCTGCGGCGGCAGCGGCGGCGGAAGCACCGGCGGCGGAAGAATCCGCGTAGGCACGTGGGTGGTGTTTGCGTTGACGAATGCGTCGACGACAAGGCAGCGCTTGGCGTCTCCCCATCCCAAATTCTACACGTACCATTCTTTCTCACATCTCTAGGCAACTATAAAACAGCCATGATGGGACATGACGACGACATTGCGCGCACACGCACACACAAAACGTGCGTGTCGCGCGGCGCCAAGCGTTTGTTCCCTCATGGTGGAAACCCACCCGTTCAGCGCGCGTTCACGCGGGTATTTAGCAACGTAAAAAGTTTCGTACGAGTACACGTACACACTTGTGATTCATTAAACAAACACATACATCGCAAATCATAAATCACACGCACATTACACATCACATCACATCACATCACATCACATCACATCCAAAACAAATCAAACCGCGCTCGAGACGCCGCCTCGCGGGTCAACGTCGCGCGCGGAGCGCGTCCACTCGCCACTGTACGTCGCGCTCACACACGCACACGCACACACGCAAACACAGCACACACAAACACACACAAGCACCGCACGCCATGGCAAACACCATCACGTTGCGCTCGAGCGACGACGAAACCTTTGAAGTCGAAGAAGAAGTGGCCTTGTACGTTTGGAATTCATTTTCGTGTGACTCGAATATCGCGCGTCGCGCGACGTGTGTGTGTACGTGCGCGTGACTGACCGCATGCGATGCGATTGTTTCCACGCGCGTAGTTTGTCGGAAACGATTCGTTCGATCATTGAAGGTACGTGGCGCCGAGAGAAGCGCGCGCGAGGCTGATCTCAGTCTCGTCGGTCGCGTCGCCGGCGTGTATTTTCGTCGTTGCTGCGCCTGGACGACCGCGACGCGAGCGAGACACTGACCAATTTGTATTTCTATCGCATGATAGATACGGAGAACGACGCCGCGGTGCCGCTCCCGAACGTCTCGGCGAAGATTTTAAGCAAGGTGATTGAATTTTCCAAGTTTCAAGTCAAGGCGAAGAAAGAAAACGAATCCGAGGCAAAGATTAAAGAGTTTAACAACGAGTTCGTCAAGGTGGATCAAGCGACGTTATTTGAAATCATTCTCGCGGCGAATTACTTGAACATGAAGGGTTTGTTGGATTTAACGTGCATGACGGTGGCGAATATGATGAAGGGCAAGACGCCAGAGGAGATTCGTAAGACGTTCAACATTAAGAATGATTTCACCGCCGAAGAGGAGGAAGAAGTGCGCAAGGAAAACCAATGGGCGTTTGATTAGGGTGTATTACATTTCACGCCGACGCCGCCCACGACGATGACGAGAACGAGAACGAGAACGAGAACGACTTTGACGCGCCGAGCGCGCTTCGACGCCCAGACGTCGTCGATACGCGAAAGCCATCAAAGACGACAACGACAACGATTACAATTGAACATGTATCGGGTATCGCTCGCACCTCGCAACGACGCACCGACGCACCATAGATTTAGAAACACACAGCCTGTACATACGAAGAATACTCTTACGCTTTACGGACAGACGGTTGGCTACGCGACGTCACAGCGCGCCTCCACACATGTTGCGCCGTACCATCACGCACGCCATCGCGCGTCGCACCGCGGCAACGCGCGCAATGTCGTCCGCGGCGACGTCAAACGTTTGGAAGGGCTACGCCCCCGTCCCGGACACCCCAGGTGCGAACACGCGACGACGAAAGACTCGAATAGGCTCCCTGTGCAGAGACAATAAAAAGTCATAAACACTGACGACGGCGTGCGCACACGTAGATGGATTCACCGCGCGCTTCGCGGTGTCCGCAGAAAATCCGAACGGTGTGGATGTCATCATGGAACAGTGGGCGAAAGGATCGGCTGAACCGCCGCACTCGCACCCTGGCGATGACATGACGGTGGTTGTCGAAGGCAAGATGGCTGTGCAATTTTTTACAAAGTCGAGCGATGGCTCTCTCGTCAAGGATGGAGAGCCGTTGATTTTGAATAAGGGTGACGCGGGGCATATTGATGGCGGACGCATTCACGATGCGACTTATCTTGAGGACTGCAAACTTGTATACGTGCACGATAAATCGTTTGGGTTTGTTAATCAACCGAGCGGAAAGTAATAATAGGCGGTTCGCGGCAACGTTGGTATTGATTCGTATTACATAATATTGCGATAGCAGTAATAATAATAATATTGGCGCATAGGTTTCTTTCTTTTACGTGTGTGTGTCTTCTGCATCATCGCTCACAAGTATTCAACGGGCTTCATGGGCGCAAGTTCGGGGAGTTCAATTTCAATCTCAATGGTCTCCTCTTTCCCTTTGGCGGCGAACGACTTCGCACTTACGGTCCAAGGTCCCTTGGCATCGCGCACATCGTCGCCTTTCGATTTGAGCTCGCCCTTGGTGATTAACTCTGCGACGGATTTCATCGCGAGCTCAAAGCATTGCAACTCGATAATCGCCGGGCGCGAAATCTCCAAATTATCCCCAGTTTCGTCGTCCAGGCCAATCTTGAAAAATAGCGGCCAAAGCGCGCCATCAATTTCGCCCTCGGCGGGGGTTAAGGGCCAACCGTAGAGCTCTGATGCGTCGAGATCTTCAAACGGAGTCTCTGGCGCGGAGGCGTACATGCACGTCTGTCCTTCAACGCTCGCCTCGACATCTTCATTACCGTTCTCTACCTCATACGCCGCCTGCGACGCCGTGAGTGTTTTGTGCACGGTGAACCCAAAATTTTCATTCTGCAAGTCTCCATCTACGGCTACGAAAGCCGTGAGCTTCATCGTCAAATCGTCGCGAAGCTTCAAGCGATATTGCACCTTCACCGGTCGACGACCCGCCAACGCCTCCCACGGCGCGCACTTCACAAAATCCGCCGCGGCGCCAAATAAAGACGCACCAAACTCTGGAGTAAATCCATCGACGGATTCCATGAGCCCAGGCAAATGTTGCGTACCCCAATTCGCATCCTCTGGAGCGTACTTTGGCTCAATTTGCCCTCGAATCACCGCCTCAATAATCTCCTTTGGCACCGGCGCAAACGCACATCGCTCGATCCCAAGCTTTGCAAACCCTTCTCTACATCCTTCCACGTACGCACATCCATCAAAACTATCCCACTTGTCGTTCTCACCCACCAACGCCCGCGCCGTCGACGTGCACGCCACGCGCACCTCCTTCGGCGCCGCTCTCGCCTTATTCCTCTCGTGCGCCTTGCTCGAATTCAACACGTGCGGTGCGGCGATAACTTTCGACACAAATTCCACAACCTCTTCGCACGTCGGCGGGTCGGGTCCGGCGAACACGTTCCCACGCTCGCCCGCTTCGTGCGCACAGCTCAAGAATGCCCCATCGGTGGTGCTCGTGATTAACACCAAATACGGTCTCGTCGGCAGCTCCGTGCGTTCGTCGGGAAACCACGCGCGGAGCTTGTGAATGTAGACGTGCCACGTCTCGTCGCCGGCCGGCGCGGTCATGCGGCGCGTCGCGGATCGTCGCAGACTCGCCCGAGCGCGCGTCGATGTGATGCATAGCGTTCGGGGTCACGCATCATTATCGGCACTTCTCGACGCGCGCGCGCGATGGCGAGCGCCCAGGGCGCGCCGAGCGCGACGCATGCGATGCGTTCGTCGCGTACGTCGCGCGCGAGCGCGAGCGGTGCGCGCGAGGCGCGACAGCGGCGATCGATGGTGACGATGTTTGGGACTTTAATGTCGCGCCGTCGCGCTCGCGCGCGCCGCGCACGGGCGATGGACGCCCTCGGCGTCGACGGCGATCGCGCAGACGGTGCGGATGAATCCACTTGTGTGTACGGCGACGGGGATTGGCGAAACGCCGCGTTTGAGGCATCCATGGGTGCGTCTCAATTGCACGCGCATGAAGCGCTCGAGCGCGTCAAGACGTACGCGATGAAAGTGTCGTACGACGGCGAACGATACGTCGGATTCCAATACCAAGGCGAGAAAAAGAAGACGATTCAGGGTGAACTCGAACGATGTCTGATGAAACTCACGGGGAATGATCGAGATGGGTTGAAATTAGGCGCGAGTGGACGCACGGATTCTGGCGTGCACGCGCGCGGCCAAATCGTGCACTTTTACGCAAAGAAACCGCTTGAGGATTTACGACGGGCGAAAAAGGCTATGAATGGCATGCTTCCTGATGACATACGCGTGGATGAGTTTTGGGAACCCCATCCGTTGTTTCACGCAAGGTTTCATGCGACGCGTAAGACGTATTGGTATTATTTAGATACGCGCGAAACGGCCGACGCGTTTTCGCGCAAGTACGCCCATCAAGTCGGTTGGAAACCGCCCGACTTGGACATACTACGCCAAGCGTGTTCCATGCTCGTCGGTACGATGGATTATCAGTCATTTTGCAACACATCGCGAGACAAGGCGAAGAATGAAACGCAAAATACTGTGCGTACGATTTATCGAATGGACGTCGTCGAGGAGCCGCACACGGGATTGGTGCGCGTCGAAGTCGAAGGCAGCGGGTTCTTATATCGTCAAGTTCGTAACATGATTGGCGCCTTACTCGTCGTCGCCACGGGAAGGTATTCATTTGATGATTTTCAGCGCATTATTGACGCGAAAGATCGTAAAATTGCCCCCATGGGAGCGCCAGCGAAGGGTTTGTTTTTAATGCGCGTCGATTATCCAAAACGCGTATTGACGCCGCCGGTTGGTCGCGACGGAGACGACGACGACAACGACGACGACGATGTCGTCGTCGCCGCACCAAGTCATGAAGACTACAGTGATGAAGAATAGCAATCACGCATAGTCCTAGCAGTCCTAGTAGTCGTAGTAGTCGTAGCCATGGTACCGTAGAGTAGTCGTACCGTAGCCGAACCAGTCGCGGCGCGTCGCACCACGCTCGCGTCGCTCCTCGACAGCCTTCGCGCGCCGCACCGCACGCACGCATCGCACGCATTCGCATCAACACTCGCGTCGTCGCCCATCGCCGCCGGCGATCCGACGGCGTCGCTACACAACGTCCCGACGACGCGTGGCGTCAGAGCACGGCGCGCGCCGCGGGCCATCGACGCCCATGCCGTCGCCGCCGCGCCGCGCTCGACGCGCGAGATGGCGCGCGAACGCGAGCCGCATCGCGTTCGTCGCCTTACTCGCGCTCATCGCGGTCGCCGCGCGCGCGGAGGCGTCGAAAGCGACGCGCGCGCGATTCACGAGCGCATCGGTGCAACGGCAGCAGCGACGCGCGAATGACGGCGCGAACGCAGCGAGGATTGCGATTTCGGGCATCGCGCCGCGCCGAGGGCACGTCAGTGGTGGCACCAACGTCACCGTGCTCGGCGTTGGGTTTGGGAACGCGCGGGAGTTGAGTTGTAGGTTTGTAGGCGCTCGGAGCGGGACGACGACGGTTGTCCGGGCGACGTTTGCGAGCGCGTCGACGGCGTATTGCGTGACGCCAGGCATCGGGCGCGGTGCAATGTCGGAAGTGGTGCAAGTTACGATGAGTAAAGATCCATCGAGTGGGGTTTGGAGCGCCGAGGCTGGGTCTTTCGTGAGTTCAGCGACGAGTACGTTTGCGGCGTTTGAGTACGACGCGAGCGCTCCGGGATGTTCGGGGTGCGCGGATGGCGCCGTAGCGATTGCATCGCGCGCGAGAGAGACGTGGGTAGCGAATGCAACGATGGGGGTTATTAGTGGTGGCACGTACGTGCGCATAAAGAGCACGCCAGCGGTGGCTGGGACGCTGGGGACGTTTTATCCTGGGGCACATTTGCGATGCGCGTTTAGTTGTCCAAAAGTCGTCGCCGGCGCGGGCGAAGGGTACGCGCGTGGGTTGTTCCCGGATCCCGATGCAGAATACGGCAAGGCATTATGGGTTGCATATAATGAAATCATATGCGTCTCTCCGTATTGGCCTGGGTCGCAAGATACGTGTAGTGATGGCTCGTTGTGCGCGTCTGGAACGTGTCTCATTCAAGTCTCCAACGACGGCGCGACGTTTGATGACTTGGTTTCCGCGGGCGGTGATGGCGATGGCGTCGATGCCCCGATAGCAAACGCTGCGTATGTGACATTCACATATGATTTAGCGAAGACCGCACCGGTGGTGACATCGGTGACGTCGTCACGTGTGCCCGAAGCATCGTCGCGGACCGCGCGCGGACCGTTTAGAGGCGGAACGGTGGCGCGCGTGACGGGTTCGGGATTCTATCAAGGGACAGGTTTGTTGTGTGCGTTCGAAGACACCGCCACTGGATCTACGCGAACCACATACGTGCCAGGGAAATACATCAGTGCCACGGAAATTGAGTGCGTGACGCCCAAACGAGATGTCAATAGCGCCGCCATTGACGAAATCACTGGAGCACCGTGCTTTGCATCCGACGTTCGCGTGTCAAACACGGGCTCGGGGAACGACGCATCCTGGAGTGCTCTGAGTTCAAGCACGGTGTTTTACTATTGCGACCTGTACGTGCGAAGCGATGGTCCTCAAAACGGCGACGGTTCGGTGCTTCGACCATTTAGAACGATTCAAGCCGCGGTCAACTCGGCGCTGACGACGCCGCGACACGTCTCTGACTACGTCTACGACTTGTCCTCGACGGATGAGTGGCTCAACAGCGACGTCATTCGTCTCTATCCAGGCGTATACACCGGCCGTGGGAATACCATGCTCAGCTCCACGCAGGCAGACGTCGTGGTGTATCCATTAAACGACGCGCAAACCGTCGTCGATTGCGAACACAACGCGTGGGTCTTCGACTCGCAAACGCACAGCACGCGTAAACGCCTCAGAAGCGCAAACATGGACTTTGGTGGATACGTAAATATAGAAGGCGGTCACATTCACTTGAGCGAAAGCATCGTCCTGGTGTCGTGTAGGGAGTCTCGCGCCGCCCCCGTCGTCGAAGAGTGCTCCGTCGACGCCGACTCGGGCGAGCGCCAGTGTCGATTTCTCCGAGCCAACCCGTAGTGAGGTTCATTGACGACAGCATATAGGTAGTACTCATTATTAATCATAACTAGATATAGCACATTCATAGAAAGACCATATCGCGGATACTACTAACTAAGAAGCAAAGTGCAAAGCATCTCAATCGTCGTCGCGGCGTGCTTCGACCGACCGTGATGCGAGACATATAAAAATAAAAATAAATAAGCTTAAAAAGAGTAAAATATATATGCCCCAATCGGGTTTCGATCCCGAGACTTCGGCGTTTCTCATCTCGCCTGTTGTTTCATCAACAATATACGCGAGGCCGCAAGTGTTTGTTTTTGTCGTGTGCCACCACCCCCGATCGCTCGGGGGAGTTCACATACATACTCTACCACGCGATAGAACTGTATAAGCACCGCACTCTAACCAGCTGAGTTATAAGGGCTCGTGGGATCATAAATATGATCGTCGCGCCTTTCAAGTCCGAGTGACCGGACGAGGGTGTAACGCTTGGGTATTAACTCGTCAACGTCGATTTATTGGACGACCACGCGGGAGGTTAGTCTGGTGGCAAAAATTATGGGTATAATAATGATTGTCGAATCGCTGCGTGCATTCATCACGGTCGTCATCACTCGTCGTCGTCGTCGTCTGTACGCTTATGGTGTATAGGTTATCGATCGCGTGCGATGGCACGGATGCCGGGATGAAACACGCGTGCGGTGTGCCCATGGTGCCAATCACGGGCACCGATGACGCCATCGACGAAGCGTTGAATGCGTTTCGCGCGAATGTGTTGTTTAGAAAGTTTGACGTGCGATGCGGCGCGGATAAGTTGCTCGTCGTGTTGACGTTCTTCGCATCTGAGGTGTTGAAACGGTTCGAACGATGCGCGAACAAGGGCGAAGGGGAGAAGGCGGCGAAAGAGCTCGCGTTGGCGAGGTTTGCGTGTCCCGGGGATGGGGATTTTGAGTTTGGTGGATTGTTACCGGCGCCAGAGACGCGCGTCGAGGGGGATGAGTATCGGACGTTTATGAAGCGGTGTCGAGAAGCGATCGCGTTGAGATTAGTCGAGCGGTGTTTTGATGGTGAAACTGGAGCGCCGAATAAGTTTTGGATGGCGTTTTCAAAGCGGAAGTTTATGAATAAAACACCCGGGACGGCGATGTATTTTTGATGAGTAAGTAAGGTGCTCATCATGTGCACGTAGAATAATAATGATGATGATGAATAAATATTGTACTATAAGATATATACATTACATGGTAGATCTTAGCGGCGGCGGCGGTATTACGGAGCTACGCTGAAAATGTCGGCGCCGTAGGCGCTTCCATCCATGCGTTCGGCTTGCTCCTTGGCGTACATTTCTTCTTCACGAATTTGTCGTACGAGCTCGGCTTGATGCGCGAGTCTTTGTGCCCGACCAACGTCAAAGTCCGCGGGAACTTCGGGCACGGGCTCTTCTTCCAACATCCATGGATGTCGTAACGCTTGATCCGCCGTCAAGCGCGACTTGTCGTCTGTCTCCAGTAAATTCGCTACTAAATCCTTCGCCGAGTTTGAGATGAAATCCCAAATTCCAGGTTCAAGATGGTAATGTCCATTACGAATACTTTGATACAGCACGTTCTCATCGTCGTGATCGAACGGCGAATATCCACTCAGCAGAACAAATAAAATAACCCCCACGCTCCACATGTCGCACGCCGTGGTGTAACAACCCGCAGCGTTGTGGTCGGTTTCAAGCTCTAAAATCTCAGGTGCAATATATAATGGTGACCCACAAATCGTACGTAGCGTTTGACCATCAGTTTTGAATCGCGCCAATCCAAAATCGATCAATTTAACGTGCGCGTCTGGCGAATCGTCGCTCATCAATATGTTCTCCAGTTTCAAGTCTCTGTGCACGATGTTTCTATCGTGCATGTGCTTCACCGCTTCCAATATCTCCCTCGTAATTCGCCTCGCCTGCTTTTCATCAAACGATCCCACTTGACTGACGCGTTCGAGTAACTCCCCACCGCGAGCCAACTCGCACACCATGAAGACGTTTCTATCCGTCACGTACGTCGCCAACAACTCGACGACATTCTTATGTTTAATCTCCGAAAGCACTACCACCTCGCGCTCGAACGATCGGTCCATCGGCGCGTACTTGCTTTTATCCACAACCTACGCTCGCGGTCACACGAAACACTCCACGGTCAGTACGCACGTCGCGTATATACGGATATACTCAGACGCGGACACAGTCAGCATTCGCACGCATTCGCGTCCGACGCCCACGACGGCGCCATCGTCACCGACACCTCGCACAACGATCGCACGAAAAACACGAACACATCACACACGCGCAACGACACCGCAAAAGACGACACTCGTCACTCGTCGTCGTCGTCATTCAACGCCAAACGCGCACCTTAATCGCCACCTCGCGCCCGCTCGCGCGTTCCCTCGCCCTCGCCACCGTCGCAAACCCCCCGGTGCCGATCTTCTCCAGCACCTCATACGCATCTGTAATTGTTTTCACGTCAGACACGTGCGTAATCGCCGGTCGGCTCTCGTTCCGCGTCGCCATACGCCTTGAATGATACCACACCAACGCACAAAGGAAAGAATTGCAATCAATCAACGGATTTCTCGTCGCGTGCGCGTCTACTGTCGCCGACCGCGACTGGCGATATCAATGCGCGCACGTGTGTGTTCACGTCTGCTCCGCGCGCGGCGTCGACGCACCCCCGCGCGTGGCGCTGTGACGACGCATGCACAACAAAACACCCGTTTGATTGCATCCACACACGTCGACGCGCGCGCATCCATCAACCGTGCGACGATGATTCCCGCCGAAACCGCGTGGACGACGATTGCGCACTTCATAGCCCTATGCATCGCCACATCCGCGTTCTTCGCCGCGCTCGGGATCAACGTCTACGTCGTCGTGGCGTTGACGGATTTACAAAACGATTTTATGAATCCACACGACGCCGCGAGGAGGATCAATAGGTTGATTTGGTTTGAGATTTTAGCGCATTGCGTGGGCACGGGGGCGATGGCGTTGAGTGGGAGTTTCCTCTTGGCGATTGTGAACGTGCCGTTGATTGTTTGGCACGTGAAAGGGTGCGTGAAAGGGTGGAGCGATTGGCGCGTTTGGCGGCGCTCGCGCGCGGGTTCTCGAACGCGTACTGACGCGCGTGTGTCGTTATACATACCACAGGTGGCAAGAGAAACATTTATTCATGGATGTGACGGAGATATTCAATGCCGCGGATGGCGAGAGGAAACGACGAACGATGAAGATTGCTTTCATCGGGTCGGTGACGCTCGTGTCGTCGTACAAAGTCATTCGCGCGGCGGTGATGACGTTGCTCACCGCCGCAGGTCGCGAGGCGGCGGCGAAAATTTTACGCGAAGCCGCGCATTCGCCCATGTATCACATGTTTTGAACCGTCAACCGTGACGGCAGTTGAAATAGAGCATTAGAAGTAAGTATTTTATTAAATCCCGAGCGCGCGCGCGCCTACTACGTCGCGTTTGGATCGTCACGCGTTTTAATCACCCCATAAATCGACGAAAACAACAAAAACCCACCCACGAACGGCGTGAAAAACGGATACATCTTCTCCGCGATGAACACATCCGCGGCGTCTGGTAAAATCTTAAACGCGCTCAACCCGAGCGTCACGCCAAACACAAAAATAACATTCACGTACAAGAATAAAAACTTCACATACGCCTCCTCGGTTTCTTGCGACAGCGTCTTCACCCCCGTCCCTTTCGCCGCATCCACAGCTGCGGATTGTACCTCAACCTTGGCGCGACGCACCGTGGTCTTCTTGCGTTTGCTCTTACTCTTGGGCTCGTACGCAAACTTTTGCTCGGCGCTCGGCGTCGCGGATGCCGGTGGTGGTGTCTTTTCCCTTTCCTCTTCCCCCGCTGACGACGACGACGACGACGACGTCGATGTCGACGCCGTGGAATCATCCCCTTTCGTCTCATCGTACCACGACGCCCGCGTCACCGTCGTCGTCGTCGTCGTCGTCATCCCTCGACCGCGGCGCAGCGCCATCGGCATCGTCACCATCGTCGTCGTCGTCGTCGTCGTCGTCGATCGCGCCCCGCGCACGGAGCCACCGCGACGAGGACGTCCAGCGGCCACCGCACCCTTCGCATGCATCGTCATCGGCATCACCGTCGTCATCGTCGTCGTCATCGTCGTCGATATCGTCGTCGCACTGTGTCGTCGTCGACGGACGCCGCGGCGGTCTATCCACACCCGACCGAGGCTAGACCCTAAAACCTAAAACCACGCAACATTTTAGGGGTTTTCTGCGTCCGCGACACCTGCACGTCATTCATTTCATTTCATTCATTCATTCACGCGCACGACGACGACGATGCGGGACGACGACGATATCGACGACGGCGCGAGTCCTACCAATCGTCGTCCTAGTCGCCGCACGACGCCGTCGCCGACGACGACGTCGCCATCGACGCGCGGGGATTCGAACGCGTCGGGGTGGCATCTTGTGCCGCCGTCGCGCGGGTCACCCGCGAGCGTGGACCAAACGACGACGATGACGACGACGGTGCGCGACACACGACGACGTGATGACGACGATGATGATGATGCCGACGATGTGAGACGCGCGCGTGAGGTGTGCGCGGAGGTGCTGGGGTATATTCGAAGGATGAGCACGGAGGCTGGACGCGCGCGCCGCTCGGGCGAAGACGGCGCGGCGGATACGAACGACGACGACGACGACGTAGATGATGACGTAGATGCGAATGATGATGTGGTCATAATCAGTAGTGGTCGCGTTGATGATGGTACGTCAGCGGTCAAGGTGCGGCGGGATGGGCCATCGAGCGCGCGCCGCGCCGAGGGTCGAGCGGAGGCGGAGGCGTTGGCGCATCGCGCGCGGCTTTTGAAATTTCGAGTCAAGGTGGCTCGAGTTCGCATGCAGCCTCGACGAGCGCGACGCACGGGGCATCGAATGAGGCATGGAGATGATGGGTGTACACATACCACCGGGTCTCGGTCGAATCGTACGACGTCGATGACGACGACGTCGATGACGACGTCGTCGATGACGAGCTTGGATGACGAATTGAACGCGTTGGCGGCGGTGTTGGCGCACGCACCGTACGCACACGATGCGTTGAGTAATGATAGAGGAGAACGACGCGGATGGACTGGGAGTGGGAGTTCGATGTCGCGAACTGGTGTGATTCGCGTCGGTGATGCTCATCAGGCGGTGGTACCGCTCGCGACGATGTCGACGTCAGCGTTTGTCGTCGGAAAACCCACGGCGCGCGAGACGGCGTTATTAGGCGTCAAGGTGTGGCCGCCGGAGATTGAGCGACCGCGTACGAGGTCGCAGTCGCCGTCGTTGTCACCGAATGACGACGACGACGGTCCGGCGGAGGTGCGAGCGCCGGCAAGGATTTCTGCGGTGCCAATGTCGGATACCCCGCCGAGCGTCTCGACGGAGAAAGCGTCAAAGAGCGACGACGAGGACGACGGGAATGCGGGCGAAGGCTTGCGTCGAACACCCGTCGTGCCGCCCGAACGCGTGGCTGAAGCGCGCGCGCGGCTTGAAGAAGCGCTCACACGGGCGAATGTGACTGCCGAAGCGCTCGGTTTGGATACAATTGGCGTCGAGGCGGGCGCGAGGCGCTGGACCTCGGAGGAGCGACGCGCGTTCGCCGAACACGTCTCGAGACACGCCGATAACTTGTTCCCACTGCGCAAAGCGTTGCCAGGTAAAACAATGTTTGATATAGTGAATTATTACTACAATGTGTGGCAAGTCGATTGCGCGAATGATGGACGCGTAGACGTCGCCGGGAGTGAAAATCCAACGCCGCGCGTGAAAAAGCCGTCGGCACCAAAAATTCCACCCGAGGTTATCCAAAAAGACAAGGATGTCAAGACATTGACGAGTTTTGTGGACTGGATTCGCGGTATGGCGATGAATCCAAGACGAGCGATTAAAAATGCGTATCGTGCGCCAGCCACGGCTAAGGTGAAGAGTCACATTATGTCGAGGTTTCGCTCCGTGTTCAACGCCGAACACGCTTGCCCGGGCGTCGACGAATTTTTAAAGGATTTGGTCGACACGACGACGAATAAGCGAAAGTTACGTAGTACGAGTCCAAGTGATGATTCTAAGATGTCGATGAAGTCTTCAAAAAGTGATGGAAGCGACGTTGACTTCAAAGAAAGACCCACCAAGGGTAAAACGCTGAAAACGTTTGACGACGGCGTCGAGGCGAAACGGAGACGACAAGGCAAAGGCACGATAAAAACATTTGTGTTGTAGAAGATGTGTGTGTGTATGGGTGTGTATGGTATTTTAGTAGCACGTAGTAGACGACTTTTAAACAGAATAGATTTATGTGTACAAATTAAATGGCTTGCAACGACGCGCGCCCATTGAGTCGCAGTTTGTGTCGTTATTTCTTTGGAGCCATGGCAATCGTGATATCTGCGAGCTTGTCGGCTGAACTCGTGGCGTCACTTTTCAGCGCTATAAAGCCAGCTTCGCGTAAGCCAGATAAGTATGCTCCGTGAAGCGTCGCCGGGTACCGAGAGATTGTCGCTTCTCCCGCAAAGTGGATATTTCCCATGGGTTTCGCCAACTCGTCGTAGTCCTCCCCGGTTGCATCCGTGGAGCAACTGCTGTAAGAACCATACGTGTTTGGATCCTGCCCCCATCGAGTGAGGTGGTAAGAATAAGGACTTGGCACTTGAACGTCTTTCTTGTCGAATATCTTTCTCAGACTGTCCAGGACTTCGTTGACCACCTCGTCCTCTTCACGAGACTCAACCTCGATGGCGGCGTTGCCCGCAATCAACGCAATCAATACATTTCCTTCGCCTTCTTTCGACGATGTGTAAAATAAAAAGTACTTTCCACGATCGATCTTATTGGGTTGTATTAACCCAAAAGTATCCAAGTTTTCATCCCAAAAGCGTTTGGGAAACACCATGACAACTTTGTTTAAAATTCCAAAGTTGATATTTTGTATAGCTTGCAATTTTCGCGTAGGCAAGGCTGGTACGAATGCAATATTTTCCTTCTTCAACACTCCCAGTGGCACGGTGACGAGCACAACGTCCGCAACGATATCAACACCTTCTTCACAATGCACAATAACACCAGTCGCTCCGAACGAAGCCGCACTGGTGATTGCTTTCACGCGATGCTCATACCAAATCTTCAAATCCTTTGTCAGCGCGTCAACTAATCGCGCGTTGCCTCCGGGAATGACAACGTGATCCCCGGTGAAATCATAAGGATCATCTTGGTCCCACTGGCGCAGCGATAAATTGTCGCATTGCGCAGCGTTGGCAAACTCCAAGTTTGCCATGTGCCAGTCATACGTTTGTCTCTCCTTCTCCTTCAATTGCACATCTCGAACATTTCTGAGCTCGTTCGCTATACCTTTTTCGAGCTCTAACCCGAGTGACATTTTGTTCGCTACTTTCACATCCACCGTCGCGCGATAGTATGATAGATTTTCGAGTATTTTGTTGAAATTCGTTTCGACGCGTGAGTCGATGGCGGCGTCAACGAGGTCACCATTTTCATTGTAAAGTGGGCACTCAGCACTAATGACGTGTGGCTTGATCCCAAGTTGTTTCGCTACTACGCACAATGGGTTGCCTTTAGTTCCGCTCAAAATATTTCCACCAAGATCGGCAACGACGCCCACTTTGTCACTTTTATCCGCCCCAAATGTAAAAGCCGTTTCAAATTCACGCGTATCGACGCGACCCCCAGGGCGGTCGCTCGCCTCGAGAACAACGACTTTGTGTCCAAGAGCTTTGAGTTGCCGAGCCGCGCCAATTCCAGCGAGTCCAGCACCGACGACGCAGACTGACATCTTTGGACCCTCGATCAATTCGGGGTCGAATTCCACGCTCGGCTTCATCACGCCAAAGTTTATGTAACCAAAATATGTCAGATACTTGTGCACCGCATACGAAATCGGTTCGAGCTTTTTTTTGAAACAATCCGCAGCCTGTGCTGCAGATAAATATTCTCGCGGTTTTGCACGCCACTTGACGAGCAGTGCGTTTCTAATCGCGATAAACTTGAGCGCGTGTTGCTCCATCCCCTCGGGCATGAACAACTTTTCAATATCGCTCAAGTGCTCGCTGTCGAGCGAGAGCTCCATCGCCATGTCCTGCTCGACAATATCTATCGCGTTTACGGCGTGCGTAGGTTCTGCAACTAATGCATCGTGCGGAATCTTATCCGTCTCGATATAAATCTCACTCAGCTTTTGTTTCGGCATTCGTCTCGAGCGCGCCGCGGCGCCAGCGGTGAGCCCCACCATCGACCCGTTCTCCTCCGATGCCGTCGTCGTTACAATCGACGTAGAGTTAACACCCGTCTTTGCTCCATCTCGCTCTAATTGCGCGAAATCTTCGTTTGAGCTCTTCGCGGCGTGTTTGTTGACGTCCACCGCCGCGTCAACCTCCCCCGTCGTCCTCTGCGTCGTCTTCGCCCTCTTCCTCCCATTCACCGTCATCATCTCATCACCATCACTATCACCATCACCATCACCATCACTATTATCATCCTTACGCGAACGCATCGATCGCGCGCCTCGCGTACGCCCTCCCGACTTTGCCGCGGTTGCGTCTCCTCCATCTTTCCCGACGCCGCGCTCCCGCCTCACCTCCGCCAACGCATCCTCGCTCACGTTATCCTGATCACTCAACCGTCGGAACACGCGATCGAGCAACGTACGCACCCCCATCGCGCGCGATATATGGGATCGTCCACGCGATGCGAAGCGCGTGCGCTCGTCTTCTGTCGCGACAGCTTTTGAATCAATGTAACGACTGAAACGGGCTCACCCCCGTCGCAGACGCCGTCGCCGTCGCCGTCGTCCCCGTCGCCGTCGTTCGCGACCGCGACAGGTTTCGCGACGGTGGCGTTCGGCGCGATCGAGACCCACGCGATGCCCGCGCGCGTCGCAATGGCGATGTAGCGCGCGTGATGAGATGTAAGTTTAAACACTCGCGTCGGCGGCGTCATTCGTCGACGCGCGTTGCGTGTGCGTTGACGCGGTCGTTCGTGGCGTGCGGACAAAGGGACGTCCCGCGCACGCGCACGCGCACTCGTCACGCGCACGCGCACGCGCACTCGTCACGCGCGGTCGTTCGCGCGGTCGTCGGTCCGCCGCCCGACCGAGGGCTGACGCGAGCCCGCGTCGTGCACGGCGCGCGCGAGATGACGTTTAAGATTTTCGTCGGTGGAGAACGCGTGAATTCGAACGCTGTGTTGGGCGATGCGTGGCGTCAAGCGGTGCGTGCGTCGTGATCGCGCGCGTGTGCGCGTGTTTCGCGGCGAGAGATCTTGTTTGAGTGCGTTTGACGGCTGGACGGCTGACGACTATTGTTTTGTTATCGATGCGCGTACAGGATGCGAGAGACAGTCAAAAGCGACGATTTGATGTGATTGAGCCTAATGTCTTGGACCAAGGGTGTGGGAACGCACAGGCGACGGGAGGGCAAAAGAAGCGCGCGACGTAATACTCTACGCGACGCTTGTTATTTTCCCTCGTTTAGTTTTGATTTGAATTTTTGAACGCAGTCTCGCTAGAGTTGGCGGTCATGCGTGTACAACAGATATATATCGTTGAGTCGATTCGGGTTCTTTATTCTTCATAATGATGTCAATAACAACGAACAACAAATTGTGTGTAAATACTTTCCTAATTCGCTTCGCTCACAGCGCGTTTGCCCAGCGTTCGACAACTCCAGGGGAGCCGTACCACGGTCTGTCCTCACCAGCGCCGAGAGGAGTGTGATAAATGCCTTCTAAAATGATGTGCTCGGCGTCATCCATTAACGCCGTCTCTACGGGTGTGATACCATCGCCGTCCGCGTCCGCGTCCCCGCATACTTGTTTGTAGCCTTGACCGACGATGAACGCCTGGGCGCTCGATACACCATCAAAAGTGCCACACCCACGCAAGTACGTCCCAGCCACGCATGTGACTGATATAGGCGCTAATTCTTTCACCGTGCGTAACTTTTCATCGACGAAGGTCAAAATCCCGCGCGTTTGGTCGATGACCCCCGGCACGTCTCGCGGCACTGGTTTCATCGGCGACCCGAGGCTGACTAACCGCCCGATATCACCCTCCTCATCGTATGTATCGATGTAAACGCGCGCAAGCCATCCACCGGCACTGTGCGCGAGCATCGAAACCTTACCTTGAGCACCGTACGTCTCTCGCAGCTCGCGCACGGCGCTCTTGCACCTCTCTAAATACCAGTCCACCGTCGGACGCGGCTCTAAAGTACCCTGCCAATACGACGGCTTAACAACTCCCGCGGCGTTGCGCGCCCAATCAATGCGTGCGACATTGGCCACCACCACGGCGTGACCTCGAGCGCGAAGAATCTCCACGAGTTCGTCGTAGTCGGACGATTGATTGCCCAATCCTGGGCAGATGACCACCGGGTTGGCGTCGGGCGAAGACGACGCGGATGACGACGACGACGACGCGCGATGCGCGCGCGATGGGCGACGATGGTGCTTCGCCCGCGTGGACGCGATCGTGGATGACGTATTCGTCAACGCCGCGCGCATGATGACGCGTGCGTCGGCGAGTGAAGAGTGGATAAACTTGGAATTTCAACAACAACAACAACATAAAAATTTATTCGCGACGAGTAAAGGCGAAGCGGTCCCCTTCAACGCTCAACGCGACACCAACACCGGCACCATGAAGTGGATTAGACGCGTCACGACCTTCGTAATATAATCGAATGCGATCGCCAGCCATGGGCACGGCGTAGGGCTTACCGACGCCGCCAGCATCCCACGCGCCCGGAGCGCCGCTCGCGAGCGCGGGCTCAGACGCGCGCGTCCATTTCACGCCGTCCTTAGACGTCGCCACCGCGATGGTGGCCACATCAGGGTTTTGCGAAGAGTATGCTTCATAAAACATGATGAACTCTTCGCGTCCAAGGCGAACGACGCACGGAGAAGCGACACCGGCATCATCGAACGCGCCCGCGGGACCGGGTCCAAACACCGCGCCCCCCGCGTGCTTGGTGTAGTTGAATCCATCCTTTGTGCGCGCCAAACCAATCGAACGCGCGCCAGTGCTGGGATCAATCGACGTATAATATAGACGAATATCACTCGGCCCCGCGAGTAAAACCTTTGGATCGCGAATACATCGCGCATCCCACGCCCCGGCTTCGCCGACGTCAAACAACGCCCCGGTGTGATGGTCGCCTTCGACGCGCGCCCAATTTCGACCATCTTGACTCAAGCATAAACCCGGTCGTGTGCGCGCGCCCTCGATGCCATCCACGACTTCTCTATCATTACCATGATAAAACATCCAATACACCGACCCACCAGAGATAGAATCGCTCGAAATCAACTGCACGTCCCCGACGCTCACGCCCGCCGTGTCAAACGTCCACCAATCTTCGTCGTTGGGCCATAACACTTTACCTACACTAATCGATTGTTCCGCATCGTTCCTAAACGTCTCCGTGAACGATCCACCGCGTTGCCATTCAATACCATCCACAGACGTCGCCAAACCAATCGCCGTGGCGTCATCCGCCGACGCCCCAGTGTACCACATCATCCATCGGCTCTCGTCGTCGCTCGCAAAGTACTTGACCACGGGCGAGCTCACGCCTCGCGCATCGAACGCATCGCTCGCCCCTGTGCCAAACACGAGCGACGCCGACGGCGACGCCGTCACCCCCATCGCCACTCTCCTCCCGCGTCCCGCGCGCATCGTCCCACGCATCCGCGATGTTGTTTTTGACGACGATGTTGTCGATGATGATGTCGATGATGATGACGATGATGTTTTCCCCACAGTCGACGTCATCGACGACGCGTGCGCGGCGGCGGTGGTGGTGCGTGATGCCATCATCATCCGTGCTCGCGTATCCGTGATCGCGTATGCGATCGGCGCACACACCGCGTCGAGGTATCACGCACTTCACATCACATCATCGTCATCGTCATCGTCATCGTCGCCATCACGTCGTCATCCACATCCACGGATCCACGGTCGGTCTGTGCGATGGACGACGTGACGCTTGAATACGACACACACACACATATCTAGGTCTATTCCTACCAATATACGTGAAATCACCCCCACGTGAGGTCCATGGGTGGGTGACATACATACATAAAACATCATCACACACATAGCACACATCGCCGTTGACTATGAGACGGTGTCTGAGCCCTAGCCTCCGTCGCCTCGACCGTCCACGGGCGCCCGTTCCATGCACGCGTGCACTCCATGCGTGCGCGGCTGGGCGTCAGAGCGACGACGTTCGCATTCGCCTCGGTCGAGGTGAGTCGTACGAGAGGTCGGTCGGTCGATCGTCGCATCGCTGTGCGCGCGTTTCGTGCGTCGCGTTGACGGACGTTCGCGTACGGGGCGCGCGGCGATTGGAGCTCCCGTGGCGTCACTTGGTGTTGGTGCGCATCATCGTCATCGTGCGTTGATTGATTGATTGATTGATTGATTGATTGATTGATTGCGTCGAGGACGAGACACGAGACGCGCGAGGTGGAGAGGTCTCAAGTGTGTTGTGTGGTGTCGTCGTAGTCGGTGATCATGATGTCAAGCGCGTCGAGCATGGGTTCGCAGAATAAGACCAAGGCGACGTCGATCCGATTGTTCCAAAAATCCTTGCGCGACATGATCACGGGGATTCGCTCACACAAGGATACACAAAAGGAGTTTATCAACAAGTGTTTGGCGGATATTAGAGCGGAGGTGGTGTCGAGTGATATTCGAACGAAAGCGGTGGCGATTGAGAAGGCGACGTACTTGCATTCGTTGGGGTACTCAATGCACTGGGCGTCGTTTCACGTGGTGGAATTGATGTCGACGACGAATGTAAAGTATAAGCGGATCGGTTATTTAGCGGCGTGCCAGTCGTTTGGGGATGATACCGACGTAGTGTTGCTCATTCCGAACCTTTTGAAGAAGGATTTGGCGAGTCCGAACCCGGCGGAAGCGGCGTTGGCGATTTCGTGCTTGGGGAACATTGTCACGCCCGAGTTGTCGCAAACTTTGGTTGCCGACGTGTACTCGTTGCTGAACAATCACAAGCCCGATTTGCGACGACGCGCGTGCTTGTGTTTGTACAAGTGCTTCTTGCGCTACCCAGAGGCGTTACGTCCGTCGTTTGCGCGTTTAACTGAGTGTTTGGATGACGACGATCAATCCGTCGTTCAAGCGGCGGTGACGGTGTTGAGCGAACTCGCCATGCACAACCCGAAGACGTACCTTCCGCTCGCGCCGAAGTTTTACAAGTTATTAACGTCGAGCTCATCAAACTGGATGACTATCAAGTTAGTGAAGGTTTTTGGTGCGTTGACGCCGCTCGAACCAAGACTGGCGAAGAAGCTCGCCGGGCCCATTTCTGAAATTCTCGAAACCACCAACGCCAAGTCGCTCATGTATGAGTGCATCCGTACGGTTGTCCAAGGGATGACGTCTCAAGAGAAGGTTGTTCGCCAAGCGGTGGATAAATTGAAGGATATGTTGGAAGATCATGATCCAAACATCAAGTTTTTGGCTTTGCACGCGCTCACATTCTTGCTCGACTCTCACCCGAGAATCGTCGCCGAGCACAAGGGGAACATTTTTGAGTGCCTCGATCACGAAGATTCGAACATTCAATACTGCGCACTTAAGATTGTGTGTGGTTTAGTCACCAAACGCACGCTGATTGACACCACCGCGCACTTGATGAATGCCATGGGCAAAGCGGATCAACGTTTCAGAGACGAGCTCGTGTCGAGTATTGTTCACATTTGCATGAATGAACGCTACGCGCTCGTGACTGACTTTGTGTGGTATCTCTCGGTACTGGCCGATCTCATCCGCGTTCCGTGCTCTTCTCACGGTGCGTTGGTTGGTGAACAAATCATCGACGTGTGCTTGCGCGTGGAAGTTATTCGTGAAGCCGCAGTTGGTATCTTGGCTCCGCTCTTGTTGGACACGTCGCTTTTGGAGCAATCAAACGTGAACAAGACGGTGCCCGAAGCGCTTCAATCTGTGGCGTGGGTTGTCGGTGAGTACGCGCACTACATCGTCGACCACGAAGAAATTCTTGACGCCTTGCTTGCGCCTCAAGTGAAGCAGCTTCCGGGTCACGCCCAATCAGTGTACATCCAATCCATCTTCAAGGTGTACGCGAGCGCGGTTTTGTCATACTCTCAAGGCATTCGACCGACTGGCGCGGTCGGCGCGCTCCCAGCGCCCGATACCGAGCCTTTGATTGAACTTGCCGACGAGGCGAGCGAGGCTTCGACTGGCGGTGCTACCGCGCCTACGCCAGGTAAACTCGTGCCTGAGTCTGAAGATCTCGTCTCATTGCGTCAAAAGGTGTTGCGTCGCATCGAGCCCCTCGCCACGAGCTTCAACTTGGAAGTTCGCGAGCGCACCTGTCAGTTACAGCAAATGCTCACCATCGTCGGTTCCGCCGAAGAAGCTGAGCCTGGTAGCGGCATAGCTATCATCGAGGAGTTCGCGACGATTTTGAGCGAGGAAATTCAACCCGTGTCTCTCAAGGCGCAGAAGAAAATTGAAATTCCCGAGAGCTTGGGCGCCGAAGAACCGATGAGCGCCGAGTGGGATTACCTCCTCGTCAGTAGCGATGATGAAGATGAAGATTATGAGGTTGGCAAAAAGGGCAAGAAGGGCAAGAAGAGCAAGAAGAAAGAAAAGATGTCTAAGGAACTTCGTGACGTCACTGAAATCTTTGGTGCTAAGAAGAGCAAGGAGCAGATCGCCAAGGAGGAGAGAGAATCTCGCGAAATGCTCGCCCGCCATAAAGAAAAGATGGGTCAATACTACCTTGAAGGTGAATCGAATCCCGCCGAAGCCGCTAGTAAGAAAAAGAAACCGATCGCATCGCTACCTGGTCCAGAATCTGCGACGATGGCGGCTCTTGAAGCACGTTTGGCCAATCACAACGCTTCAAACGTCGTTCGACCGAGCATCAAGGGTGAAAGCGACAGCGACGAAGAAGAGGAAGAGATCCCGACTGGACCGTCCGTTGGCAAGCACTACCAGCCAAAGAACGCATCTAGTGCGTTGCACGGTCAACTCGGCGCATATGATCCTCTCAAGCCGCTCGATCGAGGAGAAGATCTTCCATCTGTTGAAGCGTATCCGCGTTTTGATCCATACGCCAAAGACGACGGGCCATTCAACGCATTCGCTCCGGGCGGGGCCAAGGCCTCAAAGGACAAAAAGAAGAAGAAGGATAAAAAGGATAAAAAGGATAAGAAGCACGTTCCCGAGAGTGATGACAAGCCCAAGGAAAAGAAATCAAAAAAGAGTGGAGGTGATGGCGCCAAGAAGGAAAAGAAGTCTAAGCCCAAGAAGAATGGGAACGCCGACGTTGACGCTCTCGCACAAAATCTCGTCGAAACTAAGGTTTAAGCGTTTCTTTAATCCACACGATGATGCCATTGACGCCATTGCTAGACAATCGGTCGTAATAGTTTGTTGCTCTGTAAGATATAACGCAAATACGTTCACACTCTGTCTTAACCAAAAACAAGAAAAAAAACGGCTGCGCACCTCTTCGTCTTCCGTTTGAAATGAGCCCGTCATCTTCTTGCGTCAGTTGCGACATAAGTCGACGCACGCGGCACACATTTGTTTATAGAGTATTGTTTTACAAATACGTTGAAGACTAAAAGCTAATAACATGACGGTGACCTTTGAAGATTCTGGCAATCCTAAGGTGAAGCTGACGATTGAAGACGTAAGAGCTTGGGCGCTCGAATACGGTTTCGTTAAAACGTCTGTCGGCTCAGATAAACCAATGGCGCAGCGTGTAGACTTGATGGCATTCTTCAAAACATACAACACGTCTGCATTCTCTCTGTTCAAGACCAAATTCAAATCTCGAAAGCTGAAACCTCCAAACGAACACCAGGTGCGCAGACTAGACGCCGAAACTCGGTCTCGCTCGCAGGCCTCATCGTCAACTTCTGCGACTAACTCTTGATGATTTCGACGTGCAGGAAGAAGATGAAGTAGATGAAGAACGTCCGCTCACCGAGGAAGAAATTGCCGAAATGATCGCTGAGTACGAGCGCGTCAAAGACTATGAAGCTCGCAAGTGGAGATACGTAAAACGCCCGGGTGGGCAAGCGGTTCGCCCGCCTATTTGGTATGAGCTCTACGGTGCTTCCCAATACTTGAACCAAGGCGAAAACAAAGAACCAGCGCCTGTCTGGCGTGAAGACGGCTCCATTGACTACGGTGGACGCGAAAAGTGGGATGCTTGGACTAAATGTAGCGGCATGTCTGAGCAAGAAGCTAAAATCGCCTTCGTGCGCGCGATGCGACGAGCAGAATCAAATGCAAAAGACAACTTTTACTAAGATGCCTTGACGTCACGCCTTACGCGCCAAAGTGCGCTGCTTCGTGGCAACTTGGACAATCTTTTCTTCAACCTGCGAGTAATAAAATGTAAGTAAAAGAATTAAACATGAAAACTGAGAATTTAAGCATACCTTGAGCCCCTTGCGACGGCGTACGGCGTCCATCAGTTGACGCGAGATATTTGGCCCAACATCGCCGTCCTCACCGAATTCTTCTCGTTCTTCTTCGGTAGTGGGTGTAAAGAACGGATCCATTTCGAGCATGGACCAATGACTAAACACTAGCTGAGCCGTCGACGCGCCAGATGTCTGTGCGCGAAGCTGGTTGACAAAACCAAACGAACTCGCCACGGGTAAATAAGCGTGAATGATGAACACGCCCGTACCTTCTCGAATAGTTTCTGACAAAATCTGCGAGCGTCGCTTGCCGAGTACAGCGTACGTCCCCCCTAATGCTTCAGACGTCGTAGTAATGACGGCCAAATACATCGCTTCGACGAGTCGAGTGCCGGCTTTGAGCACAGCTTTTCGAATCACGTCGCGTACAGTGTTGATTATCTGGCCAGAGAGAGGTCCGTATTGATCTTCATCCGCGCCATCTCCATCTTGTTCTTCGTTGACTGCAATATGAAGTGTCATCTGGACCCCAGTCAGTGGTTCATCGCATAGAGGACCTCGATCAGTAGCCATTTGAAAACCAGTGAGCACGCTGCCCTCGATGGCGTTCAAATCAAACTCCACTAATTCTTCGTGCGACACAGCTTCATACGATTCTCGCAATCCCAATGCGATTCCAGCGTACGCGTGTCCAAATTCTTTTTCGTCGTCGTCTACGCTTGCCGTGTAAGTACTGACGTTTAAGATATTAGATCCAATGCGCTTGGGACCGAGCGCCCATGCGTGACGCAACGTTTTCTCGATAATCCCCTCTGGTCCTTGTTCGTCGTAGGTCGCCGCTTCTCGCAAAGACGTAACTTTATTCATGAATTCTTCAGCAATCAACTTGTTCTCATCGCTCTCCGGGTCCTTTGCCAATAGCAATACCTTCAGACGCTCAGAAGTATCATCAATTGCTCGAACGACAAAGCTTGGAATGGGAGCGACGCTACATGTGATAGAGACACGTCCGTTGGCCGTCGTCGACGTTGCTGCCGCCTTTGTCGTGATACCCTCGCGAAAAGAAATGATTGGTGGCGACACGCGGACGGGGATCTTGGCAAATCTTTCGCTCAGATCGGCAATACACCGCTCCAAGTGTACCTCGCCAGCCGCCGCAATCACGTGTTCGCCGGTTTCCATCAAACTCACTTCTACAAAGGCATCTGCGCGATTCAATAAGCGCAAACCTTCAACAAGAGCGCTCATATCACTGATAGCTTCAGGTTCTACAGCAACCTTCACGATTGCCGCCGCTTGGAACATCATCGCTCCAAACGGTGGACAATCTAACGTAGAGGACAGCGTCGCCGTTTTCAAAATCGCCGTCTCCAATCCACCAATTGCCAACAAATTTCCAGCCGGCACTTCATCAACGACAAACATTCCTTGACCCATCATCAGGTATAATTCATTCAAAACAATCTCTTGGACTTCATTTGAATCCACGTCACTAGGATCATGCGTTGGACTCAGTACGTACATCTTGTCACCTTTTCGAATTGTTCCAGAATAAACGCGCGCAAATGCAAGAAATTTGACATCGCTGGGTTGATTTTGAGCACCTTGTACGTGAGCCTTGGGTATTGCCATCATTTTACTCACGAAAATGATTCTATGCGCTTCGTCAGATAGATTGCATGCCATAACAGCGTTACGTGCATCGTCGAGTCCAGGAGGTTTGGTTCCTTTGAGCAACGGTTGCGGCATCACGCGGTTGATGCGATGCGGCGCGGCTTGCGGCGGACTCGGGACGCAGTGAGCCACCATTTCTAACAAAGTCTGCGACATCGGAAGCCAAGCTCGCATGATGGACTGCAAAGCCATGCGTCGATCGGTGTTTGCCAGATCGCGTTCACTCACTTCTACTTTGAGAGCCTTGGCGAGCGCGGCCAAGTCCTTCTCCACCCATACGCCATTCTTTTCGTTGTCCGCCGTCGTGTACAATTTCCATATCGGGTCTAAAATACATTGCACGAAAAGAGGTTTGAGCTTGTCTCCAGCAACTTTTCGACTGACAATGCGTTTAGTCTTAGGATGGTAGTACCAATCTCCCGAAAACGCCTTGCATAGCGCCGCCGCAGAACACCCGAGCTTTTCCGCAAACAAGTCGGCAAACGCCTCTGGGCGAAACGCCCAACCGTCTATGGCACTTCCAAAAGCTACATTCCCGCGTGCGATGGAAAATGCTTCAGCCACTTCACCATCTTCGTTAACTTCATCTAAATAGTCCGCTCCAACTCCGCCGTCGCTCGTTGAAGCCCCCAATGTGGCTTCTTCGGCGGCGTCAAAAGCGCTCAAAAACGTATCCGCCTGCGAAATGAATTTTTCGCTTTCAAACGCGCTCATTAACCCATTCACTTCGTTTAACAGCGTCCTCATGCGGTCATACGCCTCTCGAGGCTCGTATCCAAGCTCGATGATCAATCTGTCGAGCTTATTAAACACCAAACACGGCTTCAACCGTTCTTCCCACGCCTGTCGCAACACGGCGTGCGTCTGCACGCACACGCCTTCCACGACATCCACGAGGACGAAACATCCATCACTCAACCTCGCCGCCGTGGACACCTCAGAACAAAAGTCTACATGTCCCGGTGAGTCGATTAACGTGATCAATATCGGCTCTTTATCCCCACGCACCGCCGTTCGAGGCGTGTACAGTAAATTTATCCCCGCGCTCTTCATCGTAATCCCTCGTCGTTGTTCGTCTTCGAGGAAATCCATAAACCGCATCAACCCCGCTTGTTTAGCGGTGATGAACCCATTGTGTGCAATCAACGAATCGCTCAGCGTGGTTTTCCCGTGATCGACGTGTGCGAGCACGCAAATGTTTCGTATTCTCGTCGTGTGTCGTTGGAGCGACGCCAAGCGCTCGATGGCGCGGTCCATGACGACGCACCACGCACGACGACTACACTCGTCGTCCTCGTCCTCCTCCTCGTCGTCCTCCTCCTCGTCGTCGTCCTTGCGCGTTACACGCACGCAGAGTGACGTCCATGTCGCACCGCATGGGTCGTCTCGTTGGGTCAGACGGTTGGCGCTTTGGCGAAAGACTACAGACGAGTCATTCAGACTTTGCGACGTGGGTCAGTCTTAATGAGTAGTCCAGTTTCGTAAGACCATGATGTCTAGTTCAAAACAAGACTACAGTACCCATTAAGACAAAACCCATGGACACGGTCTGAATCGGTAGTCTTTTTCGCGCGCCGGTTGGGCGTTGGCGACGTGAAAGACTCGTCATTCAGACATGCACGTCGTCGACGATACACCGCGACGGGATAACCAAACGCGGAGGCGTGCGCGCGCGCCTTCGCGTAGTGCACGCGAGAGACGCATTATTCGCGTATTTTTCGAATGATGAGTGGTGTCCCACGCGCGCAGTGCGCGCGCGCCTCGTGAGTGGCATCGTGGCGAATCTTCTCAGCTTGAACGTCACAGGGACAGCGCGCGCGGTGTGGTCGTACGCGTGCACGCACGCGTACGCGTGGTAGGTCCATGACGATGAACGAGGGGAACGAACGAACGTTGGAGCAACGCATGCGGTTAGTGCCCGTGGGATTCGTTGCATTTTGAACCAAGGCACGAGGCGAGCGGTCGGGTGACGACGCCGATGGCTGCCGCGCGTCCTCGGAGCGCTCGCGCGCGCGTCCCTAGACGACGTCTAGGCCCACGTTCGGTGGCTGTTTCAACGCACGCGTAGTCATGTAACATTCATAACCACATCGGCGCTGCTTCATTCGTGCACGGGGTCAATGTCGTCGTCACCGGTGGGATTCCAGCGCTCGCGCGCGCGCTCTCGCGCGCGTCTAGGTCCCAGAACATCGTCCGACCGACCGCAATCCTCGCGCACGCGCGTCGTCTCTCGGCGTCGTTTGCGTCGTCGTCGTCGTCGCGACCGCACACGCGCGCGTCATGGCATCGTCCTCGATCGCGTAACATTGTCACCGGAACATAAAACACGCGCGGCGCGGCGTCTCTCACGCGAACGTCGTCGAGGTTCTCGACGTGGTACTCGAACGGACACCTCGACGATGGGCCGTTCGTCGCACGCGGGACGCGGGGTTGGGCGGGTCGTTTTCACCCTCCTTTCCCTCGCGAGTGCGATTGCGAGCGGTGTAGAGGTGAGAGTACGATGAGATGCACCACTGGTCGGGGTGCGAGCGCCGGTCGCGATCGTCACGCGCGAGCGTAGGAGACGCAAAGATGAGTTGAGCGCGACTTGTTGTTGTTCGCGCGCGCTCATCGACGAGTTTACTTTGACTGACGAGCGCGCGCGATGAGCGTGATGCGACAGGGCGTGACGGTGTTTAGAAAACTACATGCATGGGGCGAAAATAAGCACGGAGAGCTCGGGCTTGGACAGGTACGTGAAAAAGTCCTCGTTACGAGACGAGCGAAAAGCGGCAAGACGACGGTTGCGTACGTACTAACCATGGTTTTGTCGCGCGTTGAATCTCACAGGGCCAAGCGCTGAGTTCGTGCAACGATACTGAAATAGTTGAACTTGGATGGGACCTCGAAGGTACGTGGAGCGTTGCGTGCATGGTATCATCCTGAACTCGTTTGCACAGGGACACTGAGTCGCGTCAGCGCCAGTCTCAACCACGCCGTGGCGCTCACGGCTGAGGGTGCGTTGTATGCATGGGGAAACAATCTATGCGGGCAGCTTGGATTAGGAGACCTGGTGAATCGATACACACCGACGAAGATCGATGCATTAAGTGGCGTGCGGATAGTGGAAGTTGCCGTAGGCGTCGAACACACGTTGGCGCTCGCGAGCGACGGTCGACTGTACGCCTTTGGTTGCAACGGTCGAGGATCACTCGGACTCGGCTCTAGCACTCTCGGGACGATTTCACAGCCTACAATAGTGAACACGCCGGAAACGTTCGTCAAATTAGCCGCGGGGTCTCTACACAGCGTCGGGCTCACCGCTTCGGGCGCGGTGTACACCTGGGGCGCAAACGACCAAGGACAGCTCGGTACGTCTTCTTCGTTTGTGAAACTTCGCGCGACACCGAGGACGATGACATGATAATAATACTGATTTCTTCGATACAGGTTTTGGTGGCTGCGCCTCTCCTGGAGGACCGGGAAACGACCCTTGTTTGAACGATGTCTATGTGGTACGTTGTTTACATTCTTCTCTGGCAGACAGTTGAATTATATTAATTAATTAATTGTAGCCAACAAAGGTGACGCTGACAAACACAGGCGCAGCGTTACCGCAAATGAAATTAATTGCTGCTGGCGGTGGCCAAGTTGCAACGGGTTCGCGGCATTTATCGCAAGGAGGACACACGCTTGCCGTCACGACAGGGGATGAAGTGTACGCATGGGGAGATAATTTTCACGGGCAACTAGGTAAGCATCAGAGCAGTATCCAGAGATATCATGAATGCTGATGATTACGCAGGTATAAAACAAACGTACAACCTAATTACTGGGACTTCTAGTTACACTCCGAATACGGTACGATGGACTTTTCAAGATGAACAAATTAATTAATTAACGAATTAATTACAGTACGACACAACGACGGGTTTATACTACAACCGTCACGAATTACCTACTAAATCGGAACCATTTTCGATCGACGTGATCTCTGGTACATTCGTCGAAGTCGCCAAGCCCACAGTGCCAACAATCACGCAAATAGAAGCTGGTTCTTTTCACTCAATGATGCTCGTGTCGACTGGAGAAATATTTGCATGGGGAGACAATTTTTACGGTCAAATCGGCATCGGATACGTTTCAAGCAACTCCGAACCCACTCAGTATTACGTTTCACGAAATTACGACGAACCAGAGATGATTGACGAGCCGAAACGCATTAAAAAGTTTGATTTTACTTCTGTTGAGGCTGATTCAAATTCGGCGTTAATTAATTACACAATCACGGGGTACGTTCTACTGCGAATTAATTCCCAATACATCAGCATCATATCAAGAGTTATATTAACTTTATGTTTGCAGGAAAATTTTCGACGAAAACAACGCAACGTTTACTCAGGTGCGAAACATGGCCGGCGATAATTAATTGTTTTATGATTTATCGTGTCAACGTACTTGGTACTGACAAAAGCGTCCTTAATTCCCGCATAGATTTCTGCCGGTGGCTACACCTCGATGGCAATTACATCGACAAACAAATTATTCATATGGTACGTCTCGAGCCGATTCGTGAGGCGCCATAAGTGTCAACTCTTCGATTTCGTTCGCTGGCGTCCCAGTGCTCATCGCTGACATGGTATTCTTTTTCATGGTCACAGGGGTATCAACGCAGAAGGCCAATTAGGAACGTGTGGGTGTGGCGGGTGTGCAAAATACGGTGCAGCAGACCAGGGAACTTGCACAGTTGGCTCTACGGCGCCTTGCGAGTGTTCTTGCGGAGGTACCGGCACATGTGTCTTTATCGCCGGTTCCGCGGCGAACAACTTCAATCCGGTCAACCAAGGCACATGTAAGAGTACCGTAGCAGAGTGTGATTGCGAAGGTATTATGACAGGAACGTTAGATAGCATGGACGAGCCGATGATGTCTGATCTTCATCTATCGCCTAACGCATTTAGTGACGCAGTGTACGCGAGCGCTGGTGGCGGTGGCATTTATGCCATAACAGAGTCGCTGTGTAAAGATGACGCCGATGGCGTGGTCTGCTCTGGTGCTGGTACTTGCCAAGCAGATGGAACTTGCGCGTGCAATGCTGGTACTGGAGGTGATACTTGTCAAAACGTGTGCCCGCAAGCCACGGATGCTGACGAAGCGCTGCTCAACAACCTCGGCGTTCTCGACGACCCCATTGCTGGTAAAGATTGTGCTGGCCACGGCGTGTGCGATGCATACACAGCACTTTGTGTCTGTGACGAGGGATATTACGGCCCCAAGTGTGCGCTCATTTGTGCCGTAGACGAAGGTGGGCGCACGTGCTCTGGAAATGGCACGTGCGCGTACAACGTCGGCACGTCCTCGATGCCGTATTGCGAGTGCGACCGCTCTCAGGACCCCGTGTGGTGCGCGACTCGTGGCATACAAATCCATCCAGAAGGATGGTGTAGTTATCACGGCGGTGACGCATACGGTGGTTTCACCGCGTGCTACGTCGCTGGTCAATGCGGTACGTGTCAAAGTCCAGGCGCGCCGCGCGCCTCTGCGACGTTTGCCTTGGCTTTCATCCTCGCCTTTGTCGTTTTCTTATTCATCGATGCGTAAAACGTCAACGTCGTCGTGTCGACTGCGCGCATATGTAATATCAAAACCCACCTATTATGCTGTTATGTAGACACATGCGCATCCATCCATCGATCCATCCATTCAATCCACTCCGCGTACGCGCGCTCGCTCGCGCGCCGCCGACGACAGTGCCCCTCTCACGCATTGATTGACATTGCACGACACATTCGGACGCCCTTGCGACGACGGACGACCGAAGAGACGACGCGTGGTGTACGCGCGCGCGTCTCCACGTTCGATGCCGCTCATGTCCCCGTCGTCTCCGTTCCGTCGCACCGGCACCGACGCCGACGACGTTGGCTTTGACCGTTCAGGGGCACGACCGTCGTCCTCCCCATCGTCGTCGTCTTTTGTATCGCCCCGCCGACCTACGACGACGGCGAACGCGGTGACGCGCGACCGATCGTCATCGCGTCACGGTGCGTCGTCGAGCGCGGGT